>Ga0183260_10001707_pt1 | contig 18241 bp, 16 predicted proteins | sample AntDrymUQ4972206_2_FD_129768 | JGI IMG/M metagenome (GOLD analysis project Ga0183260, IMG submission 129768) | Polar desert sand microbial communities from Dry Valleys, Antarctica - metaG UQ497 (22.06) (version 2) (version 2) | ecosystem: Environmental > Terrestrial > Soil > Desert | place...
CCGCACGGTGATTGCCCTGGGGGTCGGCGGCGGCGCGATCGCGGCGACGAGAAGCCGCTGACACCAACGCTCGTTCCCGCGGCCAGTCCAACGCTCTTTCCCGCGGCCAGTCCAACGCTCTTTCCCGCGGCCAGTCCAACGCTCTTTCCCGCGGCCAGTCCTGCCAAGTACGCAAATAGCGATAACTCGGGCTGGTTGCGGTTGCCACAAGTGTCGCCGCGGGTATCCTGACAGCAGGCCGAAGCAGCCCTCAAGCAGCAGCCGGTTGGAAGGTGATACGTAGATGGGACGGCACCGCTCGGTTCTAGGCGCGGATGGCGGGCCTCCAGATGGTCTGGAGGATCTCGATCCCATGCCGTATCTCAACTGTCCAAACTGCCGTCTTACGATCTACAGCCCAGCCCCCTACTCCACGACCGACAACTGTCCGCGCTGCTCGAGGCGCCTCGGCCGAGCTCGGCGGCTATTTCGCTCACCGATCCCGGCGCGGCTTGCGACCAACGCCGACAGCGGGAACGACCGGATCTCGCCCCGCAGCGGGAACGACCGGATCTCGCCCGGAGCCCTCGCCCGCTAGCGAGCGCTGGGGCTCGTTCACCGCCTTAGCCTCCGCACGCTCGCAAGCGATCGCGAGAGCGCACCCACCAACCGCCCACTGACGGAGGAGTCACATGTTCGAAGGATTCAGACGACGCAGGGCCACAACGGCTGATCGAGTGGACGAGCGACAGCCGGTCGCCGCCCGACCGAGCGCCTCCACGCCTGATGCCGTTCCGGTCGAGCCCGCCCAGCGCGACTCGCTGGAGAGTCGCGAGAGCGTCGCAGAGGTCCGCGGGCGCCAGCGCGCCGAGTTCGGCGGCTTCAACTGGGGGGCAGCTTTCTTCGGCTGGCTTGTCGCGGTCGGATTTGCGGCGCTGCTGGTCGCCATTCTGAGCGCGGCCGGCGCTGCGATCGGCCTCACCGAGGGCTCATTGGCGGACGGGATAAGCACGTCCGAGACCGGCAAGGCGGCCGACAACGCTGAGACGATCAGTGTCGTAGGCGGCGTGCTGGTGGTCGCCATCCTGATGATCGCCTACTACGCGGGTGGCTACGTCGCCGGTCGGATGTCGCGCTTCGACGGCGGCCGTCAGGGCTTAGGCGTCTGGCTGCTCGGGCTGCTGATGACGATCGTCCTCGCGGTCCTTGGCGTGATCGCTGGCTCCGAGTACAACGTTCTCCAGAAGCTCGACCTGCCGCGCATTCCAATCGATGAGGGCGACCTGACGACGGGCGCGGCGATCACGCTGGCGGCAATCGTCGTCGGAACGCTGCTCGCCGCGATTGGCGGCGGAAAGGTCGGCGAGCGCTATCACCGTAGGGTCGACCGCGCGGGTCTGTGACCTAAGGGTCAGCGGTCGCCGGCGAGGCGAGCCTGCGACCGGACCGAGCCCGCGATGAGAGATCCGCCCGGCCAGGTCAAGAGCGGGCTAGATCAAGAGCGGGGCCAGGTCAAGAGCGGGGCGATCTCGGGTGCCCCGTCTGTCGATCACGGGCGCTTGCGATCACGGGCGCTTCCGGATCCCGCTCACCAACTGCCGGACTCGCAGCCGACCGGTTGTCGATGGGCTGAGCGGCGCAGTGGCGGCACCAGCGCCATCGTGGATGCCCGCAAGGAGCTCGAGCAGCGCCTCGGTCGAGCTGTAGCGCGGCATCCAGCCGAGCTCATGGCGCGCGCGGCTCGTGTCCATGATCGGAGCCGCCAGCGCCATGTCAAGCCAGCCCGGGGGGCTCGGCTGCAGGTGCAGTCGCCATGACAGCGCCGCAAGCGAGCGCAGCGCTCGCGCGGGAACGCGCAGACGCCGCGTCTGGAAGACGCGCGCGAGCACGTGCGGGTCGAGGACGGGATCGGCAGCGATGTTGAAGGCGCCGCGGACCTCGGACGTCGCGGCGAGGCGATATGCCTGACCGGCGTCAAGGGAGTGCACGGCCTGAAACAGAAGGCCGTCGATGTCAGGGACGAAGGGGACTCGTCCCGGTCGCATCAGCGCGCGGGGCAGCAGCGGACCGGCGAACAGCCGGCGCACCTCCGAGCCGGCGTCGCGTTTGAAGATCAGTCCTGGGCGAAGCCTGACGACGCGCGTATCTGGGGCGTCGCGCTCGAAGCGGTCGAGTAGGCGCTCGACCTCGGCCTTCTGGCGCGAATAGAACGAGCTCTCTACCCCATCGGTCGGCCAGCTCTCGTCGACAGGGCTCGCCTTCGGAGCGGGCGAGTAGGCACCGATCGAGGATGCGTAGACGAGCGCCGGAACGCCCGCGTCGCCGACGGCGCGGAACACACGCTGGCTGCCGTTGACATTCGTCGCGCGCACGGTGGGAAGGTCGTGTGAGGGCTGGATCACCCAGGCGAGGTGGATGACGACGTCGGCGCCCTCGAAGTGAGGCGCGAGCGCGGAGCGTGTGATGTCGGCCGCGGCCCACGTCACCTTCTCGAGCTCGACGGAGGGAGCGCGACGAGCGAGGCCGAGAACCGACTCGACGCGGGGGTCTTCGCGCAGCGCCGCCAGGACGCTCGTCCCGACGTTTCCGGTCGCACCGACGACTACTACACGCATCTCAGCCGCCGCGCAGCGGAGTCTCGGCCAGCCGTCCGCGCAGCTCGTGGAGCGACTCGAACACGGCGACCGCTCCCGCCTCGCGCAGCTCCGCCTCCGAGAAGCCGCCGGTCAGCACCGCGACCGTCTCGACGCCGGCGCGCTTGGCGGCCTCGCAGTCCCAGGTCGAGTCGCCGACCATCACTGCGTCGCCAGCGCCCGCCTTCTTGATCGCCGCGACGACAAGATCGGGCTCCGGCTTGGTTGCATCGACGTCCGCGGATGTCGTCCAGCCGTCCACCAGCCCGCGCGCGCCCAGCAGTGTCAGATAGTGGTCCACCTCGTCGGCCTTAGCCGAGCTTGCGAGTACGACCGTGTGTCCGGCCTGCTTGAGCTCGACGAGGAAGTCGCGTGCCCCCGGGATCGGCTCGACCTCGTCGATCAGCGCCAGGTAGAGCGCCTTCTCCGCCGCGCGGATGTCATCGCCATGCTGGCGGTCGACCTGCTCGCCCGCCAGCGCGGTGACGAGCTGGTCGCCGCCCATCCCGATCTGGCGGTGGATGCGCCAGATCGGCAGCAAGATCTCATGCTGGCGAAAGGCGCGGTACCAAGCGATCGTGTGGTGGTAGTTCGTGTCGACGAGCGTGCCGTCGATATCGAGGATGGCGGCTGGGAGCATCGGCAGGCGAGTCTAGTCGCCATGGCGTTCCCGCAGAGAGCGGCCACAAGCGCCTCCGCGCCGCAGGTAGGCGCCGAGAAGCAAGCCTGGGCACCTTATCCTGGGCATGGTGGTGAGCGTCCTCGATGGCCTGAACGACGCCCAGGTGGAGGCGGTTACCCACCCGGGAGGGCCGCTGCTCGTCGTGGCCGGAGCGGGCACCGGTAAGACGCGCACGATCACTCGCCGTGTCGGCTGGCTGGTCGAGCAGGGGGTGCCGGCGGAGAGCATCCTGGCGCTGACCTTCTCCTCCGCCGCGGCCGCTGAGATGCGCGAGCGACTAGAGACGTTGATCGAGACCCCCTATGAGGATCTCTGGGTCTCGACGTTCCACGCCTTCTGCGCCCAGCTTCTCCACGACGAGGCGCTCGAGGGTGGCCTCGACCCGTTCTTCTCGCCGGTCACGCCAGCCGATCGGCTCGCCCTCCTGCTCGACCGGATCGACGACCTGACGCTGCGCCATCACGAGATTCGTGGCAATCCGGCCCCGCTTGTCGCGAGCTTCATCTCGAGGATCGACCGGTTGAAGGACGAGATGATCACCGCCGCCGACTATCGCCGCTATGCCGAGTCGCTAGCCCGCAGCGCCGGTCAGGGCGATCGCAGCACGGCAGGTCAGGGCGATCGCCGCACAGCGGAACGGACGCGCGCGGCGCGAGAGCTCGAGTTCGCCCAGGTCTTCGCCGATCACGACCGCCTGCTGGCCGCGTCAGGAGCGCTCGACTTCGGCGATCTGATCCTGCACGCCGTCCGGATCCTCGACGAGAAGCCCGATGTCCGCCGACGGGTGGCGGAGCGCTTCGGTCACGTGCTCGTCGACGAGTACCAGGACACGAACCTAGCGCAGGGCGTTGTCCTCCGGCTGCTCTGCCGCGAGCACCGCAACCTGACCGTCGTCGGCGACGACGACCAGGCGATCTATCGCTTCCGGGGCGCATCGCAGCAGAACATCGTCGACTTCGCGCGCGAGTATCCGGACGCCAAGGTTGTCCGGCTCGAGCGCAACTACCGCTCGGGCCAGCGCATCCTCGCGGCCGCGGGCGCCGTGGTCGAGCCTGATCGGCAGCGGATCCGCAAGTCGCTGAAGGGACGTCCAGGAGGCGAGGTCCGCTTCTGGCGTGGGCGCTCAGAGCGCGCGCAGGCGCAGGCGGTGGCGGCCGAGGCCGAGCGCCTGATCACCTTGAGCGGCGTCGCCCCGACCGAGATCTGCGTTCTCGTCCGCTCGGTGAAGAACGAGGGCGTCGTCGTCGGCGCCGCCCTCGAGGAGCGCGCCGTCCCATTTCGGATCGCCGGCGCCGCGGCCTATTTCCAGCGCGCCGAGGTCCGCGACGTACTCGCATGGTTGCGGCTGCTCGCCGATCCGGGAGATTCTGGAGCAGTCGTGCGCGCGCTCGGTCGCCCGCCAATCGAGCTGCGCGCTGTCGACATCGCACGGCTCACGCAGCTCAGTCGCAGACGCAAGCTCGACATGGTCTCTGGCGTGGCTGCCGCGCTCGACGGTCCCCAGCTCTCGCCGGAGGGTAGGGAGCGGGCGGCGGCCTTTCTCAAGCTCTACGGCGCCGCGGCGACCGCCTTCCGAGAGATGCGCCCGGATACCTTCGTGCACCGCCTGATCGAGCGAATCGGACTGCGGCGCCAGCAGGTCTTCGCCGCTCAGGTCGACACAGTCGAGCGGCTGGTGAACATCGCGAAGCTCGTCGAGCTCGCCAGCGCCTACGCGCGGCGCGAGCCGAACGCCTCCTCGCTCGACTTCGCTCGCTACATCGCGGCGGTTGCCGAGGCCGGCCTGCGCGAGGAGGAGGCGACGCCCGCGATCGCCCCGAGCGCCGTTCAGGTCATGACGATGCACGCAGCGAAGGGCCTCGAGTTCGACCACGTGTTCGTCCTCGGTCTGAGCGCCTCGCGGATGCCCGGACCGCGTCGCCGGAGCGCGGCCGAGATCCCAGCGGAGCTTGTCAAAGACCCCCTGGCCGAGAGCACGCCCGCCGATCAGCGCTCCGCGCACGAGGCCGAGATGCGCCGGTTGCTCCACGTGGCGATGACACGCGCGCGCGAGGGACTCGTGCTCGCCTGGGCGGAGACGAGCGAGAAGGGAGCCGCCGCGCGACCGTCGCCCTTCTTCGAGGAGGCGCGCAGCGCAATCGAAGCGACCGAGGATGTCTTCGAGGAGGAGCTCTTCGCGCCGGGTGAGGGGCTCCATGCGACCTTTCGGATGATGCGCGACGAGCTGCTCGACACGGTGTCACAGGTCGGCGGGCGGATCGGCGAGATGCGCCTCGACACCTACCTCGACGTATCCCACGCGGTCGCGCGCTACCTCGAGCTGCTCAAGCTCGCGGCGCTGATCGAGCGAGTCAAGCACGGGCAGTCGGCCGCCGACGCCATCCCGGAGGTGAACGAGCTGCTGCTCCAGGAGGCGACGCCCGAGCAGCGTGACCTCTTCCTGACCTCTGCGCTCGATGAGTATCTGATGGACGCCGAGCGCGGCGACAAGCGCCGAGTCGAGGCAATCAGCGACCGCTCGCAGCCGTCGCTCGACGCGTTCATCCCCCGCCGCGGCGACGGCCTGCTGCTCTCGGCATCGGACATCGAGACATACCGTCGCTGTCCGCTCAAGTACAAGTTCTCGCGGGTCTTCCGGATTCCGCAGGAGCCGACGATCAACCAGCGCTTCGGGATCCTCGTCCACCAGGTGCTTGAGCGCTTTCATACGAACGGCGCTGGATCGCTCGAGCACCTGATGAGCCTGTTTGAGCAGTCCTGGCGACGAGCCGGGTTCACGGACGCGAACGACGACCTGCAGTTCCGCGAGAAGGCGGTCGCGGCGCTGCGGCGCTACTACGCGCTCGATCGCGAGCGCGAGGGCGACCCCGTCTGGTTCGAGCGCAGCTTCTCCTTCAAGCTGGGTCCCCACCTGATGCGCGGGCGGGTGGATCGAGTCGATCGCCTGCCCGACGGCCGCTACGAGCTGATCGACTACAAGACCGGCAAGCCGAAGCGCCAGTCGGAGCTGCGCGAGGACGTGCAGCTGTCGCTGTACCAGATGGGCGCGCGCGAGTCGTGGCAGCTGGACACCTCCGCGCAGAGCTACTACTACGTCCTCGACAACGAGAAGGTGCCCGTGGAGCATTCGGACGACGAGCTCGCGCGCGTCCGCGAGACGGTCGGGACAATTGCCGACGGCATCCTCGCGCAGGAGTTCGAGCCAAAGCCGTCATACGAGCTGTGCTCGTTCTGCGACTACCGGATCATCTGTCCGGCGGCCGAGAAGTAAAGCTCAGCTTGGCTCGTTGGCGCCGCGCTGGCGCAGATAGCGCTGAAAGTCCCGCGCGATCGTGTCAGCGGAGGGAATGCCCTCCCGTGGCATCTCGTCCGCCTCATCCGAGGTCTCCTCGAGCCGCTCGACGAAGGCCTTGACATCCGGGTCGCTCGCGACCGCCGCGCTGACCTGGCGGTCGTATTCGTCGGCGGCATCCTCAAGTGAGCCCGCGTCAACGGCCACCTCAGCGAGCCCCTCGAAGCGCCGAAGGAGGGCCAGCGCTGCCTTCGGGTTTGGTGACGCCGCAATGTAATGCGGCACCGATGCCCAGAGGCTGGCCGAGGGCAGGGCCGCCCGCGCACACGCCTCATGCAGGACGCCGACGATCCCGGTCGGCCCCTCATAGGTCGTCCGCTCAAGTCCGAAGCGCCGCAGCAGGCTGTCGTCGGAGGCGAGACCGGTGACCAGCACCGGGCGGCTGTGGGCCACGTCTGCGAGCAGCGCCCCGAGAGTGATGACGAGCTCCGCCCCCACCTCGCGCGCGTACGAGACGACTGCATCGCTGAACGCCCTCCAGTGAAGCGAGGGCTCGACGCCCTGAAGGAGCAGCAGGTCGCGCTCCGCGGCGGGGATCTGCGCCGCGTGAAAGGTATTCGCCGGCCAGTCGATCACGCGCACGCGGCCCTCCGCGAGCCGCACCGTCGGCCTGATAGCGGTGAAGTCGTAGAAGTCCTCGGGATCGATGTGGGCGACCTCCTCGGCGCCGAACGACTCGATCAGGAACGCGAGCGCGGTCGAGGCGGCCTCGCCGGCATCGTTCCAGCCGCGGAAGGCGCAGACGACCGCAGGTGCGCGAAGTTCCGCCGCGGCGGTCGAGATGACGCGGTTCACAGCTATCACCGTAGCGAAGGCGGATTCGATGATCTCCTTGAAGCGCTCGAGATCGCCACTGACACGCCGTCGCTGGCATCTCCTCCCGTGATCTTGGGGGGCCGTCCCACTTGACGGGAATCACCGCTGTGTCCTGACTGGCAGGCAGTGGAACCCGCGCTCTGTGGCCCGACTGGCAGGCAGTGGCAACCCGCGCTCTGTGTCCCGACTGGCAGGCAGTGGCAACCCGCGCTCAAACGTTGTACGGCGGTGCGTTCCAAAGCGCGCGCAACGGGGTATGGTGCAGGGCATGTCAATTACTGAGACAACCCCCCCGCCCAGCGACGTCGCCACCATCGAGGAGCTCGAGACCACCGAGCGTCGGGCTGAGGACCCCTCGACAAACCCCGGTCCCCGTGGCAATCCGAGCTTCGACCAGGCCGAGGTCGACAAGGGCCTCGAGAAGCTCGCCAGCATCGTCGGCAACTAGCCTCGCGAGGACCGTCGGCAACTAGCGGGGCCCCCCGGGGACGCTATTCGACTATCAGGTGGCTGACCGGTAGCTCGAAGCGCTCGCGCACCTTCTCGAGAAGACCCTCTTCGAGAAAGTTGCGTCGGCCTTCGGGGTGGATGAAGAGCACGATCATGTCGGCCGGATACGTCTGCAGCGCATCCTCGAGGGCAAGCAGTGGATCGGACTCGCCGGTCTCTCCGGCCGCGTCGATGCCCTCCTCATCAAGGCGCTCGACCGTCTCGGTCTGAACCTCCTCGGCGCGCGCGATGGCCGGGTCGACGTCGCCGACCAGGAAGTGAAGCCTGCTGTTCAGAGCAGGTGCGATCACGAACACCTCGGCGTCATCTCCCAACTCCGAACCGACCGCGCTCCTGAGCGCATCTGCAGAGATCGGCTCCGAGGTCAGCGCGAGGATCTTAGTCGCCATCTGTCGGCCTATCCAGATTATTAGTCGCCATCTGTCGGCCTGTACCCGGATTGCGCGCGGGCGATGCGCGATGCCGTCGAAGCTGAGGTCATGCTTCGGAGGCGCTCGCCGATCGTGCGGCCGCCAAGCGCCGGACGAGCTCGTACGCGACGTAGATCTGAACCGCAGCGAAGAGCAGCTCGAGCGCTCGCTCGGGGAGCTTGTTGGCGAGGACCGATCCGAGCGCTACGCCGGGGACCGACAGTGCCCCGATCAGCAGACCGTCTCGCAGATGCAGGTTGCCGTACGCTCGCTGTCGCCCGGCGCCGACAAGCGCCACCAAGATGACTGCCAGGAGTGAGGTCGCCTGGGCGTCGAGCTGTGTCTGGTGGAGGAAGAGCACCAGACCGGGGACGAAGAGGATGCCGCCGCCGACGCCGAGGACGCCGCTCGCAACCCCGGCCGCAAAGCCGATTGCGAGCGCCGCCACGATCTCCGGCGCGCCGATCATCAGAAGACGAGAAGAGCGGCGGAGGCAACCAGGACGATCACGAAGAGCACCGAGAAGGCCTCGGCGGAGATGCGCTGCTGAAGCGCTGTTCCCGCGAGCACCCCGACGATGGCCGGCGCGCCGATGAGTAAGCCCTTGACCGGGTCGACGTTGCCGTAGAGGCCGTGGATCGCCGCTCCGAGGGCAGCGATGATCGCGATCGCCGCGAGCGCGGTGGCCGCCGCCTCTCGCTCCGCGTAGGCCAGCCAGATCACCAGCAACGGGACGATCAACGACCCACCGCCGACGCCAAAGAGGCCGCTGAAGGCCCCGGCAACTGTTGCGATTGCCCCCAGGCGCAGGTACCTCTCTGGCATGACGGCATACTAAGGGCGCCTTGCCTGCCCTCACCGTCGCCACCCCGGCGGCACGCGCCGGTCACGAGCGGACACTCACCGGACGTGTGGCCACTCCCTCGGGACGTTCATGCCGGCCCAGGCGCCCGTCGTGGCACTGACCGACTTTCTGCGCGCGACGGTGCTTCTCTGCGGCGCTGCCGCGACGGCGCTCGCGGTCGCCTCGATCGCCGGTGCCCGGGCAGACGACGACATGACGCTGCTGTACGTCGCCCTGGCGTGGTGGACCGCAGCCGGCGGGATCGGGCTCTGGCTTGGGCGACGAAGCTCAGCGTCCGCCGGAATTGCACGCCTGCTCTCGAGCGCGCGGGTCTCGGCGGTCCTGCCCGAGCCTCGCCCCGCGGCGATCCTTCTGAACCGACTCTGGGGGCTCGCCATGGTCACCCTGATCGCCGGTGCCTTCGCATTCCTGATCCCGCAGATTCCCACGGTCGGGGCGGGGTACGCGCTCGCGGTTGCGCTCGTATTGCGCAAGCAACCGGGGGCGGTCGCAGCGATCGAGGGCCGCGATGGAGCTCGCTTTTACATCGAACGGACCTCGCCGTTCAGGCCGACGCGGATCGTCCGCGCGCCCGGGCTGCGGAAGCTCGAGGGCGGAGCGGCTGAGGCATGAGCATCGCGCAGCCGAGTAGCCGTACCGCGTACGCAGAGCTGGCTCAGCGTTGGGTCTCGCGTACGCGAAGCAGCTGAAGAAGTGAGAGCGCCCTAACCCGTGCCGCGGCCGGATCCGCTCCGGCCGCGCTTGCGCAACCGGTCGAGCTCCGCCCACGGGCGGGTGTTTGCCACGTCGTCGCGGCTGAGCCAGGCGCGGCGGGCCGTCGCGATGCCAAAGCGGATGTTGGCGAGCGTCTCGGTACCGTGGGCGTCGGAGTCGATGACGATCAGCGCGCCGGCCCGCGAGGCCAAGCGGGCGTTCGTCTCTGACAGGTCACGCCGATCGGGGTTGGCGTTGATCTCGAGGAACGTCCCGGCCGACGCCGCCGCTTCGGTGACCCGCTCAAGGTCAAGCGCATAAGGCTCGCGGCGATCGATCAACCTTCCCGTCGGATGGCCGATCGCATCGACCAAGGGATGCTCGATCGCTCGCACCATCCGCTCGGTCATCTCCGCCTCGTCCATCCGAAACGACGAGTGAAGGCTGGCAACCACCCAGTCGAGCTCCTCCAGGACATCGTCGTCGTAGTCGAGTGACCCATCGGGAAGGACGTTGACCTCTGAGCCAGCCAGCAGCCTGAAGTCATCGAGCTTGCCATCGAGCGCGCGAATGCGCTCGGCTTGGCGCAGAAGCTCGTCGGCGGTCACGTGGTTGCCGAAGCCGTGGCTCGCGGAGTGATCGGTGATGGCGAGGTACTGATAGCCGCGCTGCCGGGCAGCCTCGGCCATCGCCGCGATCGTGTTGCGCCCGTCCGAGGCGACGGTGTGGCAGTGCAGCTCGCCGCGGATATCGGCCTGCTCGACAAGTGGCGGCAGCCGACGCTCGCGCGCGGCCTGAAGCTCGCCGCGGTCCTCGCGAAGCTCGGGCTCGATGAAGTCGAGGTCGAGCAGCGCGTAGACCTCTGCTTCGGTCGCGCACGCGGTCGTCGTCCCTGTCGCGTCATCGGTCACGCCGTATTCGGAGACATGGAGACCCCTCCTGACGGCGTCGGCGCGGAGCGCCTCGTTGTGCTGCTTCGACCCCGTGAAGTGCTGGAGCAGGTTGCCGAAGCGCTCCGGCGCGACGATCCGCAGGTCGACCGACAGCCCATTGTGGGTGACGGCCTTCACACCGGCCTCGCCGGAGGAGAACACCTCTGCGATCTGCGGGAGCGCCGCGAACGCGTTCGTGAGGGCGCGCGCATCAATGGCGGTCGCGACGAGATCGAGGTCCTTGCAGGTGTCGGTCAGACGGCGAGCGCTGCCCGCGATCTCGACGCGCTCGGCGGCGGGGTGCTCGCGCAGCTCGGCCGCGAGTGCCTCGGCAGCCGCAAGCGCCCGCGAGAGCAGCACGCGCGACTTCGGCTGCCCGTCGCCGGCGGCGAGCGCCGCGAGCACGTTCTCCTCGGCCTTCGGGCCAAAGCCAGCGACCGTCCGCAGCTGCCCGGCCTCAGCCGCAGCGCGCAGGTCCCCCAGCGAGGCGATGCCGAGCTCGTCGTAGAGCTTGCGCGCGCGTTTCGCGCCTATCCCGGGCAGCTGAGTGATCGCGATCAGCCCGGGCGGGAACTTCTCCCTCAGCCGCTCGGCTGAGGGAATGCTGCCCGTCTCCAGCAGCACGGCGATCTTCTCGGCGAGCGTCTTGCCGATCCCCGGTAGCTCCGGCGCTCGTCCGGCTTGCGACAGCTCCGCGACCGAGACGCCGGCATCGCGCACCGACTTGGCGGCGCTGCGGTAGGCGAGGACACGGTGGACGATCGCCCCGTCGAGCTCGTAGAGGTTGGCGAGCTCGTCGAACGCGGCGGCGATCTCGGCGTTCCGCATGCCACCTTTACTCTACGCCGCCATGCCCGCCACCTGGCTGATCCTTCCGACCTACAACGAGGCGGAGAACATCGAGCGCTTTGTCGACGCGGTCGTGCCGCAGCTCGCCTCCGCGGTGAATGCATTCCGCGTCCTGATCGTCGACGACTCCTCGCCCGATGGAACGGGCGAGATCGCTGACCGCCTGGCGGCCGAGCGCGACGGCGTCGAGGTGCTCCACCGACCCGTCAAGGAGGGACTCGGGCCTGCGTATCTGGCGGGGTTCGAGCGCGCGCTCGCCGGCGGCGCGGAGCTCGTGATGGAGATGGACTCCGACTTCTCCCACGATCCACGCGACATCCCGCGACTGACTGCGGCTACGGCGACCGCCGACCTGGTGATCGGCTCGCGTTACGTGGCCGGAGGCGGAGTGGCGGACTGGGGTCTCGGCCGACGCCTGCTCAGCCGAGCGGGGACGTGGTACGCACGGACGCTCTTACGAGCGCCCGTCATGGACCTGACCGGCGGCTTCAAGTGCTTTCGCCGTGAGGTCCTGGAGCAGGTGGCGACCAGCGACATCCACGCCGACGGCTACGGCTTCCAGATCGAGCTGACCTACCGTGCGCTCAAGGCCGGCTTCCGGGTGTGTGAGATCCCGATCGTCTTCCGCGAGCGTCGTGCGGGCAGCTCGAAGATGACCGCGCGGATCGCCGCCGAGGCCGTCTGGAAGGTGCCGGCTCTGATGTTGCGCCACCGGCCTGGCAGCTAGAGTGCTGCGATGCGAGACGGAACTTCTCGCGATCAGTTGAGGCGCGCGGAGGGCCGGCGTGAGCCATCGGCGCTAGTGCCTATGCTTCAGTTTGTATAGCAGCCAATCCGACAACTAGGGGGCCCGACGTGGCCGGAGCGATAACGGACGTCACAGACGCGAACTTCCAGGCCGAGGTGCTTGAGGCAGGCGGACCGGTCCTGGTCGATTTCTGGGCCCCATGGTGCGGACCCTGCCGGGTCGTGGCGCCGGTGCTCGAACAGCTGAACGACGAGCAGGAGAATCTTCGCGTCGTGAAGCTCAACGTGGACGAGAACCAGCTGACCGCGGCACGCTACGAGGTGATGTCGATCCCGACGCTGATCGTCTTCAAGAACGGTGCAATCGCGAAGAAGGTGATCGGTGCGCTCCCCAAGATGAGGCTGGAGCAGGAGATCGCCCCGGCGCTCGCCTGACGATGCCGATCGTCACGATCGAGTGGTACGCCGGAAGGTCGGCCGAGCAGAAGGCCGAGATCGCCGCCAAGCTGACCGACCTTCTTGCCGACGTCGGCAAGACCGACCCCGAGCACGTCTGGATTCGCTTCGTCGACTCCGATAAGGCGGATTGGGCCGTCGGCGGGGGGCTGCAGGGCTGACCGATTCAGGCCCCGCCTCGATCGCTCGGGCGAGTGCCGGATACGGCAGGCGAGCGCCGTTTGGTCAGATGGGCTCAAGCTGGATCCGCAGGCCGAGGTCGCCGATGCGAGCGACCTCGCCCTGGTCGCCGCCGTCGTAGCTGAGCGCGCTCGCGAGTGTCTCGCCCGCGACATAGGGCTCGTGCGCGCGGATGGCGTCCAGCAGCTCTCGATCGCCTCCGATCGTCAGCGAGATGCGATCGGCCACATCCAGCCCGGCGGCCTTGCGCGCCGCCTGGATCGCGTGAACGCCTTCCCGTGCGAGCCCCTCGCGGCGTAGGTCATCGCTCAGCTCGAGATTGAGCGCCACCGCGTGAGCCCCACCGCGCTCAAGCTGGTAGCCATCGAGCGGCTGGAGCACGAGCTGGAGCTCGTCGGCACGCAACGGATGCTCGTGTCCGTCGACATTGATCGCCACCGTCCCGCCGGCGCGCAGCGTGCTCGCCGCATTGCTCGCGTCAAGCGCCGCGACCGCGGCGGCGACGCGCGGCATCCGGGCGCCGAAGCGAGGTCCAAGGACACGGTACTCCGGTCGCAGTTCCCAGCGCCCGAGCTCCTGCGCCTCTCCCACGTAGCGGATCCGCTTGACATTCAGCTCCTCGAGCACGATCGCCTCGAAGCGCTCGATCGCAGCGCGCTCGCGATCGCCCGCGACGACGACGGCCTCGGCGAGCGGCTGCCTGCCCTTTAAGCGCGCCTGCGCGCGCGCGGCGCGGCCGAGGTCGACGACCTCGCGGGCGACCTGCATGTCGGATTCAAGCTCCTCGTCGCGGCGGCCCGGCTGGGACGAGGGGAAGTCGCAGAGGTGGACCGACCGCTCTGACCCGTCGAGATTGCCGTAGACCTCGTCGGCGATGAACGGCGTCAGCGGGGCGAGCAGCCGGCTGACCTCCACCAGGCAGTTGCGCAACGTCGCGAAGGCCACCGCGTCGCCGTCCCAGAAGCGCCGCCGCGAGCGGCGGACGTACCAGTTCGACAGCTCGTCGACGAAGCTGGCGATCGCCCGACCGGCGGTCGTCGTGTCGTATCCATCCAACCGCTCGACGGCGATCTCCGTCGTCGCCTCGAGCCGCGAGAGCGCCCAGCGGTCGAGATCGGTCAGATCCGCGTCCGTGAGCGCAGCGTCCGTCAGAGCGGGGTCGTCAGGCCGGGCGCCCGTCAGAGCGGGGTCGTCAGGCTCGGCGCCCGTCAGCTCCGGCCGAGCGATCCCGTTCACGTTCGCGTAGAGGACGAAGAACGCGTAGCTGTTCCAGAGCGTGAGCATGAGCTGGCGGACGCTCTCACCGATCGTCTCGACCGAGAAGCGGTAGCCGTCCCAGGGCTGCTTCGACGTGAAGTAGTACCAGCGAAACGCATCGGCGCCGTGGCGCTCGATCACCTCCCACGGCACGACGACGTTGCCGCGGCTCTTCGACATCTTCTGGCCCTCGCGATCGAGAATCAGCCCGAGGCAGAGGACGGTCTTGTACGAGGAGCGGCCGAAGAGCAGGGCGGATACGGCCAGTAGCGAGTAGAACCAGCCGCGCGTCTGGTCGAGCGCCTCGCAGATGTAGTCGGCCGGGAAGCGCTGCTCGAAGTGCTCCTGATTCTCGAATGGCGCATGCCATTGAGCGAAGGGCATCGAACCGGAGTCCCACCAGGCGTCGATCACCTCCGGGACGCGCCGCATCGGCGACCCGCATTCGCTGCAGTCGAAAGCGACCTCGTCGATGTATGGCTTGTGGAGGTCGTCGGGCACCTCGCCAGCAAGCGAGCGCAACTCCTCGATCGAGCCGATGCAGAGGTCGTGGCCCTCCTGGCAGCGCCAGATCGGCAGGGGCGTTCCCCAGTAGCGCTCGCGCGAGAGCGCCCAGTCGACGTTATTGGCAAGCCAGTCGCCGAAGCGGCCGTCCTTGATGTGCGGCGGGTGCCAGTTGATCTGCTCGTTGGCCGCGAGCATCTCGTCCCGGACCGCGGTCGTCTTCACGTACCAGCTCGCCTTGGCGTAGTAGAGCAGGGCTGTTCCGCAGCGCCAGCAGTGGGGGTAGGAGTGCTGGTACCGCTCAACACGGTAGAGCCGCCCGGACTCGCGCAGCGCCTCGACGATGTCGGCGTCGGCGTCCCTGACGAAGCGCCCCGTGAACGGACCCATCCGCTCGTCGAAGGTCCCGTCGAGGCGAACCGGCGTCTGCACCTTGAGCCCGTAGCGCTCGCCGAGGCGAAAGTCGTCCTCCCCGAATGCGACGGCGGTGTGAACCACGCCGGTGCCGTCATCGGTTGTTACGAAGTCGGCCTCGAGCACGGTGTGGCCGAGGTCGCCGAAGTCGCCGATGTAGGGGAACGGCGGCTCGTAGCGGATACCGGCGAGGTCGGAACCCTTGAGCCGCTCGACCACCTCGGCATCGGCTCCGACGACGTGCTCGGCAAGCGCCTCGGCGACGATCAGCACCTCACCGTCCCCCTGGACGCGGACGTAGTCGGCCTGCGGCGCAACGGCGAGCGCCGCGTTCGACAGCAGCGTCCACGGAGTCGTCGTCCAGCCGAGCAGCGAGACGCCATCCTCGTCGCGCAGCGGAAAGCGCACGTAGACGGATGGGTCGACGACATCGCGGTAGCCCTGCGCAACCTCGTGTGACGAGAGCGCCGTGCCGCAGCGGGGGCAGTACGGGACCACCTTGTTGCCCTCGTAGAGCAGGCCTCGCTGCCAGACCTGCTTGAGCGACCACCAGACCGACTCGATGTAGTCATTGGAGAGCGTCGTGTATGCGTCGTCGGTCTCGATCCAGAAGCCGATCCGCTCGGTCAGCCGGTTCCACTCCTCGATGTAGGCGAACACCGACTCGCGGCAGCGAGCATTGAACTCGGCGACGCCGAAGCGCTCGATGTCGTCCTTTGAGGAGATCCCAAGCTCACGCTCGATCTCGAGCTCGACCGGGAGGCCGTGGCAGTCCCAGCCCGCCTTGCGTGGCACGAAGTAGCCGCGCATCGTCTTGTAGCGCATGAAGACGTCTTTGAAGGCACGGGAGAGAACGTGGTGCGACCCCGGCGGTCCATTGGCGGTCGGCGGTCCCTCGTAGAAGACAAACGGAGGCGCGCCGGCGCGGCGACGGAGCGACTCGGCGAAGACGTCGCGTTCGCGCCAGCGCGCGAGTACTCGCTCCTCGAGCGTCTGAAAGCTTTGGCCGGGGTCAACCGGTTCGTAGGCGCCCACCGCGTCCGGGATTGTATGGAGGCCGACCGCGGCGGAGCCCGACTGCCGGGCGCGCAGGAATCGACGCTGCATTCGCGTGGTCGATCCCCAACCCGTCGGATATCCCGCCCGACCAGCGCTAGAGCGCCGCCGACTACAAGCTAGAGCGACGCCAGCACAACGCAGACGGGCCGGCTAAGCCGACCCGTCTGCCCTTCCGCTCTCTGCTTGCGACCTACGCTGTTTCTCTGCTACCTGCTCCGACCTACGCCGTCCGTCCCTCGCTCAACGCCTGCGCGTCGGGTCGAGGTAGACGTTGTCGATCTGCCAGGTACCACCGATCGCGTAGAAGTTGAAGGTGGCCTGCTTGCTGCCGTTGTAGTAGGCGGCGAGTGCCAGCCCGGCCTTCATCAGAGGGCTCAGCTGCCATACGGGGTTGCGAGTCGGATACATATTGCCGACGTACTCCTCCATACCCGTCGATACGTCGTAGACGGAAACCGCCAGGTAGCCCGTGGTTCCGCGTGCGGAGAAGCGGAAGTAGGGATGAGCGTCATCGACACAGTGGGCCGAGCTGCGCGCGCTCCCTGAGGGGTTGATCTGCAGCGAGGAGTAGCCGCCGCGGATGTTCAGGGTGTCGTTGCCCGCTACGCGCCCGGCATTGGACATCGCCCACTCGTAGCCACGACCTTCGAGGTCGCCGGAGCGCAGAAGCCCGTAGGTCGCGTAGTCGCCGAAGCGCGCGAACGGAGTCTCTGTTCCCCAGAGCGAGCATTCCGTCGCCGCGGTGGCCGGGGCCGCGCCGCCGAGGACGCTTCTTGCCTGGGCAGCCGGGACAGCGCCGGCGAGTGCGCCGCTTGCCACGACCAGCGCGGTTGAGAGCAGCCTGGCGCTTCGCGCGAACCGGCGGGGCTTGAAGATCTTGGAGTCCGTTCCCATTTTGTGAGTCCTTTCGTAAGTGCTGTGCGCATCCTGGCACGGGTGCAGAGGTCCTTGCCCCAGGTATCGGCGGGCGGGCTGGTTTCCTCGACATGGATATTCGTCCAGGGCGTTTGAGCGAATCGACCTAACCCCTTTGGGATCGATCTCCCGGTTGCTCGCCGAGGATCGATGGCCACTTCTGAACGCGGGCGCCAGCGCTCAACGTTCGCCCCTGATCGGCCGATGATCACCTGATGCGACGCACGGTCGAGAGTGAGCCCCTGCAGACAACGCGCGGACCATCCGGGGAGCCCGCTAGCTGGGCGGTCGCCGATCCGCTCGACGAGGTCTTCGAGGAGCGGGCGCCGCGGGTCACCGGGGCGGAGCTGCGCCCAGAGCTCGCGATGGCGGCAGCATTCTTGACCGCCGCCGTGGCGGTCGCTGTCTGGATCCCCGCTACGCGCGAATGGGACTGGCCGCTGGCGGTGGCGCTGATCACCTCCTACGCCGTCGTCTCGCGAATCAGCTTCCATGTCGGAGCGGTTGTCGCCGTCCCGACGCAGCTCGTGATGGTGCCGATGCTGTTCGTCCTGCCGGTGCCGATGGTGCCACTCGCGGTCGGGGCTGGACTGATACTCGGCTACCTGCCCAATGTCATCACACGCAGAGCTCCGCCAGAGCGCCTTGTTCTCTCCCTGACCGACTCGATCCACGCGCTCGGGCCCGCGCTGGTGCTGGGACTTGCGGGCGCGGGTGAGCTCAAGCCCTCTGACTGGCCGCTCTACGCGGCCGCGTTCGTCGCTCAGTCTGCGCTGGACGTGCTCGTCACGCTCGGCCGTGCGCCGGCCGGGAGGTCGGTCGAGCTCCAGATAAGGGCCCGCGCTCACGCCTGGATTCACATTGTCGACACCCTCCTGACCCCGATCGGGATCCTCGCCGCGCTGGCCGCGCAGCTGCACGCGTACGCGCCCGTGCTCGTCGTCTCGCTCGGGCTGCTGCTGCTGCTGCTCGCGCGCGAGCGGACCGC
>Ga0183260_10001708_pt1 | contig 18233 bp, 18 predicted proteins | sample AntDrymUQ4972206_2_FD_129768 | JGI IMG/M metagenome (GOLD analysis project Ga0183260, IMG submission 129768) | Polar desert sand microbial communities from Dry Valleys, Antarctica - metaG UQ497 (22.06) (version 2) (version 2) | ecosystem: Environmental > Terrestrial > Soil > Desert | place...
GCACTACAGCTGGGCGATCCGCGATGCCCTCGAGCCGTTCGAGGGGCCGATCGTCGAGGTGCACCTCTCCGACGTCGACGCCCGCGAGGAATGGCGCCGGCAGAGCGTGCTCGAGGGGCTCGCAACCGACCGGATCACGGGTGAGGGAGTCGAGGGCTATCGGCGCGCGCTCGACGTGCTCGCCGCGCGGAGGGACGCGTGAGCACCCGGATCGAGCGCCTGGCCGCGCGCCTCGCCGACCCGCTGCTCGTCACCGGGCTCGTCAACGTACGGTACCTCACCGGGCTCGCGAGCTCCAACGCCGCAGTGCTCATCGAGCCGGCGGGCGAGGCGACGCTCTACACGGACTTTCGCTACGCGGAGGCAGCGAGTGCGGTCGAGGACGCCCGCTTCGAGCAGACCCCGCGCGCGGTGCTCCCGGCGCTCGCGGAGCGCTTCTCGGGTCGGCGGATTGCAGTCGAGGCGTCGCATCTCTCCCTCGCCGACGCGGAGACGCTGCGCAGGGGCGGCGTCGAGCTCGTCTCCACGAGCGGGCTCGTCGAGGCGCTCCGCGCCGTGAAGGAGCCCGGTGAGCTCGATGCGCTCCGGCGCGCGGCAGCGATCTCCGACCGGGTCTACGCGGAGCTCGCGGCGCAGCCGTTCGTCGGCCGCACCGAAGTCGAGGTCGCATGGTGGCTCGAGCAGGCCTGGCACGAGGCCGGGGCGGACGGGCCGGCATTCGACGCGATCGTGGCGTTCGGCGAGAACGGTGCCCGACCGCACGCGACGCTTCGCGACGAGCCGATCCCGGCCGACACGCTCGTCGTCGTCGATGCAGGCTGTGCCGTCGACGGCTACCGGTCGGACTGCACGCGAACGTTCTTCACGGGAGAGCCCGAAGGACGCCTGCGTGAGCTCTACGACCTGTGCCTCCGGGCGCAGCTCGACGGGCTCGCTGCCGTCGCACCCGGGGCCGCCGGCCGCGACGTCGACGCCGCCTCACGGGTGGCGATCGGAGAGGCCGGGATGAGTGAGCTCTACGGGCACGGGCTGGGGCACGGCGTCGGTCTCGACGTCCACGAAGGGCCGACTCTCCGACCGGAGTCCAACGCCGTGCTCGAGCCCGGCAACGTCGTCACGGTGGAGCCGGGGCTCTATCTCGCGGGTGACGTGGGCGTCAGGATCGAGGACCTGGTCGTCGTCACGACCGACGGCTGCGAGCGGCTGACGACCGTGACGAAGGACCCGACCCGCGTCGCGTAACAGGCAGGCGCTGCTCGAGCTCGACACCGAGATGCGCGGCGAGCGGCACGAGCGCCTCGTCGAGCCGTGACGTGTCGCCCCACGCACCGAGGACGCGCATCGTGCCCGCCTTGCGGTCGACGAGCGGTTCGACCCGTCCGACCAGCTCGTGGCCGGCGAGCAGCGGTAGCACGTAGTAGCCGTACTCGCGCCTCGCGGGGGGCACGTAGATCTCGATGCGGTACCTGAAGTCGAAGAGCGCCTCGGCGCGGTCGCGGTCGTACACGAGCCGGTCGAACGGCGAGAGCACCATGACGCGATCGGGCACGGGCGCGGCGCTCACGTCCGGATGCGCGAGCCAGCGTCCCTTCTCGTGCCGAACACCGAGGTTGCGGAAGGCGTGTGCTGCGAGCATCCGCTCAGCTTCGTGGAGCGACAGCGTCTCGGTCTCCGGGTACCAGCGCTCGGCGAGATCCCAGAGCTTCTGATTCCCGCGTCGGCCGACGATCGCGAGCTCGCCGTAGAGGTGGAGGACGTCCAGCATGATCCCGACGCGGCGAGCCCCGTACCAGCGATGGTTCCGCCGCCCGCCGGCCGAGAGATCCTCGAGCTCGCGGGAGAGGAGCGGCCCCTGGCGCTCGAGCTCGCGCCTCACGTAACGGCGGAACGCGACGTTGTCCCGCAGGAACTGTCGCGCGCGACGCTCGTGGCTGTACCGCTCGGATCGCCTCCAGCGGCGCATGAGCGCCCGCACGACCGGCAGCGCCTCGATCGGCCACAGGAAGGCGTTCCATTCGAACAGCTTTCTCTGGCGGAGGAGGCGCTCGAGCGCGCCGCGGTCGTGGGATCCGAGCCTGCTCCAGAGCACGAGCTCCTGGGGTGTCGCGACCGTCGCGATCGGGTCGAGCTGGAGGAACCCGAGGTGTCTCACCGTCTCGAGCACGGTCTTCGCCGAGCCGTCGAGGAGCTGCGCGCGGACGGCGATCCGCTGCGCCTCCTCGCGCGTCACCTCGCGCTCGGTGGCGCTCGTGCGACCCGCGACCAACCCTCTCCGCACCGACATCGCCGGGTACTCTGCCGGACGCCGATGGCGGACATCGTCTCCACCAATCAGTTCCGGAATGGAATGCACATCGAGCACCGCGGCGCGGTCTGGCGCATCGTCGAGTTCCAGCACGTGAAACCGGGCAAGGGCGGCGCGTTCGTCCGCACGAAGCTCAAGAACCTCGACAGCGGCTCGGTCGTCGACGACACGTTCCGCGCGGGCGAGAAGTTCCCGCGCGTCCACACCGAGGTGAAGAACGTCCAGTTCCTCTACGACGACGGCAGCGAGGCGCATTTCATGGACGAGGAGACCTACGAGCAGTTCGGTCTCCCGCGAGGCTCGATCGAGGCGGAGCTCGCCTACATGCTCCCCTCCTCGACCGTGCAGATCCTCCAGGTGAACGGCAAGCCGTCCGGACTGCAGCTCCCCAGCTCGGTGGAGCTCGCCGTCGCGGAGACCGAGCCGGGCGTCCGCGGCGACACGGTCTCGAACGTGACGAAGCCGGCGACGCTCGAGACGGGCGCCGTCGTCCAGGTGCCGCTCTTCGTGAATGCCGGGGAGAAGATCAAGGTCGATCCCCGCGAGGCGCGCTACATCAGTCGCGCGTAGTCCGGGAGCTTCCATAGGCGTTGTCGTGGCACGCAGGGGCAGACACCTGCGGGGAGCCAGTCCCAGGGGTCAGCGCCGGAACCGAAGCGCCACGCGATACGGAAAGAGCCGCTCGGGTTCGTCGAGACTCAGCTCCTCGATCGCCTCGAGCTCCAGGCCCGCGTCGAGAAAGGCGTGCAAGAACGCGCCGAGCGGCAGGTGCGTCTGGCCGATTCTGGCCCGCAGGCCGTCGGGCCCGACCGCCGGACCGCCGAAGTATCGCTCCATCTGGGCATATCCGGGATGAAGCACCGGCGTGCCCTCGCCGTGGATGAACCTCGAGTGCGGTCCGACAAAGCACGGGTGGGCACCGACATAGACGAGCGGCGACGAGGGACGGAGAACCCGCGCCGCCTCACGCATGACGGCCGGAAAGTGGTCGACGTCGGTGTGCGTCCACAGGGAGACGACGGCATCGAAGCTCGTGTCCTGAAAGGGGAGCGACTCGCCGGGCGCCTGAACGAGCTCCGCCCCACGCATCGCCGCTCGGGTGAGCATCGCCTCGGACACGTCGACACCGACAACCTCCCACCCGAGCCGACGGAGCTCCGGGATCGCGACACCCGTGCCGCACCCGAGGTCGAGGCACCGGCCGCTGCCTTCGCCGAGCAGGTCTCGGAGGCAGCGCAGCTCGACATCGTCCAGGACGGGCTTGAAGGCCTCGTACCAGGCGACGTGCTCGTCGTACCGGGCTCCACCGGACATCGCTCGATCGTAATCCCCGACCGCGAGGGCGCGGCTGAAGCCACGCCCGGATCACGCCCCAGTCCGTGTCCCGTTCCGCGCTAAAATCCGGCCCCGTGCCCCAGCTCTACGACACGACGATCCGGCTGCTCTCGCAGGAGCCGCTCGCCGGAGTCGTGCCGACCGGGGAGGTGCTCCGGATCGCGGAGGTGCTCGATAAAGCCGGGTTCGGGTGCCTCGAGGTCTCGGGTGGCGGGGTCTTCGACGCTGCCGTCCGGCGCGGGGTCGAGAGCCCGTGGGAGCGGATCCGCGCGATCGACGCGCGGACGACGACGCCGCTCGGGATTGCTCTACGGGGGCGGTTCCTCGTCGGCTCGAAGCCCGTCTCGCCGGACATCGTGCGCCGGTTCGTCTCGTGCGCAGCCGAGAACGGGATCCACGTCTTCCGGCTCCACGATCCGCTGAACGACGTTTCGAACCTTCGCGAGGCGGGCGAGGCGATCGTCGGTGCGGGGCGTGAGCTCCATGTCGGTCTCGTCTACAGCCCGGGCAGGACCGGCGAGGCCGACGCGCTCGTCGAGCAGGCCGGACGGCTCGGCGACCTCGGCGCCACGCGCGTCCTCCTGAACGACCCGACCGGAGCGCTCCTTCCGCACGTCACCCAGGATCTCGTCGTCCGACTCGGCGAGGCGAGCGGCCTCCCGGTAGGGCTCTACGTCCAGGCGGCGGGTGGCACGGCGCTCGCGAACGCGCTCGTCGCGACGCGGGTCGGCGCGGACGTCGTCGCGACCGCCGTCTACCCGCTCGCGCTCGCACTCCACCGGATCTCGGGCGAGTCCCTCGCCGAAGCGCTCCACGGCCTCGGTCGCGACACCGGGGTCGATGTCGCACGTCTCTGGGAGGCCTCGGACGTCGTCGACGAGCACATCGGCGACGAGCCGCTCGCACCCCTCGCGCCCCGGATCGCCGTCCGCGCGGCCGAGTTCGACCTGCCCGCCGGGCTCGTCGCCGCGCTCGACGTCCATCTCCGCGCACACGCCGCAGCCGACAGGCTGCTCGACACGCTGAACGAGGTCGTCCGGATCCGTGAGGAGTCGGGCTGGCCGCCGCTCGCGGCGCCGATCGGGCAGATCCTCGGCTCGCAGGCGCTCCTCAACGTCCTCTCCGCCCGGCGGTACGGGACGGTGCTCGACGAGTTTCGCCAGCTCGTGACTGGTGCCTACGGCGTCCCGCCGGCCCCGATCGAGCCGTCCGTGCGGAGGGCCGTCGAGCTGCTCGCCGGCGACGTTCGGTCGATCGACGAGGATCCACCGAGCGCCGAGGACGTCCGCGAGGCCGCGGACGGGCTCGCATCCTCCGAGGAGGATCTCGTGCTGCTCGCGATGTTCGGCGACGAGGCGGAGACGCTTCTGCAGACGATCCGGAAGCGCCACTCACGCGAGGCATCGCTCCTCGTCGGTGACGTCGACGCGCAGCGCGCCGAGCGGATCCGCGAGCTCGTGAAGATCGTGCAGGAGTCCGGCGTCGGGGAGATCGAGATCGAGGACGAGGGCATGCGCGTGTCGGTGCGTCGCGCGGACGAGCCCAGCGCGGTGCCGCTGACCATCGCCGGCGAACCGATCGCCGCCGACTACGAGGCGGTCGCCGGGCCGGCCGTCACGCTCGGGACGGTTCGCGTCGAATCTCCGATGGTCGGCGTCTTCTACCGCGCCTCGCAACCCGGCGCCCCGCCGTACGTCGAGCTCGGGGACGTTGTCAGCGCCGGACAGACGCTCTGCGTGCTCGAGGCGATGAAGCTGTTCAACGAGCTGAAGGCAGAGACGGACGGCCGGATCCGGGCGATCCACGTCGACAACGCGCAGGCGGTGGAGTTCGGCACGTTGCTCTTCGAGCTCGATCCGATCGGCGCCCCCCCGGCGGTCTAGATCCAGTGTTCACACGAGTCCTCGTCGCCAACCGGGGCGAGATCGCGGTCCGTGTGATCCGGGCGCTCCACGAGCTCGGGTCCGAGGCGGTGGCGGTCTACTCGACCGCAGACGCCGACGCGCTCCACGTCCGGCTCGCCGATCGGGCGATCCGGATCGGGCCACCCCCAGCCGCCGAGAGCTATCTCCGGATCCCGAACGTCATCGCCGCCGCCGAGACGACGGGCTGCGAGGCAGTCCATCCCGGATACGGCTTCCTGGCGGAGAACCCCGCCTTCGCGCGGGCGTGTGCCGAGAACGACCTCGTGTTCGTCGGACCGACACCCGAGGTGATGGAGCGTCTCGGTGACAAGGCCCAGGCAAAGCAGGAGCTCCGTGCCGCGGGTGTGCCACTCATCCCGGGCACAGGTGGCGCTGCCTCGCTGGCCGAGATCGAGGATGCGGCCGAGACGATCGGATTCCCCGTTCTCCTCAAGGCGACGGCGGGCGGCGGAGGCAAGGGGATGCGGCTCGTCAGGGAGCCCGACGAGCTCGAGGATGCCTACGGCGCCGCGTCGGCCGAGGCGGTGGCGGCGTTCGGCGACGGCTCGCTCTACCTCGAGAAGGTCGTCTCGCCGGCGCGCCATGTCGAGATCCAGGTGCTCTGCGACGAACAGGGCGGCGTCTTGACGCTCGGCGAGCGCGAGTGCTCCATCCAGCGCCGCCACCAGAAGCTCGTCGAGGAGTCACCGTCCGCGGCACTTTCGGCCGAGACGCGTGAGGAGATGGAGTCGGCGGTCGAGCGAGCCTGCGTGGCGGTCGGCTACCGGGGCGCCGGAACGTTCGAGTTCCTGCTCGGGCCGGAGGGGGAGCCGTACTTCATCGAGGTGAACTGCCGGCTGCAGGTCGAGCATCCCGTCTCCGAGCTCGTGACCGGAATCGACATCGTGCGCGAGCAGCTGCGCATCGCCGCGGGCGAGGGACTCTCCGCGACGGGACGGGCACCGCGCCGTGGTCACGCGATCGAGATCCGCCTGAACGCGGAGGATCCAAGCCGCGGCTTCGCGCCCGCACCAGGGGTCGTCCGTCGGTTCCGCCCACCCCTCGGGCCCGGTGTGCGCGTCGACACCGCCATCGAGGAGGGGAGCGTGATCCCGCCGTACTACGACTCGCTGATCGCCAAGGTCGTCGTCCACGACGACGACCGTCCGGCGGCGATCGCGCGCGCCGTGCGCGCACTCGAAGAGACGGAGCTCGACGGCATTCCGACGACGCGGCAGCTCGCGCTCGACGTCCTGCGGTCGCCGGGGTTTGCGTCCGGCTCGTATTCGACCGGCTACCTTGAGGAGATGGCGGCGCACCTCCCCTCGCTACAACCGTCATGACCGTCGCTCGCCTTTGGCTCCCTCCCGGGAGAGACTTCGCCTCTCCACGGGAAACCATGTTCCCCCCACGAGCCCTCGTCTTCTCGAGAGTGTGGGGAACCTCCCGGTTCCCCACACCCCTCCCCGCTCATGGGCCAACTGGCCCATGAGCCGCGAGAAGACGGGCACGGTGGGGCGCCGGCAGGCGAGGCGACAGGCGCTCTTCCTCCTCTACCAGTGGGATCTCACCGGTCAGCCGATCGCCTCTCTCTTCGAGGGCGAGCCGGACGCGTTCGCCGCCGAGCTCGCCGAGGCCGTGGCCGCGAGAGCCGAGACGCTCGACGAGCGCATCACCGCCTACTCCCGCGACTGGCCGGCAAACCGCCTCGGCGCGCTCGAACGCAATATCCTGCGCGTCGGCGTGTACGAGCTCGAGGAGGAGACGGTGCCCGCGGAGGTCGCGATCAACGAGGCCGTCCTACTCGCGAAGCGCTACGCGACCGAGGACGCCGCCCGGCTCGTCAACGGGATCCTCGGGCATGCCCGACGCACGGCGGAGAACGCACTGTGAGCACGTCCGACGGCGCCCTGCAGCGCGCCGAGGAGCTCCTCGAACGCCTGAAGAACCGCTTGGCGACCCTCGAAGCGGGTGCCGAGGCGGGTGGGGACATCGATGAGGCGATCTCGAGCCTTACCGAGATCGCCGAGCTCGCGAAGGAGATCGAAGCCGAGGTGCAACGCGCCCGCCAAGCCGCCGATGCGGGCGCCTGACGAGCTCCGCGAGACAGTCGAGGTCGCGCTCGCGGAGCTCGACTTCCACCCGTCGTTGGGCGGTCTCGAGGCGCCACTCCGCTACGCCCTCGACGGTGGCGGCAAGCGGATCCGGCCGGTCATCTGTCTCGCGACGGCCGAGGCCGCCGGCGGTCGGGTCGAGGATGCGCTCCCGTCGGCGCTCGCCGTCGAGCTCGTCCACACGTTCTCGCTCGTCCACGACGACCTGCCGGCCCTGGACGACGACGACGAGCGGCGCGGCCGCGCGAGCGCCCACGTCGTCTTCGGCGAAGGCGTCGCGCTCCTCGCCGGCGACGCGCTCCTTGCCGAAGGCCTCCGGCTTGCGTCGGGGACGGTCGAGTCGAGCCGGGAGCTCGCGGCGGCGACGGTCGGGATGATCGCCGGACAGCACCTCGACATCACCGCGGCGGACGTGGCGCTCGAAGATCTGCATGCGCTGAAGACGGGCCGGCTCTTCGCTGCCGCTGTGGGGATGGGCATCTGGGCCGCGGACGTCCCCGAGCCCGCCCAGCCGCCTTGGCGTGCCTTCGGCGAGGAGCTCGGTGTGCTCTTCCAGGCGGTCGACGACGTGATCGACGGCGACGGGTACGCGCTCGCGCTCGGCGAGGACGGCGCGCGTAACGTCGCCGCGGATGCCGCGCGGCGCGCACACGACCGGCTCGCCGCGCTCAATGCGGACACGGCGGTGCTTGCGGAGCTCGTGGACGAGCTCGCCGTGCGCACCGCATGAGATAGGGTGTGCTCGTGCCGCACCGGTAGCGGCCTCCGTTGATCGCTCTTTCAGAGCGCCTGCCCGAGGAGGTTCGCCCAATGTCCGTCGAGGTGCGTCCGTTCCGTCGCGAGGATCGCGCGGCGGAGATCCGGTGGTTCCTCTTCTGGCCGGAAGTGTCCTTCTGGCGCGGCTCCCTCGAAGCTGCCGATGTGCTCCTCGCGGCCTGCGTCTCCCAGCTCGACCGTTGGGGCGCGCGCATGCAGTACGCCGACGGGGCACTCCCGTTCCCGGGCGTCTACGGCCTGCCCGAGCAGTGGCCGCACGTTCGTGCGGCATTCGAGCGCGGCGGATTTCATCGGGGGGACCGCGTGGAGACCGTCTACCTCGCCGACGTCGCGGACTTGCCGGAAGTCGGTGAGCCGCCGCTCGACGGTCTTCGTCTCTCGCGCTCCGTCGGAATCAACGGGACGCGCCTCTCGGCCTGCCGGGGCGACGACGTCGCGGGCTACATCGAGGTGGAGATCCTGGCCGAGTCCGAGCGGATAGGCCATCGGGGGCGATTCGCCGACATCGGCAACCTCCACGTCGTCGAGGGCGAGAGGCGTCGTGGGGTGGGTACCTGGCTGGTCGCCCAGGCCGGTGAGTGGCTCCGTCTCGGACGCGTCGACCGTGTGCTCGACTACACGGGCCTCGAGGACGAGGAGTGGTGCGCGTCCTTCCTCGAAGCCGTCGGCTTCCGGCAGCTGACCCGGACCGACCGAGGCTGGAACCGCACGCCGGCCGCGCCCATGGGCGACCTCTGAGCGGTTGTCGGTTGTCGTACCGCCCCTCGTCAGCGGCGGGCGACATTGTGCGTGGAGCGATCGGTACACAATCGGCACAGTGCGCCCTTGACGAAATTCGGTGTCTGATACCGGATCTCGAATCCGCTGCAAAACGGTCGAAACGGCAGTGGGGCGATCGGCACACGATCGGCACAGTCCGGGGTTGACAGAAATCGGTGTCTGACACTGGTGTTCGCTTGTGCGCGTGAACGCGCGGCACGATCGAGCCGCCGCTCGTCGGGACGTCCCGCGACAATGCCGGGGATGCGCAAGCGATTGGACGTCCTGCTCGTCGAGCGCGGGCTCGCCGAGAGCCGGGCGCAGGCTCAGGCACTCGTCCTCGCAGGGCTCGTCCCCGGCTATGCCAAGCCGGGTCAGCAGGTCGCGGACGACATCGAGGTGCACGTGGAGCGGCCGCCGCGCTTCGTCTCGCGTGGTGGCGACAAGCTCGCACACGCCCTCGATGCGCTCGAGGTCGATCCGGCCGGGAAGAACTGCCTCGATCTCGGTGCGTCGACGGGCGGGTTCACCGACTGCCTGCTCCAGCAAGGCGCGGCACGCGTGATCGCACTCGACGTCGGATACGGGCAGCTCCATCCCCGCCTCCGTACGGACGATCGCGTGACGGTGCTCGAGCGGGTCAACGCGCGACACCTCCCGCCGTTGCCCTATCGACCGGAGCTGATTACGTGCGACGTCTCCTTCATCTCCGCTACCCGCGTAGTGCCACCCGCGCTCGAGCGCGCCGCGACCGACTGGGCGGCCCTCGTCCTCGTCAAGCCCCAGTTCGAGGCGGGGCGGGCCGATGCCCCGAAGGGGGTCGTTCGTGACCCCGACGTGCACCGGCGCGTCCTCCGCGCCTTCTGCGGTCATGCGGCCGGGTGGGGTGCCCGCGTCGCCGGGATCGTAGACTCGGGGCACCCGGGGCCGAAGGGGAACCGGGAGTTCGTCGTCCACCTGATCGCGAGCGAGATCCCCTCCGAGCCCGATGACACCGAACGCCGGATCGACCGTGCCGTCGGGTGAGCCGATCACGCGCGTCGTGGTCGTGACCCACGGGCGGCCGGGACAGGTCGGCGACGGTCTCGACCGCCTCGTCGCGCTCGCCGCGCGCTCGGGTGTCGAGCTCGTCATCGGTGTCGAGGAGGCGGAGCGACACGGCGTGTCCGCGAGCGGCGACCCGGCGGCGGCCGAGCTCGTGGTCGTCCTCGGGGGCGACGGCACGATGCTGCGAGCGCTCCGCGCGTATCTCGGCACGGGCGTCCCCGTGCTCGGCGTCAACTTCGGCCGCGTCGGGTTCCTCAGCGCGCTCGGACCGGACGAGCTGGAGGGCGGGCTCGCACGGGTGCTCGCCGGCGAGCTCGAGGTCGTCGAGCTGCCGACGCTCGAGGTTGGAAACGGCGGGATGGCACACGTCGCGGTGAACGACGTCGTCGTCACTTCGGGCGAGATCGGGCGCATGATCGAGCTCGAGTGGGCGGTCGGCGGCGAGGACCTCGGTCGCGTTCCGTGCGACGGCCTCATCTGCTCGACGCCGTCCGGCTCGACCGCGTACAACCTGTCCAACGGCGGGCCCGTCCTCATGTGGGGGCTGGACGCGCTCGCAACGACGTTCGTCGCGCCGCATTCCCTCCACGCGCGCCCGCTCGTCGTTCCCCGAGGCAAGGACGTCGTCGTCTGGAACCGCACCGCCGACGTGCCGGTAGTCGTGCTCGTGGACGGGCACCGCGTGGGCGAGGCGGGTCGCGACGGCTCGGTGACGGTCCGGCTCGGAGAGGCACGCACGCTCCTCGGCACGCTGCCCGAGGCGACGTTCGTGAGCCGCTACCGCGAGAGCTTCTCGACCTGACGTCTGCGGTGCCGCGCCTCGGGCAAGCCGACGCGATCCCGCAATTGACGAAGCGCTTCGGAACCGGCAGGTCGAGCAATGCCGACGATCGACGCCACGAACGGACACTCCGCCCCAGCTGCACCACGAGTACACCGGCGGTGGCCCGCCTATCGTCCTGATCCATGGCTGGCCCCTCAGCGGCGCTGGGTCAGAGCACCTGTCTGACTGAAGCCGGAGCACGAGTTGGACACGTGCTCTCGCCGTCGCGCGAACGCGAGAATCGCTCCGTCCGTTGACAATAATTGTCTGATGCGCTAAATATTTCCACATGGCAACCGCTGAGGCGACCGATCTGACTCCCGTGCTGGAGGCCCTGGCCGATCCCACCCGTCGCATGGTGGTCGAGGCGCTTGGCCGAGGTCCGAGGAGGGCAGGCGAGCTGGCGGCGACCGCAGCGGTCTCTCCGCCCTCGATGAGTCGCCACCTTCGGGTGTTGCTCGCCGCCGGCTTGGTGGCCGACGAGCGACCATCCTCCGACGCTCGTACACGAGTGTTCCGGCTTCGTCCGGAGTCGGTCGTCGGGCTGCGAGCCTGGCTCGACCAGCTGCAAGCCGAATGGGACGAGCACCTGCAGTCGTTCAAGCGCCACGTCGAGCAGGACGCGCGCGGGTGAGTGAGCGTCTTATCTCCTCCGAAGTCGAGATCGCGGCCGACCCCGGTGTCGCGTTCGAGGCATTCACCGCCGAGCTCGACCTGTGGTGGGTCCGGGGCCCCATCAACTTCCACGATTCGGCGCGCGCCATCGAGATGCGGTGCGAGCCGGGCGTCGGAGGCCGTCTCCTCGAGGTGTACGACGAGGCAGCCGGCGATGTGCTCGAGCTCGCCCGCATCACGGCCTGGGAGCCCGGCACCCGGCTCGCCTGGCAGAGCTCGCTCGACGACGTCGAGACCGAGATCCGCTTCGATCCGTCGGCCGGTGGCACGACGGTCAGCGTCGTCGCTCGCATTCCCGCGGATGGCTTGGATCGCGGCGGCACCGTCTGGGTACGAGTCGTCCCACCGTGGTTCGGTGACTGGTGCGTACGACGGGACTCCGCTGACCGTCGGCCCGACGAGATCGCGCGGCTTGCGGTGGGCGTGTACTACGAGCGGCCGGTGGCTGCGGCGCGATGGCTGGCCGACGTGCTCGGCTTTCGGTACCTCGGCGAGCTCCCCGAAGAGAAGGACTCGTCAGCCGATGAGCCCGACGACCCGCCGTGGATGGAGTTCCGGATCGGCCACGGCTCGCTGATGCTCTTCAAGCTCGAGGGAGAGCGGCATGGCGCGCCGTCTCACGTGCCGTGGATCTACGTCGACGACGTCGGTGCTCATTTCGATCATGCACGCGCGAACGGCGCGACGATCGTGGAGGAGCTCCACGACGGGTGGGGTCTCCCGCTCTACGTGACGGACGACCTGGAGGGAAACCGCTGGACGATCGCCCAGGCGCGCCCCACGATGCGTTAACGGGCGCCGTCTACGATCAGCTCGTGCTGCGACGTCTGCGGATCGAGAATCTCGTCCTGATCCGCGAGGCCGAGCTCGAGCTCGCGCCCGGGCTCGTCGCGCTCACGGGAGAGACCGGTGCCGGTAAGACGATCGTGACGCAGGCGATCGGCCTGCTTCTGGGTGCGAAGGGCGACGCCTCCGCGGTCGGCTCTGCGGGCACCGAGGCGTACGTCGAGGCAGAGCTCGAGGTTCCCGACGGGTTCTTCGACGAGGACGACTTGGCGACGCTGCGCGACCTTCGCCCGGAGGGCGAGCCCGGACTCGTCGTCGCACGGCGGGTGAGCGCGGACGGTCGCTCCCGCGCCTACGCCTGGGGCCGGACGGTCGCACGCGAGGATCTCGTTGCCGCGACCGAGCGGCTGCTCGCCCTCTCAGGTCAGTTCGCCCAGCGGCGCCTCGGCCGACCCGCGCACCAGCTCGACCTGCTCGACGCGTTCGTCGGCCCCGAGCAACGAGACCGGCGCGCCGAGGCGCGCGCGGCGTGGAAGGCCCACGGTGCGGCGACGCAACGTCTCACCGAGCTCGAGCGCGGGGCCGACACCGAGCGCGCGCGCCTGGACGAGCTCGAGGCGCTCGTCGTAGACAGCGAGGGTCTCGAGCCAGGCGAGGAGGACGCGCTCCGGAACGAGCGCGAGCGCATCCGCCACGTCTCCGACCTCGGTGAGGGTGCAGCCGCCGCGGCGAGCGCGCTCGATCCGGAGGACGGCGAGGGCGCACGGTCTCTCACCTCGGCGGCCGAGCGGGCACTCGCGCCCCTCGAACGGCTCGCCCCCGAGCTCGAGCAGGCGGCGACCGAGCTGCGCGATGTCGCACTTCGCCTCGGCGAGGTCGCGGTTGATGTGCGGCGCTTTGCCGAGTCGCTCGACGCCGACCCGCAGCGGGCGCTCGCGGTCGAGGAGCGTCTCGACCGGATCGCTGACGTCCGGCGTCGGTATCGCGCCGCGACGCTCGAGGAGTTGCTCGAGCGACGCACCGCCGCGCTCGCGGAGTTCGACGATGCAGGTGCGGGCGATCCGCTCGGGCGTGCTCGGGCCGAGTGCGAGACGGCCGGGCTGCGCTACCGGGAGGCGGCGACGGCGCTCGGCGAGGCCCGACGGCTGGCGGCACCGAGCTTCGGGAAGGCAGTCGCCGCCGAGCTGGCCGAGCTCGGCCTGGGGGAGGGTGAGTTCCACGTCGAGCTGCGAGAGCGCGAGCACGGCCCGAGCGGTACGGACGAGGTTGTCTTCCTCGTGCGACCCAACGCCGGCCTGCCACTGGCTCCGGTGGCAGACACCGCCTCGGGGGGCGAGCTCTCGCGCATCGCTCTCGCGCTCGCGGCGGTGGCGGGTGGCGAGACACTCGTCCTCGACGAGATCGACGCCGGGGTCGGGGGGGTCACCGCGCACAGCGTCGCAGGCGTCCTGCGACGGCTCGCCGAGCGTGCGCAGGTGATCACCATCACCCATCTCCCGCAGATCGCGAGCGTCGCCGACCAGCATCTCCGCGTCGAGAAGCTGCCGGGCGACCCGACCCACACCCGGATCGCCGAGCTCGACGAGCTCGACCGCCGTGACGAGCTCGAGCGCATGCTCGGCGGCCAGGAGTTCGTGAGCTCGGTCACCGCGCCCGAACCGCGATGAACGGGACGATCGTCGGCCGCGCGCGGCTCGGTCGCCGCACGAAGGATCTCGTCAAGCGCCTTGGCCCCGACGACGTCGCGATCGTCGATCACGCCGATCTCGACCGCGTCTCGGCGCAGGAGCTGGTGGAGAGCGGCGTCCGAGCCGTCGTCAACGTTTCGCACTCGTCCACCGGGCGCTATCCGAATCCGGGGCCGCTCGAGCTCGTGCGCGCGGGCGTTCGTCTCGTCGATGCGCCCGGGGCGCCGCTCTTCGACGAGATCTCTGACGGCGAGGTCGTCCAGCTGGACGGGTCGGTTCTCCGCCGGAACGGAAGTGTGCTCGCCGAGGGAACCATGCTCGACGCCCCCGCGCTCGAGCAGGCGCTCGCCGAGCACCAGGCTCGCGTTGCGCACGCGCTCGAGGCGTTTGCCGAGAACACCCTCCTCCATCTCCGCGAGGAGGCCGGCACGCTCGCCGCCGGAATCGAGTTGCCGCCGCTCCGGACGCGCCTTCGCGACCGGCACGCGCTCGTCGTCGCGCGAGGCCCGGGATACAAGTCCGACCTGCGAATGGTACGGCCCTATGTGCGCGAGTTCCGGCCGGTGCTCGTCGCGGTCGACGGGGGCGCAGATGCCTTGCGGGACGTGGGGCTACGGGCGGACCTGATCGTCGGCGACTTCGACTCGGTCTCGGACGACGCGCTGCGGGGGAAGGCAGAGCTCGTCGTCCACGCCTATCCCGGTGGACGCGCACCGGGAGCCGAGCGGCTCCGGCGCCTCGGTCTCGCCTTCCACACCGTTTCCGCCCCGGGCATCAGCGAGGACCTCGCACTCCAGCTCGCCCACGAGAAGGGTGCGCGCCTCATCGTCGCCGTCGGCACCCACTTCAACCTCGTCGAGTTCCTGGAGCGCGACCGCGACGGCATGGCCTCGACGTTCGTGACGCGGCTCAAGGTCGGCGAGTCGCTCGTGGACGCGAAGGGTGTCTCGCGGCTCGTCAGTCGACGGGTCGGCGTCTGGCCGCTCGCCGTCTTCGGCACGACAGGGATCGTGGCGATCGTCGTGGCCGTGCTCGCCTCACCCGCGCTGCGAAACGTGCTCGAGCCCATCGGCCGGGCGATCGGAAACGGGCTCGGGTTGTAGGGGCCGGACCTGTCCGGCCCCTACGGACGGCTCTGCGAGACTGATCGCGATGTTCGACCTGCGGTACCACGTCGCCTCTCTCGCAGCCGTGTTCGTCGCCCTCGTCCTCGGGATGTTCGTGGGGGTCGGTCTCTCGGGACGCGGGTTCGTGAGCGACGCCGAGCGGGAGAACCTGCAGGCGAGGATCGAGGAGCTTCGCCTCGAGCGCGACGCTGCCGTGGCGCGCGTGGCCGACGCCGACGTGCGCGACCAGGCGTTCGAGGACTTCGTCCGCGCCTCGTACGCAGATCTCGTCCGCGGCAGGCTCGACGGTCGATCGATCGCGCTCGTCTTCGTCGGCTCGGTCGATCAGGGCGTCGCGCAGACGGTGCGGCGTGCCGTGATCGAGGCGGGTGGCCGCGTGGCGCTGCTGCGGGCGCTGCGCGTGCCGCTCGAGACCGAGGCGGTCGACGGGAGGCTCGGTGCCAACCCGGACACGCAAGCGCTCTCGGGGGCCGACAACCGCGAGCAGCTCGGCAGAGAGGTCGCCCGCGAGCTCGTCGGCTCCGGGCCGAAGCCGGTGCTGGGGCTTGTCGCGGCCGAGCTCGTCGAGGAGCAGTCCGGCTCGTCTCCGATCGCGTTGGACGGTGTCGTGCTAGCCCGGCCGGCTCCGCCGCAGGCAGGCGAGACGCAGGAGTTCCTGACGGGCCTGTACGCGGGCTTCGCCGCCGCACAGGTGCCTGCGGTCGGCATCGACGAGTCCGGGGCCTCGACGCGCGCGGCACCGGTCTTCCGTCGGCGGGGCCTCTCGACCGTGAGCGGAATCGACGAGGCAAGCGCACAGGTCGCGCTCGTCTTCCTGCTCGCGGGCGCTTCCTCCGGGAGCTACGGGATCGGCAGCGATGCGGTGGACGGGGCGCTCCCGATCCCCGCCCCGCGGCAGACCGTCGAGGAGTGAGCGACGGCCGGTTGACGGTTCTCGTCGCGGCACGCGACGAGGACGAGCGGATCGGCGCGACGATCGCGCGGCTCCGCGAGGCGTTTCCGGGGGCCGAGGTGGTCGTGGCAGACGACGGCTCGCGGGACGGCACGGCACGCGTCGCCGGCCGTGCGGGTGCGCGCGTCGTCCGGCTACCCCGCCGCGGGAAAGGGCAGGCGTTGACCCTCGCGGAGCGGGAGTGCGCGCCGGGGCGGCTTCTTCTCTGTGACGCCGACGTCACCGGCGACCTCCGGCCGCTCGTTGCAGCCGTCGCGGACCTCGCGATCGCCGTGTTCACCCGTCCGTCGGGCGGCGGCCTCGGTCTCGCGAAGTCCGTCGCGCGGGCGTCGATCCGCCGGCGTTCGGGACGCACGATGCGCGAGCCGCTCTCCGGGCAACGAGCGCTCTCCCAGATCGCGCGTGACACAGTCTTCCCGGTCGCCGCGGGCTTCGGCGTCGAGACGAGCATGACGATCGGCGCGGTGCGCGCCGGCCTCCTTGTCCGCGAGCTCGAGCTCGATCTCGGGCACCTCGGGACCGGCCGGGATCTCCGAGGCTTTCTCCACCGCGGTCGTCAGCTCTGCGACCTTCTGCTCGCGACGAGCGCGCCGCAGGCTCACAACTTCCGTGGGCTTCGGCTTCCGCTCGTGGGCGCCGCGATCGGTGTCGTCGTGCCCTCGGTCGCGCCCGTCGCCGCGATCGGGCTCGCCGACGATCTCTGGAGCGGGTCGGAGCGCGGATTCCGCGAGCATCTCCGGTCGGGAGCGACGACGGGCACGCTCAAGCTCGTCGGGATCCCGCTCTGGGCGCTGTGGCGGACACGCTCGCTCTCGGGCGCGGTGCTGGTCGGGCTCGCCGCCAACACCCTGAACCAGCTCGACACGCGTCCGGGTCGTGCTCTCAAGGCGTTCCTGCTCGGTGCCGCGCTGCTCGGTGCAAGACCGCGCAATGCCATTCTCGTCGCCGTCCTGCTCGCTCCCTACGATCACCGCGAGATGGTGATGCTGGGAGATGCGGGCTCGAACGCCCTCGGGGCCGTGCTAGGTTTGGAGTCCGTGAGGCGCCTGAGCGGCCTGCGGAGAGCCAGCGTGATCGGAGCGCTCGCGACCGTCACCCTTCTCGGGGAGCGCCGTTCGCTCAGCACGTGGATCGAGCGCACCCCCGGTCTCCGCTCCCTCGATGCGCTGGGACGCGAGACATGAGCGACGGCCCGTCGACCCGGTTCGTGTTCGTCACCGGAGGGGTCGTCTCGGCCCTCGGCAAGGGCATCGTCGCCGCCTCGCTCGGACGGCTGCTCAAGGCGCGCGGGCTCCGCGTGCAGGCACAGAAGTTCGACCCGTACCTCAATGTCGATCCCGGCACGATGAGCCCGTTCCAGCACGGCGAGGTGTTCGTCACGGAGGACGGAGCCGAGACCGATCTCGACCTCGGGCACTACGAGCGATTCATCGACGAGAACCTCTCGCGCAACGCGAGCCACAGCGCGGGTGCGATCTGGGACACGGTTCTGCGCAAGGAGCGCAAGGGGGAGTTCCTCGGCGCGACGGTGCAGGTGATCCCGCACATCACGAACGAGATCAAGGCGCGGATCAGGCGTGCGGCGCGGACCGAGCCGGCCGACGTCGTGATCACAGAGATCGGTGGCACGGTCGGCGACATCGAGTCGTTGCCGTTCCTCGAGGCACTGCGGCAGTTCCGTCGCGAGGTCGGACCCGAGAACGTCCTCTACCTCCACGTGACGCTCGTCCCGTACATCGAGGCCGCCGGCGAGCTCAAGACGAAGCCGACCCAGCACTCCGTGAACGAGCTCCGGCGCATCGGGATCCACCCGGATGCCGTCGTCTGCCGCTCCCGCGACACCCTCTCCGAGGAGATCCGAGACAAGATCGCGCTCTTCGCCGACGTCGACCCGCGGGCGGTCTTCTCCTCACCCGACATGAGCGACGTGTACCTCGTCCC
>Ga0183260_10001709_pt1 | contig 18233 bp, 21 predicted proteins | sample AntDrymUQ4972206_2_FD_129768 | JGI IMG/M metagenome (GOLD analysis project Ga0183260, IMG submission 129768) | Polar desert sand microbial communities from Dry Valleys, Antarctica - metaG UQ497 (22.06) (version 2) (version 2) | ecosystem: Environmental > Terrestrial > Soil > Desert | place...
CGATGCCCGGCGGCGGTGAGCGCCTTGGCTTCGTCGGCGGAGACCTCGTTGTTCGTGACCAGGATGGATTGCCGCCGCCCCCCGTCCTGCCGGTTCAGTCGGGCCACCGCGTGAGCCGTGGTCCCGGACCCGGCGAAGAAGTCGAGCACGACGGCGTCGGGCTTGTCCTTTACCGCGATTCGCAGCGCGTCCTCCACGGCATAGAGGGACTTGGGGAACGGGAAGGAGCGGCCGGGAACGAGGTTCCGGACAAGATTGCTCCCGTGCCAGCCGGCGTGATGGGCTGCTCGGTTCCAGACCGTCTTGGCGGTGAGCTTGACGTCCTCAGCTCGACGCGGAGCTAGTCGGACCGCTCCCTGATCGTCCTTGCCGTCGACGCGAACCGCACCCGCCTCGATCTGCCGGCGAAGGCCGGCGCCGAGATACCACACGGTTCCACGTTCATCCTCCGGTCTCACCTCGCCGAGTCGCGCGTACCCGAGCTCAAAGAGCTTGCGGAGAGCACCAGATGACTGCTGCCACGTGCCCTCCGCACCGTCACTCTTCAACGGCCAAATCGGGAAGGTGCCGTCGGGAATGCTCCATACCGACCTAGCGGTCCCGAGAGGCTTGGGCTCTCCAACTTGCGCCAATCGCGAGGACGCTGCATCCACGAAGACTGGAAAGAAGAGATTCGGGCGATCGACTCGACGGGAGTTGGTGCCACTGCGTAGCAGCGACTCCCAGCGAATCGGCCGCGCAGTCCGATTGAGAGTGTTCAAGAGATCATCCGTCAGTCGCGCCGGCACGGCCGCCCCCTCAAATAGGAAGAAGACGTGCTCGTCAACGCGATCGAGCTCCTGCCCGCGCGCCTGCCCCGACGGTGTGATGACGACGCTCACCATCTGAGCGCGCGGTCCCGCGAACAGCTGCTCCAGCAGCAGCCCGAGCCGGTGGACCTCTTTCTCGTCGATGGTGACGATGAGGACGCTGTTCTCGGGGTTCAGCAATTGCTTGGCCAGCAGCAGACGGCGTTGCATGAAGGCGAGCCACTTGGAGTGGCGGTAGGCGTCGTCGGAGTCGACGTAGTCGTTGTCGTACTTCCAGTCCCGGGCACCGGTGTTGTACGGCGGGTCGATGTAGATGCAGTCGACCTTGCCGGCGTGGGTGTACTGGAGCATCTCGAGGGCGTGGTGGTTCTCGGCGTTGATGACGACGTGGGCCGGCTTGTCACCGCCCCGGTCGATCGATCCGACCCGCTGCAGGCCAGGGTGGATCGTCTGGCCGAACTCGGCCACGACGACCAGCTCCTCGGCCGGCACCGTGGCCGTCTCGCCGTCCCAGTCGGCGACGCTCGCCGTGCCCCGGCGCACGGCGAGCACGTCCAGCGTCTCGCCGGTGGGCTCGTCGCGGCGCACGACCCGCACGCCGCGGCGCACGGGGTGCTCGGGCAGGCGGACCCGTTCGGGCAGGTGGTCCTCGAAGACGAGGCCGAACGAGCGCTTGGCCCGCAGCCGGTAGACGTGGGTGCACAGCTCGGCCCGCAGCGCCGGGTCGTCGACCTTGTCGAGCAGGACGTCCAGCTCGTCAGCCACCGGCCGCCGCTTCCCACCTCATCGACGACGATCGTACACGTGTGCGCTCTTGTCACCTGAAACCCCTCGTCAGAGCACATTTCGGTCAATGTCACACCCCCGGACGATGATGTGTTCATGGACGTGGCACTGGTGTCCAAGGCCAAGGCGGCGCTCGATGAGCTGGCCGCCACCGACTTCGGTCAGTGCGACCGTGCCGGCCTCGACGCAGCCATGGCCAAGTGGCGCACGGTGCAAGGCGTCAACGACGCCTTCCGCATCGCCATCGGGCGCCGCGGTCGCCAGCTGGCGGCCGAAGGTCGCTCCGAATGCGCCGAAGATGTGCTGTCCGACCATGGCCGCTGCTCCACCCGTGACGCCCGCGCCGCCGCCGAACGCGAGCAGGCCTGTGCGGCGATGCCGACGTTCGAAGACGCCGTCGCCACCGGCTCGGTTTCGTCGGGTCATGTCGATGCGTTGGCGGCCGCCGCCCACGGCCTGAGCGACACCGCCCGGGCCGAGTTCGAGTCGCACGCCGACACGCTGCGCCGCCACGCCGAGACCCACGGCGTCGACGACTTCACCCGTGAATGCCGCAACCTCGCCCGCCTCGTCGCCGGCGACGACGGCGAATCCCGCCTCGCCGAGCAACGCCGCCAACGGCACGTCAAGCGGTGGGTCGACAAGGTGACCGGGATGCATCACCTCCACGCCGCGCTCGACCCCGAAGCATCGGCCAAGTTGAACTCGGCGTTGGACGCGGCCACCCGGGCTCGCCGGCACCACGAACGCTTCCCCGGTGCCGGCGACGCACCCGACAGCCAGCTACCGACATGGGATCAGGACTGTGCCGATGCCCTCATCGAGTTGGTCACCGGTGCCCGCACGGTGGACCGGCGCGTCCCTGACGTCGCCGTCCACGTCGACTTGCGGACGCTGCTCGACGGGCTCCACGAGCATTCGCTGTGCGAGACGAGCGACGGCACCCGCCTCCCGGTGTCGACCGTCCGCCGGCTGTGCTGCGAAGCCGAGATCTTCCCCGTCGTGTTGAACGGCGACGGCGCGGTGTTGGACGCCGGCCGGTCCCAGCGGCTGGCCAACCGGGAGCAGCGCCGGGCGCTGCGGGCGATGTACCGCACGTGTGGCCACGACGGTTGCGACGTGCCGTTCGACCAGTGCGAGATCCACCACGTCGTGCCGTGGGAACGCCTCGGTCCGACCGACCTCGCCAACCTCCTGCCGCTGTGCGCCTTTCATCACCACATGGTCCACGAGGGCGGCTGGAGCTTGCAGCTGCAGGCCGATCGCACGATCACCCTCACCCGACCCGACGGCACCGTCCACTTCCACGGCTCCACCATCGACCGCACCAACCCTCGCCACGGCGTCCCGCCGCCCGAACTGGCCCTGGCCGGCGCCCGGGCCGGGCCGCCGGCGGACGGTCGGGTCGACCGGCCACCCGAACGATCGCCACCGGACTGAGCGCCGGCCTCGCCGTGTCCGGCCAGCTCGCTCGCCGTCACGGTGTCTCGTTCCTGCACTCGCCGGCGCCCGGGTCGGGCCGACGGCAATCGAACCGACCGGCTCCCCCGACCCACCACCCGCCCGGCCGACGGGTGCAGCGGAAGTCGACGCGATCGCCAACGACCCGCCCGCCCCCGACGCCCCTCGGCGCGCGGGCGCCAATCATCCGGTCGGAGACGCGCGGTCGACTCGCTCTCCGACGAGTTCGACGGCGCCGGCAGCGCGGGCCGGGCGAGGCTCTTCGCATACTGGTTCGATGCAGCTCGCGCTGAGTCGCCCGGCGGGTCCGTGTCCGGCGGCAGCTGGACCGGACGACGCCATCACGATTCGGTGGATCGAGCACGCCGACCTCCTCGTCGTGGGCCGGCTCTACCACGCCAGCTCTCCCGAAGGGACGGTCGGCACCGTCGAGCAGGCGTGCGCCGATGTCGAGGCGGCGTGGGCGGGCGAGTACGGCGTCTGGCGCCGCGCCGGCTCGGTCGTGGCCGACCGCGGCGGCCAGGTGATCGGCGCCGTCATGACGGTCGACGCGCCGCCGTGGCCCGACGTGTCGGACCCGGCCTTCGTGATCGATCTCTTCGTCGATCCGGCCGCCCGCGGGATCGGAGTTGGTCGTCGGCTCATGGTGGCCGCGATCGCAAGCTCGCATCGGGAATCGATCGGGTTGCGCGTCGAGACCACCAATGCCCCTGCGGTGCACCTCTATCGGTCGCTCGGCTTCGCGCTCGCTCCAGCGCCTCAGATGTCGTCGGCGATGCCGACGAACGACGAGGTCGTCGCGCTGTACGGGTCGGTCGGGTGGATGGCGTACACCTCTGATCCCCGACCATCTCGCAGCGGCCTTGGCCGGTTCGGCCGCGGTGCGCACGGCGCGCTACCGGGACCACCTCGTGGGACTGGCACGCGTCATCACGGACGGGGTCAGCATCTGCTATCTCCAGGACGTGCTGGTCGATCCTGGCGTGCACGGCTTCGGCATCGGCCGCGCTCTCGTCGACACCGTGCTGGAGTCGTACGCTGACGTGCGCCGGAAGGTAGTGCTCACGGACGACGGCCCCGCGCAGCGTTCGTTCTACGAGGCGCTCGGGTTCCGAGAGACACGAGATCACGGCGACGGGTCGCTGCGAGCCTTCGTTCGTTTCGATTGACGTGACTAGGTTGGTCACGTGTCGACGGTGTCGGTATCCGAGCTGAAGGCGCGCTTGTCCGAGTATTTGCACGAGGCTCGCCGTGGTGGTGAGGTCGTCGTGCTCGACCGGGGCGCGCCCGTGGCCCGGATCACCGGGATCGCCGGCGCCGACGTGTCGGTCGACGAGCGTCGGCGCCACCTGATCCGTGTCGGTCTCCTCCGGCCCGGCCGGCGCGGCGCCGCCAGCTGGCTGGACGAGCCGGCGCTCGACATGGAGGCCGACATCTCCGGTGCCCTCGAGCAGGGGCGCGACGACCGGCTGTGAAGTATTGGGACGCCTCGGCACTTGTGCCGCTGGTCGTCGCCGAGCCCGGCACGGCCGAGGTGCGGGCCGTGCTGCGCGCCGACCCCGAAGTCGTCACGTGGGGATGGTCGCTCGTGGAGATCGTGTCGGCAGTCGAACGGCGGGCGCGCGAAGGCCGGCTCGACATGGAACATCGTCGCCTGGTGTTGGACCGGTTCGAGCGTCTGGCCCAGCAGTGGGATGAGGTGGTCGACCCGATGGCCGTGCGGGCGCGGGCGCTCGGCGTCTTGGCCCGCCACGACCTCCGGGCTGCCGATGCCGGTCAGTTGGCGGCCGCGCTCGTCGTCAACGACGGTGGGCCTGCGGTCGACTTCGTTTGCCTCGACCGCCGCCTCAGCCTGGCGGCGGAACGGGAGGGACTGCGTTCGGTCGGCCTGGGCTGAACGTTCAGCCATCGTCGTCGCGCTGGTCGCGGAGGTATTCCTCGAAGCGGGCGGCGAGGTCCTCGCCCGAGGCCGAGGCCAGCGCGGCGGCCGCCCGGCGGTCGTAGTCGGCCTCCAGCATCGTCACGTAGGCCCGCAGCTGGGCGTCCTCGTCGACGGCCTCGTTGTGGAGCGATGCCCACCGTTCGATCTGGTCGGTGAGGTCGACGTGCACGGTCAGACCGAGCACGTGAGCGAGGTGGCGGAGGAGCGCCGTCACCGCCAGTGGGTGCTCGGCGTGGCCGAGGTAGTGCGGCACGCCGACGCGCAGGGAGATGATCGGGATGCGCCGGCCGTCACCGCCGTGGTCGAGTTCGGCGTTGAGCACGCCGAGGAGGCCGGTGATGCCCTGGTACGACGGCGCCGACAAGGCCAGACGACGGCCCAACTCGGCGTCCGCCGTCGAGCCGACGACCAGCGGCAGGCGGGAGTGGGGGACGGCGTCGGCACTGGCGCCGACCGTGACCACGGCCTCGCAGCGCAGCCCATCGACGACCCGGCGGACGCACTCGACGTAGGTAGCCCACGCCAGGTGCGGTTCGACGCCGGACAGCACGACGAGGTCGTGGGCGCCGCCGGTGCGGATCACGCGCACGGCGTTGGAGGGCCAGACGATCCGGCGGATGTCACCGTCGGTGATCTCGACCATCGGCCGTTCCTGGGTGAAGTCGTAGAACGGGTCGGCGTCGATCTCGGCCACGGTGACGGCCCGGTCATCGGGGTCGAGCTGTTCCAACGCCGTGGTGGCGACGCCGCCGACGTCGAACCAACCGGTCAACCCGACGAGCATGATCGGCGCCGTCAGCGGACCGATGGCCTCGGCGTCGAGCGTCAGCACGTCCTCGACTCGCGCCGGGTGGCTCACGGTCTCAACGCCTCGCGGTGGTGGTCGACGAGGTGGTCGATGCTCGCCGTGAGCGCCTCCACGTCGGCTGGATCGATGGCCGGGAACATGCCGACGCGGATCTGGTTGCGACCGAGCTTGCGGTAGCTGTCGGTGTCGACGATGCCGTTGGCCCGCAGGGCGGCGTTGAGCTTGGCCGCCGACACCGACTCGTCGAGGTCGATCGTGCCCACGACGCTCGAGCGCTTGGCCGGGTCGACGACGTAGGGCGTGGCCCAATCACGGTCCTCGGCCCAGCCGTAGAGATGATCGGCCGACGTGCGGCTACGGGCGACGCACCAGTCGAGGCTGCCCTGGTCGTTCATCCACGCGATCTGCTCGGCCAGCAGCACGAGCGTGGCGACGGCCGGCGTGTTGTAGGTCTGGTCCTGGCGGCTGTTGGCCAGGGCGAGGCCGAGGTCGAGCGAAGCCGGTCGCCACCGGTCGCCGGCGGCGAGACGCTCGATGCGCTCGACGGCCGCCGGCGAGCAGGCCGCTACCCAGAGACCGCCGTCGGCGGCGAAGCACTTCTGGGGCGCGAAGTAGTAGACGTCAACCTCGGTCGGGTCCCACGGCAGACCCCCGGCGCCCGAGGTGGCGTCGACGGCGACGAGACCGGTGGCGGTGGACGGGCGGGTCAGCGTCATCGCCACGCCCGTCGACGTCTCGTTGTGGGTCAGCGCGTAGACGTCGACGGCGTTGTCGGCCACGGCCACCGGATGGTCGCCGGTCGCGCTCGTGATGACTACCGGGAGGGCGAGGTGGGGGGCGGCGGCACAGGCGGTGGCGAACTTGGAGGAGAACTCGCCGAACACAAGGTGCTGGCTGCGCTGCTCGACGAGGCCGAACGTGGCGACGTCCCAGAACACCGTCGTGCCGCCGTTGCCGAGGACGATCTCCCACCCGTCGGGGAGGGCGAACAGGTCGTGCAGCCCGCCCCGCACGGCCCCCACGAGCTGTTTGACGGGCGCCTGGCGATGCGACGTGCCGAGCAGCGAGGAACCGGCCGCGACCAGGGCCGCGAGCTGCTCCGGCCGCACTTTGGACGGCCCACAACCGAAGCGTCCGTCCGCCGGGCGGAGGTGCTCGGGGATCGTCAACTCGGTGGGGGCGGCCAGCGTCACTGTGTCAGCATGGACTCGTGTCACGTGTCTCGCAACGCCTCGCCGCCATCGCCGAATCGGCCACCCTGGCCGTCGACGCCAGGGCCAAGGCGTTGCAGTCGCTGGGCGAGGACGTCATCGGGTTCGGTGCCGGCGAACCCGACTTCCCGACGCCGGCGCCGATCGTCGAGGCGGCCATCGCCGCCTGTCGCGATCCTCGCAACCACCGCTACTCGCCGGCCGGCGGGCTGCCCGAGCTGAAGGAGGCCATCGCCACCAAGACGATGCGCGACAGCGGCTACGAGGTGCGTCCGACCCAGGTCCTCGTCACCAACGGCGGCAAGCACGCCGTCTTCAGCGCCTTCGCCGCGCTGTGCGACCCGGGCGACGAGGTGCTCTGCCCGGCGCCGTACTGGACGACCTACCCGGAGGCGATCGCGCTCGCCGGCGGCATCCCCACGATCATCGAGACCGACGAGGAGACCGGCTTCCAGGTCACGATCGATCAGTTGGAGGCGGCGACGACCGACAGGACGAAGGTGTTGTTGTTCGTCAGTCCCGACAACCCCTCCGGCGCGGTCTGTCCGCCCGACCAGGTCAAGGCGATCGGTGAGTGGGCGGTGGAGCGCGGCATCTGGGTGGTCACCGACGAGATCTACGAACACCTCACGTACCAACCCCACGAGTTCGTGTCGATGCCGACGGTCGTTCCCGACATTGCCGATCAGTGCATCGTGCTCAACGGCGTGGCCAAGACGTACGCCATGACCGGCTGGCGTGTCGGCTGGATGATCGGGCCGCCCGACGTCGTCAAGGCGGCGACCAACTTCCAGAGCCACGCCACGTCGAACGTCAGCAACGTCGCCCAGCGCGCCGCCCTGGCCGCGGTCAGCGGTGACCTCTCGGCGGTGGCGATGATGCGGGACGCCTTCGAGCGGCGTGGCCGCACGATGCACCGGATGCTGGCGGACATCCCCGGGGTCACGTGCATCGAACCGCAGGGCGCGTTCTACTGCTTCCCCAACGTCAGCGGGCTGCTCGGCCAGGACGTCGCCGGGCGGACGTGCACGACGTCGATGGAGCTGGCCGACGTCGTCCTGGACGAGGCCAAGGTCGCCTTCGTCCCCGGCGAAGCGTTCGGCGCGCCCGGGTACGCCCGCTTCTCCTTCGCTCTCGGCGACGAAGCACTCGAAGACGGCATCGCCCGCTTCGCCAAGCTGGTCATTGCGTGACGCCTCCCACGCCTGATCAGCAGCCGCGGACGCGCAGGCCGAGCCGGCGGGCGGCCTCCGCCTGACGCAGATCGAACGTGATGAACAGCAGATCGTCGATCTGGAGCCGCCGGGCACTGGCGAGGTGGACCGCGTCGAGCGACCGGACGCCGTAGGCGTCGGTGATCTCGGCGGCCAGCGCGGCCACCGGGCCGTCCAGGTCAATGAGGGCGAAGGAGTCGAGATCTCGGTCGATCTGGCGGCGGACCGACGGTCGGGCAGAGGTGTCGACCAGGCGGCTCACGTTGCGGCGCAGCTCGACGGCCAGAAGCCAGCTGCAGGCCAGCACCGGATCGGCGGCGAGCAGGTCATTCGCCAGGTCGGAGTCGTCCTCGCGGATGTAGCGCTTGAGCAGCGCGCTGGTGTCGACGTAGGCGACCACGTCAGCCGTCGGCGCGGTCCTCGGCGAGCACGTCGAGCACGCGGCGCTCGCCCATCACCGGTATGAACGGTGCGAGAGGGCCAGGTCGCTCCGCCGGGCGGACCCAGCCTTGATCGACAGCCCGGGCCAGGGGGTCGGGGCCGCCGGGCAGGGCGACGATCTGCACCTTCGGCCGACCCCGATCGGTGACGGTGATTGTCTCGCCAGCGGCGGCGCGGTCGAGGTAGGAGGAGAGCTGCGCCTTCAGTTCGCGAACACCCACATCCATGTGGTCACGTTACCATGAGATGTGGTCACATGGTTCTGGATCATGCCCAGCAGGCGGTCAGCGTGACGAGCGTGGCGGCTTCGGTGACCTGCTCGATGGCGCCGAGGACGTCGCCGGTGATGCCGCCGAGGCCGCGACGGGCGACGATGACGACGAGCGTGCTGGCGACGAGTGCCACTCCGGCGACGAACGGAGTCCAGCGCCCGGCGACGGCCGCGGCCACCGCGAGTCCCAGGCCCAGGCCGACCAACGCCCGCCGGGGTCCGACGGCGCGGATGTAGTCGGCGCCGAGCCCGGCCGGGCCGGCGAGGCGGCCGAGGCCCATCGTCCCGACGGCGATGGCCCGGCCGAGCGCGTGGGCGGCGACGGCACCGAGCACGGCCGCACGAGGTCCGACAGCCACGAGCGCGGCGAGCGCCGACCAGCGCACGAGGACCGATCCGATGAGCGCGGCGACGCCGTACGTGCCGTGGCGCGGGTCCTGGAGGATCTCCAACCGCCGTTCCCGCGTCCACCCGCCGGCGACGGCATCGGCCAGGTCGGCCAGCCCGTCCTCGTGAAACGCGCCCGTGACCAGCATCCCGACGACGACGGCAACGGCCGCCGCCACCGCCGGCGTCGTCAACTCGCCCAGCCCGGCGGCGACGCCGCCGACGGCGGCGCCGATCAACGCCCCGACCACCGGGAACCACACCGCCGACCCGCTCAGGTCCGATGGCCGCCGCGTCCGCAGTGGAATCCGCGTGAGGAACTGCAGCGCGCCGACCAGCCCGCTGCCGTCCTGCATTGAGGAAACGGCGGAATCCGGTCGGTTGCTCATGGCAGAACGGGGCGTCCGAACCACTCGGCGAACGTGGGGACCTCGGTGATGCCGGCGCAGGCCATGGCGATCAGCGGGACGGCGGCCATCGCCCCCGAGCCTTCGCCGAGGCGCATGTCGAGGTCGAGCAGGGGACGCTGGCCGATGCGCTCCAGCAGGCGACGGTGACCGGGTTCGGCCGAGCAGTGTCCGACCGTGCAGTGGTCGAGGGCGCCGGGCCGGGCTAGGGCCAACGGCAACACCGAGGCCGTGACCACGTACCCGTCGAGCACGACCGGCAACGAGCGGCGTCGAGCGGCGACGGTGGCGGCGGCGATGGCCACCAGCTCGGACCCGCCCACCTCGCGGAGCACCTCCAACGGGTCGGTCACGCCGGCGATGCGCCGGACGGCCTGGCGCACGGCCGCCCGCTTGCGGTCGAGGCCGGCGTCGTCGACGCCGGTGCCGCGTCCGACCCAGGCCGCCGTCTCGCCCCCGGCCAGGGCGGCGGCGAGTGCCGCCGACGGCGTCGTGTTGCCGATGCCCATCTCGCCGAGCACGAGGAGGTCGCCGTCGAGGGCGTTGACGGCGGCGACGGCGAGGTCGACGATCTCGGCGAATCGTTCGGGCGACATCGCCGCCTCGACGCGGATGTCGTTGGTCGGCCGGCCGATACCGACATCGATGGCGGTCACCGTCGCCCCGGCGTGGCGAGCGAACGCGCTGATCGTCGAGCGCCCCTCCTGGTAGGCGGCGAACATGGCGGCGGTGACGTCGGTCGGGTAGGCGCTCACCGCTTCGGCGGCCGCGACACCGTGGTCGGCGGCAAAGATCAACCCCAGCGGCCGAGCGATCTGCGGCCGGTCGGTGTGCTGCCAGCTGGCCACCCAGGCGGCGATCTCGTCGAGCCACGCCAGCGCGCCGCTGGGGCGGAGGATCTGCGCCGCCCGATCGTGCACGGCCGCGGCCGCGGCCGTGTCCGGTCCCGGCAGGTCGTCCAGAAGGTCGCGCAAGTTCACACGAGGTCACAGGGATCGTCGAGGCGCACGGCCCGACCGGCGGCGAGGAAGAGGGTCGTCGTGGCCCCGCTGGCGACGAGCCGGTTGGCGTGACCGAGCACGTCGCGGTAGCGGCGGCCGACGTCGGTGGCCGGGTGGACGCCGAGGCCGACCTCGTTGCTGACGACGACCGTCGGGGCCGCCCGCCGCGCGGCGGTGTCGGTGAAGGCTGACACGGCGGCAGCCACGGCGTCGTCGTCGTCGCCGCGGTGGAGCAGGTTGTTCACCCACAACGTCACGCAGTCGACGACCACGAGCGCGTCGCCGGCGGTACCGATCGCCTCGGTCACGTCGAGGGGTGCCTCGATCGTCGGCCACGCCGGGCGGTCGGCGCGGTGGGCGGCGATGCGGGCATCGAGATCGTCGTCGCCCTCGATGCGCGGGGCCGTGGCGACGAACGTGACGGTGCCGCCGGCCGCGGCGTGGCGTCGGCCGAGCTCGACGGCCAGCGAGCTCTTGCCGCTGCGCACGCCGCCGAGCAGGAACGTGAACACGTCAGTAGTCGATACCGCGCGACGCCCTGATGCCCTGCTGGAAGGCGTGCTTGACCTCGCGCATCTCGGTGACGGTGTCGGCCACGGCGACGAGGGCGTCGGGCGCGTCCCGTCCGGTGACGACGATGTTGACGTGCGGCGGCCGGTCGCGGATCGTGGCGGCGACATCGGCGGTGTCGATCCACCCCCAGGTGCAGAGGTACGTGATCTCGTCCAGGATCACGAGTTGGTGCTCGCCGGCCTCGATCAGCGCTCGGGCCTCGCCCCAGCCAGCCCGGGCCAGCGCCTTGTCGTGGTCCAGGTCGGCCGAGTCCCAGGTGAAGCCGTCGCCGACGGCCAGCCAATCGACGCCGAGCTGGCGTCCCAGCTTCTCTTCGCCGACCTGCCACTTGCCGCTCTTCACGAACTGCACGACCGCCACCCGCCAGTCGCGGGCGAGCGCCCGCACCATCACGCCGAATGCAGCCGAGCTCTTTCCCTTGCCGTCACCGGTGTTGACGACGACGACCGACGGCGCCCGCCGGAGGCCGTCACGGATGGGGTCCTCGGTGGGGGCGTCCGTCACGGCGGCGAAGTGTAGGAGCGAGCGCTAGTCTGCGCCCTGCGTAGGACCCAGCGAAGTCCGGTGAGACCCCGGCACTGACCCGCAACGGTGAAGCCCTCCCCTCGGAAGGGACGAGTCCGGTCGCCTGGCCCGACGCGCGACAACCAGACCCTCGAGGCAAGGGCGGTTCGCGGCAACGCACCGGCTTCTTGACCTCCCGCCAGTGGAGGCTTCCATGCGCATGACTTCGATCGCGACGTTCGTCGTCGCCGTCACCCTGCTCGCCGCCTGCGGCGACGACGAGACGGCGGAGACAGTGGCGGACGCAACGGCCGGGACGACGGCCGACACCATCGCCGACCCCACCATCGCCCCGCCGGCTAGCGGCGTCGGGACCGTTGGGTCGACGGATACTGCGTCGGGCGACGCTCCTGCGGCGATCGTGTCGCTGTCGCCGACGGCGACCGAGATGCTCTTCGCCATCGGCGCCGGCGACCAGGTCATCGCCGTCGACAGCCTCTCGACGTACCCGGCCGAGACGGCCGACGTAGTCACCGACCTCTCGGCCTTCGAACCCAACGTCGAGGCCATCGCCGGATACGAACCCGACCTCGTCGTGACGTCCGACGATCAGGTCACCGACCAGCTGGAAGGCCTCGGGATCGACGTCTGGGTCGGCGCGGCGGCGGCCACGTTCGACGACGCCTACGCCCAGCTCGAACAGCTCGGCGCCCTCACGGGCCACATCGCCGAAGCGGCCGGGGTCGTCGCCGCCATGCAGGCCGACCTCGCCGAGATCGCCGCCGCCGCCCCCCAACCGGAGGTACCGCTCAGCGTGTACCACGAGCTCGACAACACGTACTACAGCGCCAACTCGGCGACGTTCATCGGCCAGGTGTATTCGCTGCTCGGCCTGCAGAACATCGCCGACACGGCTGAGGGTGACACGGGCGGCTATCCGCAGTTGAACGCCGAAGCGATCATCTCGGCCGATCCGGAAATCATCTTCCTCGCCGACGGCAGCTTCGGTGAGTCGCCGGAGACGGTTGCCGCCCGAGACGGGTGGGCCGACATCGCCGCCGTTCGCAACGGCAACATCGTCGTCGTCGACGAGGACATCGCCTCGCGCTGGGGGCCGCGCGTCGTCGACTACGCCCGCACCGTGTCGGAGGCGATGACCGCGGCGGTGGCCGCGCCCGCTGGTGGCTGACCGCCGCTCGTGGTGGCTGCCGGTTGGCGTCGTCGCCCTCGTGGCGGCGGCGCTCGCCGGCCTGATGATCGGCCCGGCCGGGCCGCCCTCGTGGCGCGTCCCGCTGGCGCTGCTCGACCACTTCCCGCTGATCGACGTCGAGAGCGGCGTGTCGACGGCGGAGTGGAACATCGTGTGGCGGATCCGCGCCCCCCGGGTCGCCCTCGGCATCATCGTCGGCGCCATGCTGTCGGTCGCCGGTGCCGCCTACCAGGGCGTGTTCCGCAACCCGCTCGTCGACCCGTACCAGCTGGGGGCGGCGGCCGGTGCCGGCCTCGGGGCGACGCTCGTCTACACCGGGCTGCGCGACGTCACCGAGTCGTGGGTTTTCGACCCGGCCCCGGTCGTCGCCTTCGTCTTCGCCGTCGCCACGGTCTTCGTGACGTACGTGGTCGGCGCCGCCTTCGGCGGTCACGGCTCGTCGGTGCGTCTCGTGCTGGCCGGTGTCGCCGTCGTCTCGTTCGTGACGGCCGTGCAGACCTTCATCCTGCAGCGCAACGTCGAGGTCGTGCGCGAGGTCTACTCGTGGATCCTCGGCCGCCTCTCGACGGCCAACTGGGGCGACGTCGTGATGGTCCTGCCGTACGTGACCATCAGCATGGTCGTGCTGCTGCTGCATCGGCGCCATCTCGACCTGTTCCGCGTCGGCGAGGACGAGGCGGCGACGCTCGGCGCGCCGGTCGCCCGCGTCCGCCTGATCGTCGTGATCGCGGCGACGCTCGGGACGGCGGCGGTCGTGTCGGTGAGCGGCCTGATCGGTTTCGTCGGCATCGTCGTGCCGCACATGATCCGCCTGCTCGCTGGGGCCAGCTACCGGCGCCTCCTGCCGTTGTCGATCGTTCTCGGCGGGGCCTTCCTCGTGCTCGCCGACATCCCGGGACGGGTGCTCACCGACCCGGCCGAGACCCCGATCGGGGTCGTCACTGCCTTCTTCGGCGCTCCGTTCTTCGTCTTCATCCTCCGTTCCCGATCGGCGGCAAAGTGAGCTCGCTGGAGCTGCGCGACGTCGCCGTGAGCTACGGCCGGCGGCCGGCGCTGTCGCCGTTCGGCGACACCGTCTCCTCGGGGGAGTGGCTCGGCCTGATCGGGCCGAACGGGGCCGGCAAGTCGTCGTTGTTGCGGGCGGTCATCGGGCTCGTCGACGCGACCGGCGAGATCCTGGTGGACGGGGCCCCGCTGGCGTTGCGCTCGAGACGGCGCCGAGCCGAACTGATCGCCTACGTGCCGCAGCTGCCGACCTTGCCCGAGGACATGACCGGGTTCGAGTACGTCCTGCTCGGTCGCTCCCCCTACGTCAGCTACTTCGGGACCGAGACCCGCCATGACAAGGCGATGGCCCGCCAGGTCCTCGACCGCCTCGACCTCGCCGAGTTCGCCGGGCGCCGCCTCGGCGAGCTCAGCGGTGGTGAGCGCCAGCGCCTCGTCATCGCCCGGGCCCTCGCCCAGGAGGCGCCGATCCTCCTGCTCGACGAGCCGACCAGCGCCCTCGACATCGGCCACCAGCAGCAAGCGCTGGAGCTGGTCGCCCGCCTGCGGCGCGACCACGGCCTGACCGTCGTCTCGGCGATGCACGACCTCACCCTGGCTGGCCAGTACGCCGACCGCCTGGCCCTGCTCTACGAGGGTCAGTGCGTCGCCCGCGGCCCGGCTGCCGACGTGCTGCGGGCCGAGACGCTGGCCGAGTTCTACGGCGTCCGCGTCACCGTGCACCACGAGCCCGACGGCACCGTCGTCGTCATTCCCCGGCGCGAAGAAACCGCGCGATCGGTCGACGCATCGTGATGCATTAGCCTTAGCATCATGCGCACCACCGTGACCCTCGACGACGACGCGGCGGCCCTGATCGAGCAGGAACGGCGGCGCAGCGGCGGCTCGTTCAAGGAGGTGGTCAACCGCCTGATCCGCCGCGGCGCCCGCCAGGTCGAGCCCATGACGACACCACCGCTGCCCCTCCTGCCCGGTCGCCTGCTCGTCGACATCACCGACGTGTCGGCCACCCTCGGCGACGACGACGATGAGCGCGGGTTGAAGGGCTCGAGCGGATGACGGTGTTGGTCGACGCCAACTTGCTCGTCTACGCCGTCCTGCCCGACGCTCCCCAGCACGCGCCCGCACGGGAGTGGCTCACGGCGCAGCTGGCCGACGCCGACTCGTCGGTCGGGCTGGCCTGGGCGACGCTGTACGCCTTCACCCGCCTCATCAGCAACCGGCGCGTCGTCGGGTCGAGCGCCGTCAGCGTCGCCGCGGCGTGGACGGCGGCCGACGCCTACCGACGCCAGCCGGCAGCGCGAATCGTCGACCCGGGCCCAATCCACGCCGAGATCGCCGCCTCCCTCATGGCGACGCCAGGGCTGACCGCCAACGACGTGCCCGACGTCCACCTCGCCGCCCTGGCCATCGAATACGGCCTGACGCTGGCCAGCCACGACGCCGGCTTTGCCCGCTTCGCCGGACTGCGCGTCACCGATCCGATTCGGTAGCGACCATCGAGGCCAGCTCGGCGGCGATGACGTCGCGGGCGCGGTCGCGCAGGGATGGCACGTCGTCGGCGGTCAGGCCATCGGTGCTGATCGGGGCGAGCACGCGGACGGCGGCGTCGGCTACGCCGAGGCGCCAGTCGTGCTTGCGCAGGGCGCCGCGGGCGCCGTGGACGGCGAGGGGCAGGATCGGCACCTGGGCCTCGACGGCCAGGTCGAAGGCGCCCCGCTTGAACGGGCCGAGCCCCTCACCGGTGCTGCGGGTGCCCTCGGGAAAGATCATCACCGACACCCGCTGGTCGAGACGTCGATGGCACTCGGCCAGGGCGGCGATCCCCTGATCCCGGTCGCCCCGCTCCAGGCGGATGTCACCGGCCAAGCGCATCAGCCAGCCGACCAGCGGATAGCGGAAGAAGTCCGACTTCGATAGCCACTTCATCTCCCACGGCAGGTGCGAGATGAGCAGGATGTCGACGAAGCTCTCGTGGTTGGCGACGACGACATACGGCCGGCGCGGGTCGTCGGGAAGGTCGCCGACGACTCGGAACGTCCACAGCGGGTTGAGTCGCTGGTGGACGACGGCGAGGCGGCGGAACAGCCAGCCGGCGGCGTACCGGCCCGGGTCGAACGGCATCGTCACCAGCCGGACGAGCGCCACCATCGGCAGCCACAGGATGACGACCACGCCGAGCACGAGCCAGCTCCACACGCTGAGCACGGTGCGGATCACGTCGTTGCCGAGCAGGCGTCGCTTCATCGGCGGGCCGCCGTGAACAGCCCCGACGCCGGCGAGGAGCCGGTGATGGCATCGGCGGCGAGGATCACCGCGGCCGCCGTGTAGGAGGTGTGCTCCTCGAACGGGAAGCGAGTGCCGTGGTGGCCGTGGACCGGATCCCACACCAGGCCGGTCCAGTACGAGCCGTCGTCGCGCCGATGTGGCCGCGTCCAGCGGAGCAGGTCGACGGCCGTGTCGCGGTCGCCGATGGCAGCGAAGGCGAGCGAGCACTCGGCCGTCTCCGACGCCGTGATCCACGGCTCGGTGCTGACGCAGCGGATGCCTTTGCCCTCCATGGCGAACGTCTCCCAGCCGTCGGCCAGGCGGGCTTTGGCCGCCTCGCCCGTCAGGGCGCCGGTCAGCACCGGGTAGTACCAGTCCATCGCCCAGGCGGTCTTCGGCTCGAAGGCGTGCGGTCGCTTGACGATCGCCCGCTCCATCACCTCGGCGGCGGCGATCCACTCGGGCCGCGGCTCGCCGATCGCCTAGGCCAGCGCGGCGCCGCAGTACAGCGCCTGCTGGATGCTCGACGTCCCGGTGAGCAAGGCGTAGTCCCAGGTCTGGGTGCCGTCGGCCTCCGTCGCCCACAGCGCCAGCCCATCGGCCCGACGCTGGCGCAGGACGAACAGCAGGGCCCGCTCGACCGTCGGCCAGAGGTCGTCGAGGAACGCCCGCTCCCACGTCGAGCGCCAGTGGTGCCAGACGCCGGTGGCGATGTAGGCGCACACGTTGGTGTCGAGCTTGTCCTCCTCGACGGTGCCGTCGGGCCAGTAGTAGTTGTGCCACGAGCCGTCCGCACGCTGGTGCTCGGCCAGCCACTGGTAGGCCCGCTCGGCCTCGTCGTGGAAACCGGCGACGTCGAGGGCCATCGCCGATTCGACGTGGTTCCAGGGGTCGCTGTGACCGTCGGGGAACCACGGGATCAGCCCCGACGGGACCTGCAGCCGGGCGAGGTGCTCGGCCGTCGCGCACAGCTCCGTGGCGCTGAGCACGCCCGGGAGATCGAGGAGCTTCGTCATCCGGCCGTCGCCTTGGTCGCGTACAGCACGAGGCTCTTGCCGAGCAGCGGAGACAGCACTCGCTCGGCCCAGCGCGTCGAGCGGGGCTGGTGGACGATGTCCCACTCGAGGAACTGGCGGTACCGGCGCACGAGCGGATGATCGTCGTTGGTCACGCCGACGGCGCACTTCAGCCACCAGTAGGGCGAGTGGAGGGCGTGGGCGTGATGCTTGCCGGCCGGCGCCAGCCCGGCGGCGCGCAGCTTGGCCAGCAGCTCGGTCGCCGAGTAGATCCGTACGTGCCCCCCGGGCACGGCCGGGGCGTGGTAGTCGTCGGACAGCTTCCAGTTGACCGTCTCGGGGAGCCAGGCCGGCACCGTCGCCGCGAACACGCCGCCGGGGCGCACGACGCGCACCATCTCGGCCAGGGCGGCGGTGTCGGCGGTGATGTGCTCCAGCACCTCGGACGTGATCACGGCGTCGAACACACCGTCGGCGAACGGCAACCGGGCGGCGTCGCCGCGCAGGACCCCGGTGACGCTGGCCGTCAGGATCTCACCGGCGGCGATCATCGCCTCGAATGTGTCGCGGGTGGCTTCGACCTCACCGGGGGCGTAGTCGACGGCGACGACGCGGTGGCCGCGGCGGGCCAGCTCGAAGGCGTGACGACCGAAGCCGGCGCCGACGTCGAGCACCCGGCCCCCGGCCGGCAGGCCCAGCTCGTCGAGACGATCGAAGCGGATGGTCAGCATCTGGACGAGCGGCCGTTGCGGCGGGCCTTGTCGACGTTGGCCGGCATCGCCAACACCTCGCGATACTGCGCGACGGTCTGCTCGGCGCAGGCCCGCCACGTCCACCGGGCCAGGACCCGATCGCGCCCGGCGGCGCCGACGCGGGCCCGCAGCTCGGGGTCGTCGAGCCCGCGGGCGATCGTCGCCGC
>Ga0183260_10001710_pt1 | contig 18223 bp, 17 predicted proteins | sample AntDrymUQ4972206_2_FD_129768 | JGI IMG/M metagenome (GOLD analysis project Ga0183260, IMG submission 129768) | Polar desert sand microbial communities from Dry Valleys, Antarctica - metaG UQ497 (22.06) (version 2) (version 2) | ecosystem: Environmental > Terrestrial > Soil > Desert | place...
ACGACTCGCATCTCAGGCTGGTCGTTCATCGGTCAAGGGTGAACCTTGCTTGGTTGTATTCGCGGTGCGTGCAACGCCTGAGAACGTGACACGGCAGTCACAACGTTCGTACTACTTGCCGTTGCAAAGGTCGTCAGTAGCATCAGGCGTATGAGGCTGCAACGCGACGCGGAGGCGGTACTGGCGACCTGGCGCGTGATCGAATGCGCCCTCGAGGCGGCCGAACCAGGCTCGGCCGAATTCGAACGGCTCGTCACTGATGCGGCATTCCTGCGAGATGAGTACCAGCGGCTGGTGGACGAGACGAAGGCTGAACAGCGAGTCGCTTGCCGAGGGTTTGCCCAACTAACCCTCTAAGAGAGACTTGTGCGGGGGTCTAGGGGCCCGCCAGTCCAGCGGCGGGCGCCGGGGGCCGTTCACTCTCACGCCCGAGACGGTATGCAAACCTGCTACTGTAAGCCGTGCCAGAAGCGAGTTTGCACAGTGGGAGCGCTCCCAATTGGACCAGTCGGCCGGCGGGTAGCGTACATCTGCCAGCGCGGGGCCCTGGTCCGTTTAGCAGGCGGCTGCAAATGGCCTATTGCGCGATGGGGCCTCTACGACCACCGTGGGCATCCATCACCTCTGGACCTGCTCCCGATTTCAAGACTGGACGAACATGCGAGTCGACTTCCACGCTTACGCAGACGACTGCACTGTCCGGGGCATCGTGTCGCTCGCAACCGACCGCTTGACGGAGCTCCTTTCGGACACGGGAGAGCTGTCCGTTGACGGGGTCAGCTTCCGCGCTCTCGATGACGGTCGGTTCGTGTCGGCTCCAAGGGCGACGATCCTTCGCGGCGACCTATGCGCCGTCTCGGCAGCGGGCCCTCGGGGAAGCTCGCAGCGCCGGGTGCGTACTCGCCTTCAGCCCATGCGAGTCAAGGTGGGTCCCTACACCATCGTCGGCTATCTCCACGCGCCGCCGACAGCCGATCCCGTGGTGACGGCGCTCCGCAGGCGGATCATTCCCCTCACGAGCGCATCGATCGAGTATCAGTTGGGCGGGCGCCGCATCGAGGAAAGCCATGATGCGCTGCTTCTCAGCCGCGACAAGATCGAGTGGCTCGCGGCCGCGACGGACAAGGACGTTCGGTTGACAGGCGATTTCGTGGTCAAGCGCCTGGTAGATCCGGGTGCGAAGGATCTGACCGGCGCGATCGTGGCTTAGCCGGGACCTCCTCTCCAGAACGCCATGTCTCGAGAACGCCATCCCTCGAGAACATGCACGCGGCGGCGGAGCGCCCTTGACGACTCGGCCCGAGCGCGACGGCCGAACTACCTCGGCCGGCGCGGGCTGGCAGGCGCGCCGTGGCCCAACGCGGCGCGGCGAGAGCTGATCGATCTCGGATCCAGCGAACGGGCCAAATCCTCACTCGGGGGCAGCGAGGCGAGTCTCGCCGCCTCGCCCAGCAGGCGCATCCTTCGAACGGCGACCTCCCAGCTGAGATTCGCCCAGGAGCCGGCGGAGCCCAGCCCCACGCGGACGAGTCCTCGGCCGCCGGATGACGCGGCGTAGTGCGCAGCCCAGAGGAGCACCTCTTTCCCTTCGTCAATCTCGCGACCTGAGAGGGCTCCCGCGACGATGCCGCGATCGCCCGGCACTCGGGTGACCAGATTCCAGTTGTCGGGTCCGGCGATCAGGTCGACGGCGAGGCTCGCGTAGGGCGCCTCGAGGACCGTCTCCACGCCGGCCTCCGCCGCCGAACCTCCCACGATGGACAGGGAGAGGTGCACCTCGCCTCCGGGCCCGCTCCCTTCGGTGAGCCGCCGGTGCGCCTCGCGGAAGAGCCGCCGCTCTCCTTCGTCCTCGCCGATCCGGTGCGCCTCGCTCTCCTCGATCTCCACGAGCGGGCAGCCGGCGCGCGCGAGCGCATCTATCTCCGCGGCGAGCGCCTCGGCCATGGCGAGCGTCCGGCTCGCCCGGCTGGTCCGGCTCGTCCGATCGGCAGGTCCCGAGTCGAGCCGCCAGCCCAGCGAGTACGGCCCGGGCAGGGCCTGCTTGACGGCGCGCTCGGTCAGGCCGGCCGCGAACCGCCAGATATCGAGCGCGCTGATCGACTGGAGGTTCGGATCGCGCAACCGGCCATCGGTGATCGGCTCGAGCCCCGCGTCCTCCTGTGCGCGAACGACGAGCTCGATCGCGCGATCCAGGTCGTCGACGGGCCTGGGCAGGCATCCGAGGAGCGTGGCGAACACCCATTGATCCTAGCCGCGCCGCTGGACGTGCAGGTGGGGTACGAACGTGACGGGCCACGCGATGGGTTTGCGCCGGTTGCATGATCGTCAGGCAGGCGGGTCGATCTCACGCTTCGGCTGGAGGTCGTAGCGCTCGCTCAGGAAGCTCACCACCTTCTCCGCCGTGCGCCTCGCGGTGTCCCGATTCGCCCGGTCGACGGCCGGCATCATCCGCCCGCGGACCTTGAATGCCGCGAAGGCGTGCAGGTAGATCCGGTCCGCAAGGGCGGCAACCAGCTCCTCCCACCTCGGGTCGCCAGGGTGCATGCTCCGGCTTCCGCTACACCCGGCTGGCCGCGCTCGGGATCGGGCTCTCGAGGAACTCGCGCAGTCGCGAGGTCTCGACGTTCCCGCCCGAGGCCACGACGCACACCCGCTCGCCCTCCCTGATCGGGATGCGTCCGGCGAGGACAGCCGCGAGCGCAGCGGCGCCCGCCGGCTCCAGCACCTGCTTCATTCGCTCGGCGGCGAACCGGAGGCCGCCCAGGATCGTGGCATCGTCCAGGAGGACGATGTCGTCGACGTAGCGGCTGCAGATGGGCAGCGTCCACTCGCCCGCGAAGGGGGCACCCAGCCCGTCGGCCACGCTCACCGGGGCGATGCGGACGACCTGTCCGGCCTGGATCGCCTCCGAGACGGCATCCGAGCCCTCTGGCTCCACCCCGAAGACACGGATGCCGGGCCGCGACTCCTTGAGCGCCGTCGCGACTCCGCTGATGAGCCCGCCGCCACCGACCCCAACCACCACGACGTCCACGTCGGGCAGGTCATCGAGGATCTCCAGGCCGGCCGAGGCGTTGCCCGCGATGACCTCCGGGTCGTCGAACGGATGGACGAGCGTTAGCCCACGTTCCGCGATGAGCTCCTGGACGCGAGCCCACGTCTCACCCACGTGCTCGCCATGGAGCACGACCTCCGCCCCATAGCCTCGCGTCGCCTCGACCTTCGACCGGACCGCGCCGGCCGGCATCGTCGCCGTCACCGCGATGCCCTCGACGCTGCCGGCCCAGGCATACGCCTGCGCCGCGTTCCCGGCCGAGAGGGTGATCGCGCCCTTGGTGCGCTCGTCGGCGGTCAGCGAGGTGAGCTTGGACAGCGCCGCCCGTGCCTTGAACGAGCCGGTTTTCTGGAGGTGTTCCGCCTTGACATACAGGCGGTCATCCCGGAGCCGCTTCCCGGTGCCCGCCTCGACGAGGCGCGCGGCGGTCGCCGACGAGAGCATCGGCGTTTGATGGATAGCTCCCGTGATCCGCTCACGAGCCGCGTAGATCTGGTCGAGCGTGATAAAGCGGTCCGACATCTGGCGAGTATCGCAGCGACCAGAGCCTGTGGATTCGCTGGCAGCACGGCTTACGCGGGGCGCAGGAGTCCGACGACCGCACCGAGCCGCGGGCCCGGGCTACAGCGTCGCGCCTCCGAAGGCGAGACCCGCCGCAACCACGCCCACGAACCCGATCACGCCGGCGGCAATCAGGAGTGGCGAGCGCTCGGCTGTCTTGCCGCGCGGGTGCTGGACCGCGGACCGGAGGGTTGGCGCCCTGCCCGGCGGCACGATGAACCCGAGCCACAGGCCGGCGATCAGCCCCCCGACGTGCGCCGCGTTGTCGATCCGGAGGCCGCCCGCAGTCGAGAGGAACCCGAAGGCGAGGTTGATGATCACGAACATGCCGAGCTGGGGAACGAGCGCGCGGGCCCGCCGGTCGAGCACCGGATCGTGAGCCCGAGTTCCGGCCAGCACCACCCCGACGAGCCCGAAGATCGCCCCGGAAGCGCCGACGGCCGGCCCGTCGGACATGAGGAAGCTGGCGGTCGATGCGCCGAGCGCGGTCAGGACATAGAACATCGCGAACAAGCGCGAGCCCCAGATCGATTCCACGATCGGCCCCACGATCCACAGCGCATACATGTTCAGGACCAGGTGCAGGAAGCCGCCGTGGACCAGTGTCACGCTCGCGAGGCGGTACAACTGGCCCTGCTGGATGCTCTCCCGATCCAGCCACAGGGCCTCGAACAGCCCCATCTGCTCGTTGGTGATGGCAAGGAACGAGACCACGGCGGTCACCGCCAGAACCAAGTGCGCGAGGCCGAACCCGCTCGTCCCCCGGCTGCGGGCGAAATATCGATTGGCGGCCCCGGACTGCCCCGTCTCCTTGGTGAGCCAGCCAAGCCGGGACGCGATCTCGGCCTTGTCGCCGGCCGGCGCCCGACGGTCCGCCTCGCGGTACGCCTCGATGGCCGCGGGCAGCTCGCCGCCGCGCACCCTGGCCCCGGCGAGATTGCGCCAGGCTCGGTACATGAAGGGGTTCTCGGGGAGCTCTGTCACGCCTTCCCAGGCAGTTGCCGCCTGCTCCTCCTCGTCGAGCCGGTAGAGCGCGTCGCCGAAGCCGAGCAGGGCAGCCCCCGTGACCGCCGGATCCTCGTGCCCGATGACCCTCCGAAAATCGGGGATCGCGAGTGCGGGGTCGCCCGCATCGATCTTCGCCCGCCCCCGATCGATGAGGCGTTGCGCCACGTCGCCGGGCAACCGGCCCTGGGTCTGGAGGGCGGCGTCGAGCTCCGGGTCGAGCTGATCCATTCGGGCGGACGATACTAGAGATGCCATGTGCGGACGGATGACCCAGCAGCGACCCACCTCTGAGCTGGCCGAGATCTTCGAGGCGGAGGACCGCATCGACGCACCGGGCGGGCGGTTCAACCTCGCACCCACTGACGAGGCGGCCGTCGTCGTCCAGCGCGAGGACCAGCGCGCGATCACCGCGTACCGCTGGGGCCTCATCCCCCACTGGTCGGACACGCCCAAGACCGGGAACCGGATGTTCAACGCCCGTGCGGAGACGCTGGATCGGAATTCGGCCTTCCGCTACGCGTTCGCTAAACGGCGCTGCCTCGTTCCGGCCGACGCCTACTACGAGTGGAAACGCATCGGCTCGGCAAAGCAGCCGTACGCGATCGTGCGGCCGGATGGCCGACCCATTGCGCTGGCCGGGCTATGGGCCGGCTGGAAGGACGCGGACACGGGCGAGGTGATCCGCTCGTTCACCGTCGTCACGGCGAGCGCGAACGAGATGATGGCCCCGATCCACAGCCGGATGCCGGTGATGCTCCCGGAGGACGCGTGGGATCGGTGGCTGGACCCGGCCCGCACCGAGGGCGAGGCGCTCGGGGAGCTGAAGGGCCTCCTCGTCCCGTCGGACGAGGACTGGCTGGAGATCTACCCGGTCAGCCAGCGCGTCAACAGCGTCCGAAACGACGGGCCGGACCTCATCGAGCCCATCCCGGGCGACGCGGTCGCCCGCGGCGGCACCCCGACGACCGACCCGGCGACCGACCCTGCCGGCCCTGGCCTTTTCGACGGGATCGCTGAGGCGGATCCGGACGAGGGCCGACCCGCTTAGCGAACCGGGTCGACAGCGAGGGCCGCCACGGTCGATGACCACGCCGCGCCGGGGCCTTCGCCCGCGTCCAGGCGGACGGCGAGGGCCGCAACGAAGCCCGCGAACGTGCCATCGGGATCGCCGCTGGGCGGGTCGAGCACGATGGCGTCGCCGAGGACAGGGCCGGCGGCGGCGCTGAGTTGGTCGCCGACGATGACGAGGCCGGCCCCCGCCCACGTGCCGGCCAAGGTGGCGACGGCCAACAGGCTGGTCTCTGGCTTGACGAGGACGATCGCGCGGACCTCCGGCAGGTAGCGCAACGCCAGCTCCAGATCGGCTGGGTCGATGCCGATGGCAGCGGTCCGGGTCACCGTCGCGTGGCCGACGCCGGCCTGCGCCAGCTCAACGAGCCGCCGGTCCCCCGCCGCGCCTGTCGGCGTGACCCCGACCATCTCCACCCTCGCTCCCGTGGCGGCCGCCCGACGAGCCACCTCCAAGGCGAGCAAGTCGTCCCGCCCGGGCGCACCGAGGATGCCGACGACGATCACGCGGGCCAGCCTAGAACACCCGACCGTACGGCCGCTCGGGACGAACGCATCGCGCGGCCGACCGGGGAGTCCCAGGCCTGGGACGTGCCGGGGCGCGCCCGATCGGGCAGACTGCGCCGCACGGCGGCCCGCCGCGGTCGGCACGAACACGGGGAGTAGCTCGATGGGCGAGTTGCGGGATGACACCGCGCTGACATTCGATCGGTCGAGCGACGCCTGGGGTTCCGGCGGTGGCGCGTTCGGCGAAGAGGGTGAGGGCGGCGGCGAGCAATACCTCGAGTTGATCGGCAGCCAGCTCTGGGTCGCCGGGATGGTGAACCTCGGCCGGTTCCGCCGGGTCTCCGACCTCGTGAACCTCGTCCTCGGCTACCTGATCCTGCGCGACGTCGTCGTCCTGACGCGCACGGGCGAGGCGACGAAGCTGACTCTGCCCGAGCTCCGCATCGTGCCGGATGACATCGTGGTTGTCGGGCAGGTCGAGGACGACAAGCCGCAGGGGTCGAGCAGCGAGAGCTCGTCATTCATCGAGAAGACCGCGCGGCGGCTGGTCGTGCTGACCCGCTCGCTCATCATCGACGGCGACGTGTTTCTCCACGGGGACGCCTCGATCATGGCCTTCGTGGAGGCCACGGACCCCAAGTTCATCCCGATGTCCGACGTTCGCGTTCGCTGGGTGAGCGACAGAAGGCTCGCCGCGCACTACGGGTTCGCGCTCGTCCAGCGCTCGCAGATCCTGGGCGTCGGCACCGAGGGCATCCAGCTAGGCGGAGCGGATTCGACCGCGCGCCAGGTGGAGATGCTCAGGGCGCAGCTGAAGCCCTCGAACGCCAGCGACGTACTGCACGACGACCTCGATCGAGCATTCGGGGCCGTGACCGGGGCGGACGCCTCGGCCCAGCGTGAGGCCTCGACCGAAGGGTCATAGCCGGCCGGCAGCTCGCGCGAAACTCGGGCCCGGTGCGCATTAGGCGCGGGCACGCCGCTCGGGAACCGTGGCGATCAATCGATCGGCGCGGCGGTCGCGGCCAGCTGGGCCGCGCGCAATGAGGCGACGCGCGGCTCGAGGAGGACGAGGAGGGCGACGGCGACCACGGTCACGATGCCGCCCGCGGCAAGCACGTTGTGGATGCCGAACGTCTCGCCCAGCGCCCCACCGACGAGATTGGCGATCGGGATAAGCCCGATCGACGTGAGCACGTACAGGCTCAGGACCCGACCCCGAAGCCGCGCGGGCACGAGCACCTGGATGATCGTGTTCGTGGTCGAGTAGTAAGCGACCTGGAATGCGCCCATGAACGCCAGGGCGAGCATGGAGATCGGCAGGCTGCGCGACAGGGCGAAGGTGGTCAGCGCGACCCCCACTATCGCGAGGCCGCCCAGCATGAGCCTGCCGCTGCCGCCGGAGGGTCGCATCGTGGCCAGCGCCAGCGCACCCACGAGCGCCCCGATCCCGATCGCGCCCGTCAGCAAGCCGAGGCCCACCGCGCCGGTAGCGAGGATGTCGCGGGCGTATAGCGGGATGAAGGTCAGGTAGTTCAGCACGAACAGCGCCGGCACGGCCGGCAGCACCACCACGACCGCGAGCACCCGGTTCCTCGCCACGAACCGAACGCCATCCTCGAGGTCACGCCAGAGCGCGGCCTGCAGCCGGTCCGCTGACCTTTGCGACGGGATGGTCAGGCCCGCGATGAGCGCGGTGACCAGGGTCAGGGCGATGGCGTTCACCCAGAATCCGAGCGCGAGGCTCCCCGCGGCGATGAACAGCCCGGCCAGGGCCGGCGCCACGATCCGAGTCAGGTTGTACTGCGCCGAGTTCAGGGCAACCGCGTTGCCGATAGAGGTCCGGTCTACGAGCGTCGACACCACGGCCTGGCTCGTGGGCATCTGGATCGTGAGCGCGAGGCCGGTGAGGAACGCAAGGACGAGCACATGCCAGTACGCCACCAGGCCGAGGCTGGTGAGCGACGCCAGCGTGAATGCGAACAGGGCGCTCGCGCCATTGGTGGCGATGAGGATCCGGCGTCGATCCAGGCGGTCGGCGAGCACGCCGGCCACGATGGTGAGAAAGAGGATGGGTGCCCCCGCGACCGCGCCCGCCAGCCCGAGCAGCGCCGGCGAGTTGGTGAGCTCCAGGACGAGCCAGCCCTGCGCGGTTGCCTGCATGAAGCCGCCCACGGTGATGATCATCGAGGCGAGCAGGAACCGTCGATAGACCGGCGAGGCGAGCGCCGGAAACGCCGCCAGCGCGCGGGCGCGAGGTCCGCCCGTCACCGGGGCGGGACCCCGACCGGACGCAGGAGGCGGTTGGTGTTGCTGCAGCTCAGGCGGCGTCGGCGGAGTCGCCGGGGGGCTCCGGAGCAGGCAGCTCCTCGCGCTCGACCGTGATCGGCCCGATGGCCGCGCCCTCGAGAGCGGGCAGGATCGCGTCGGCATCGCCCACAAGGACGACGGCCGCCTCGGCGGGCCGGACATGCGTTCGTGCGGCGGCCAGGACGTCCGCATCGGAGATCGCCTCGATGGCCGGACGGTAGCGATCGAGCTCGTCCATCGGCAGGCCGTGGATCAGCAGGCCGGCGATCGCGCCAACGACGGCGGGCGGCGTCTCGAAGCGGAGCGGGAACACGCCGACGAGGTAGTCGCGGGCCGCATGGAGCTCGTCTCGCGTCGGCGCGGCGGCGCCGATGCCATCGAGCTCCGCCAGCACGTCGACGAGGGCCGGCACGGTGACCTCGGTGTTCACGGCGAGTCGAACGGCGAACGGGCCGGGGCCTCGGCGCAGGTCGAATCCCGCGCTCGCGCCGTACGTGTAGCCCTTGTCCTCGCGCAGCTTCCGGTTCAGGCGCGAGTTGAAGAGCCCGCCCAGGATCGCGCTCATGACCGACACGGCATGGAAGTCGGACACGAGGCGCGGGATCCCGACGTGGCCCACCCTGATCTCGGTCTGGACCGAGCCCGGGCGGTGGATCACGCGGACGATCCGCTCCTCTCGGGCAGAGGCGACGCGCGGCGTCGATGGCGATTCGGCGGCGGGATTGTCCGCCCACGCTCCGAAGCGGGATTCGGCGATTGACCGGATGTCCTCCCCGACCGCGTGGAGATCACCGCCGACGATGAGCGTCATGCCTCGTGGGCCGAGGCGGCGCCGGTGCATCGCCCGAACCGCATCCGCGTCGAGGCCGGGAACCGTCTCCTGGGTGCCGCCGGACGGTCGCCCGTACGGCGAGCCGGGTGCGTAGATCGTCTCGACGAAGCCGTCGTCGGCGCGCCGGCGCGGGTCGGCGCGCGCCTGGAGGAGGTCGTTGAGGCGCTCATCGCGCATCCGCTCCACGTCCGCGGCCGGGAAGGTGGGCTCGGCCGCGACCTCCGCGGCGAGCGCGAGCGCCGGCGAGAGCCGCTCCGCGGGGACTTCCACGCTGATCGACAGGCCATCCCAGCCGGCCTCGGCATGGAGCGATGCGCCGAGGCGCTCGGCCGCCTCCGTAAGCTCGATCGCATCGTGCCGCGCCGTCCCCTCGGTCAGGGCACGGGCCATCAGCGAGGTCACGCCGGCCTGATCCTCGGGCTCATCGGCCGCGCCGCTCGGGAGGATGAGCGAAGCGGTCACCAGCGCTCGCCCCGGCAGGTGCACGGCGATCAACCCGAGCCCGTTGGAGAGCTCCAGGCGCTCGAAGCGTGGGAACTGGTACGGGCGCGGCTCGCCGTGGGTCGGCCGGTCGGCAACGACGATCTCGGGGCTCATTCGGCGCGGCTCATTCGGCGCGGCTCATGCGGCGGGACTCATTCCGGTTCACTCGGCGCTCGTCCCGGTGTCGGAGCCTGCCACGGGCAGGTAGGTCAGGACAACCCGGTTCTCGGGCACGAACACCGCCGCGGCCACCTCCCGGATCTGCTCCGCGGTCGTCGACAGGTAGCGCGGCAGGATCCGGTTGATCATCTCGGGATCGTCGAACAGGGTGGCGTACATGGACAGCCGGTCGGCCTTTTCGTCGACGCGCTGAAGAGCGCCCAGCTCGTCCGCCTCGGTGAGCGCCTTGGCCCGCGCGAGCTCGTCCTCCGACACCGGCTCGCGTCCGAGCCGCTCAAGCTCCTCCCAGAACGCAGTTTCGAGCTTTTCCAGATCGACCCCGGGCCGCGCCGTGGCCAGACCCGCCGTGACCGAGCCGCCGCCGATGAGACCCATGGAGAACAGCGCCACGTCCTGCGCGAGCTGCTCGTCGCGGACCAGACGCCGATGCAGGCGTGACCCCTTGCCGCCCGAGAGGATCTGGCCGGCGAGGTCCAGCGCATCAAGGCGCGGGTCGCCGAATACCGGTCCGCGGAAGCCCCAGTAGATGCGCGGCAGCGGAACGCGATCCGGGACCACCTCCCGAATCTCGCCCCCGAGCGTCGGCGCCAGCGCCATGTCGGGCAGCTCCACCGGGAGGTTCGGGTTGGCCGGGATGGAACCGAAATATTTCTCCACCCAGCGCCGCACCTGCTCGGGTTCCACGTCGCCGACCACGGAGATCACGGCATTGTTGGGCGCGTAGTGCAGGCGAAAGAAGTCCTTGACGTCCTCGAGCGACGCCGCGTCGAGATCCTCCATGGAGCCGATCGTCGGGTGGTGATAGGGATGCTCCGGCGGGAACACCGAGGCCAGCAGCTTCTCGTTCCACGAGCCATACGGCCGGTTGTCGTACGACCAGCGCTTCTCGTTCTTGACGACCTCGCGCTGGTTGTCGAGGTTCTCCTGGCTGAGCGCGTCGAGCAGCGTGCCCATCCGGTCCGCCTCCAGCCAGAGCGCCAGCTCCAGCTGGTGGGCGGGCATGGTCTCGAAGTAGTTCGTCCGGTCCAGCCAGGTCGTGCCGTTCATGGTCCCGCCGGCGGCCTGCACGAGCGCGATGTGCTCCGCCTTGCCCACGTGCGCCGAGCCCTGGAACATCACGTGCTCGAACAGGTGGGCGAAGCCGGTCTTGCCGGGCTGCTCGTGCTTGGACCCGACCGCATACCACACGTTTACCGCCGCGACGGGCGCGAGGTGGTCCTCGGAGATGATCAGTCGCAGCCCGTTCGGCAGGCGCGTTTCACTGAACTCGACGGAGGGGACGGGCACCCGTGGATGCTAACGCAGCGGCGGGTCAGCCGATGGTTGCCAGCACCTCGGGTGCGTCCACCCGGGCAGATGACGCCATCTCTGGGCGCGCGCCCGCCGCCGCACGCCCGATCTCGAGCCACTCACCGATGGAGCGCACGTCCGATACCCGGGTGTCGATGGCCGGGTCGAGGGCCTCGGCGGCCGCAACCGCCGTCTCGATAGCTGTCAGGCAGGGCACGCCCTCGGCGATGGCCGCGTGGCGAATATAGGCGGCGTCCCTCACGGCCCCGGAGCGGGGCGTCGGCGTGTTGATCACCAGCCGTACCTCGCCCGATTCGATGAGCGCCACGATGTCCTGCGCCCCGTCGGCGACCTCCTGGCCCTCGGCGTCGACCGAGGCGAGCTTGGCGACGAGGTCGGCCTCGAACCCTGCCACCTGGAGCGCGGCGCGGGTGCCCTCGGTGGCGGCCAGCCGGAAGCCTGCCCGGTCCAGAGCGGTGGCGAGGCGAAGCAGCTGGGGCTTGTCGCGTCCGGCGATGGAGATGGCGGCGAGCGGCCGGCGCTCCCCCGCCGCCCCGGTTACGGCCCGCATCGTCGGCAGCAACCCGGCGCCGCGCAACGCCTTGGCCAGAGCGACCCGGGCGTCCTCGTGGATGCCGATGACCTCGCCGGTCGACTGCATCGACGGCCCCACCGACGGGTCCACCCCGCGCAGCTTCGTCGTCGAGAACGCAGGGGCCTTGACCGCCACGAACGGTGGCGGCGGGAGCAGGCCACCGGACCAGCCAAGCTCCGCAAGCGACGCGCCGAGCGCGATCCGCACCGCGAGCTCCACCATCGGCACGCCCGTGACCTTGGACAGGAACGGCACGGTGCGCGAGGCGCGCGGGTTGACCTCGATCAGGTAGACGCCGTCCTCCCGCACGATGAACTGGGCGTTCACGAGGCCGCGCGCGCCCAGCGCGAGCACCACCCGCTCCATGGCCGCCACGATCAGTCCCTGGTCCGCCTCGCTGACGGACTGCGGGGGGAACAGCCCGACCGAGTCGCCGGAGTGGACACCCGCCTGCTCCACGTGTTCCAGGAGCCCGGGGATGAGCACGCGCTTGCCATCGGATACAACATCGACGTCAACCTCGATGCCCTCCAGGTACCGATCGATGCGCACCGGGCGGTCCGGATCCACCACCGTCGCCGCGGCGAGCTGGCGGACCAGGTCCTCCGGCGAGTAGCAGAAGTCGATCGCCAGCCCGCCGATCACGAACGACGGCCGGACGATGACCGGGTAGCCGATCCGTTCGGCGAGCGTGACTGCCTCCTCGATCGAGCGGGCCATGCCGCCCTCGGGCTGCGGGATCCCGAGCCGGTCGAGCAGGGCCGCGAAGCGGGAGCGCTCCTCCGCCTGGTCGATGGCCTCGAGATCGGAGCCGAGCAGCTCCACCCCACCTTCGGCAAGTGGCGCCGCCAAGTTGATCGGCGTCTGCCCGCCGAACGCGACCATCGCCGCCATCGGCGCCGTCCCGTCCGGGTCCTCCGCCTCGAGCAGGCTGCGGATGCTCTCGACGTCCAGCGGCTCGAAGTACAACCGGGTGGATGCATCGAAGTCCGTCGAGACGGTCTCCGGGTTGGAGTTGACCATCACCGCGGACCAGCCGGCGTCGCGCAATGTCGCCGCCGCCTTCACGGCGCAGTAGTCGAACTCGATCCCCTGCCCGATCCGGACGGGGCCGCTACCGATCACCAGCGCCGCCGGTCTCGGGACTGGCGGCGCCTCGGGCAGGGAGCCGGCCGCCGCGTAGGTCGCGTAGAAGTACGGCGTCTCGGCCGCGAACTCTGCCGCGCAGGTGTCCACCATCGCGTAGCCCGGGGTCAGCCCGAGGGCGCGCCGTGCCTCGCGCACGGTGTCGGCGGGCACGGAAGCGAGATTCGCAACGTCCCCGTCGCCGAACCCGAAGCGCTTCGCGGTCGCAAGGAGCGCCGCGGCATCGGCCTCGATCCCATCCGCCCCGGAACTGCCGACGAGCCGCGGACCCATCGCCCGGATCTCCGCCTCGAGGCCCACGTTGCGGCCCATCTCGCCGAGGAACCACGATGCGATGCCCGTCGCCTGCTGGATCGCGTCCTCCGGCACCCCACGCCGAAGCAGCGCCAGCACCCGCCACAGCCGCGAGTCGCTGGGCGCAAGGAAGCGACGGAGCACTATCGGGGCCGCTGATCGATGCGCGAAACGCGTCGATTCGCACGCCTGGCCCGCCTCGTCGACCCAGCGGATCGGCTCGTCCTGCGCAGGGTCGCCGGCGAGCACGCCGGCCAAATAGTCCAGCGTCCCGGCCCATGCCGGGTCCTCGGCCAGAGGGCCGGCGCCCGCCTGCTCGAGCCCGCGCAGGGCCTTATTGAGCGCCGCCCCGAAGGTACGATCGATGGCCATCACTTCGCCCGTGGCCTTCATCTGCGAGCCCAGCGATCGGTCCGCCGATGGGAACTTGTCGAACGGGAAGCGCGGCAGCTTGACGACGACGTAGTCGAGCGCCGGCTCGAACGCGGCGACCGTCGTGCCCGTGATGACGTTCGGGATCTCCGCGAGCCGCCGCCCGATCGCGATCTGTGCCGCAACCCGCGCGATGGGGTAGCCCGTCGCCTTCGAGGCCAGTGCCGAGGAGCGCGAGACGCGGGGATTGACCTCGATTACCGCGTACTCCGTCGAGTCGGGCGAGAGCGCGAACTGTACGTTGCAGCCGCCCTCGACACCGAGCGCGCGGATGATGGCCAGTGCCGCGCTGCGAAGCCGCTGGTGGACCGCGTCGGGCAGCGTCTGCACCGGCGCGACGACGATCGAATCGCCGGTGTGGACCCCGAGCGGATCCACGTTCTCCATGGAGCACACGGCGATGCACGTGTCGTCCGCGTCGCGCATGACCTCGTACTCGATCTCCTGCCAGCCCACGAGGCAGCGTTCGATCATGACCTGGCCGATGGGGCTGGCTCGCAACCCGGCTCGCACCCGCTCGCGGTACTGCACCTCCGTGTCCACGATCCCGCCGCCGGTGCCGCCCAGCGTGAACGCCGGCCGGATGATCGCGGGCAGGCCGATCGTCGCGAGCGCGGCATCGGCGGAGGTCGCGCGTGCCTGCTCGTCCGTGCCCTCGACGATGAACGAAGGTGCGTAGGGCTGGCCGATCCGATCGAGCAGGTCGCGAAACGCCTCGCGGTCCTCCGCCATCCTGATCGCCTCCAGCGGCGTCCCGAGGAGCTTGACGTCATAGCGCTCGAAGACCCCGGCGCGAGCCAGGTCCATGGCCAGGTTGAGCGCGGTCTGTCCGCCCAGGCCGGCGAGCAGCCCGTCCGGCCGCTCCCGGGCGATGATCGCCTCGATGGCCGGGACCGTCAGCGGCTCGAGGTAGACCGCGTCCGCGACGTCCGGGTCGGTCATGATCGTGGCCGGGTTGCTGTTCACGAGGATCGTCCGCACGCCCTCGGCGCGCAGGGCGTGGCAGGCCTGCGTGCCGGCATAGTCGAACTCGGCCGCCTGGCCGATGACGACTGGCCCCGACCCGATGATCAGGACCGATTCGGGACGCGTGCCCACAGGGCTCACCCGAACGCCGCCGATCGCGGGATGTGGGAGCGCGTGCCTGGCACTACCTCGCTCGGTCTGTGAGGCACGGTCCTCACGAGCAGGCGGCGACGAAACGGTCGAAGACGGCGAGCGCGTCGAGCGGGCCTGGAGCGCCCTCGGGGTGGTACTGGACGGTCTCGATCGGAAGCTCTGCGTGGCGCAGCCCCTCGACCGAGCCGTCGTTAAGGTTGACCTGGCTGACGCGGAATCCGCCGCCGGAGGACAGCGTCTCGCCAACGACCTGGACCTCGTGGTTCTGCGCCGTCACCTGGACGAAGCCCGTATCGAGGTCGCGGACCGGGTGATTCGCGCCGTGGTGCCCGAACCGCAGGCGACGCGTCTCCGCGCCCGCCGCCCGCCCCACGATCTGGTGCCCCAGGCAGATCCCGAGCAGCGGCCGTCCGTCTTTGATCACTGCCTTCGCGAGCGCCACCGGACCGGCCAGACGCGCGGGATCCCCGGGACCCGGCGACAGCACGACTCCCGCCACATCGCCGGACAGGACGTCGCTCGGGTCCACCGTGTGCGGCAGCACGCGGACGCGCATGCCGCGGCGTCGGAGGCTGTTGACGATGTTCGCCTTGAGCCCGTAGTCGACGATCGCGACAAGCGGCCCTTCCTCCCCCACTCCGTGCTCGGTGACGGCCTCCGGCGATACTTGGGCGACGAAGTCCTGGTCCTCCCATCGCTCGACCGCACGTGCCCGGGCCGTCGCGCCCTCGCGATCCAGCGCGCCAGGCACCAGGATCGCGCCTCGGAGGCTGCCGTTGGAGCGCAGGTGCCGGGCGAGCGCGCGGGTATCCACGCCCGCGATGGCCGGGATGGACGAGTCGCGCAGAAGACGGGCGAGCTGCCGGGCGTCGTCGAGGACCGCAGCGGTCGCGTTCGCCACGACGAGGCCACGAAGCCACGGCCGGCGCGACTGGTCGTCCGCGACGAGCCGCCCGTAGTTGCCGATGAGCGGGTAGGTCATGACGACGACCTGGCCAGCGTACGAGGGGTCCGTGCAGACCTCCTGGTACCCGGTCTGGCTCGTGTTGACGACGAGGTCGCCCCCGCCGGCGACGGGTGCCCCGAACGCGACGCCCTCGAAGATCGTGCCGTCCTCGAGCGCGAGGAACGCGGGCCCGAGGTCCCCGATCCGGGGGTCGACTATCGCGCTCGCGCGCGGACTCGGAGGTGTCAGGGGGAAATGCCCAGCGTCCGTGCTCGGGACGCGGCGATGTTCGCCGCCGATGGAGCTGGACGCAGCCATCGAGCCTCCTTTCCGGCCTCACAGGACCGGTTCGCCGGCCTCACTGGACCGGCCTCCAAGGGTGCCCGAAGCCTAGCACGGGGCACCCTTCCGGGCGGTGTTCACCGGATACATTGAGCGTGGGCGGCGAGGCTGCAACGGGCCTGTAGGCCGGGCCAAGGGTCCGACCGAACGAAACCGGCCCTTCCCGCGGTATGCATCTCGAATGACGGGACCTCGATCGCAATCGGAACACGAGAATCCGCCCGTTGCCGCCGCGACCGGCGTGGCTGCGGGCGGGCTCGGGACAGGCGCGAATCTCGACGAAACCCAGGTCTTCCGCACTGAGGAGCTTGCCAAGCCGAGCGCCTCCCGTGCCGCTCCCCCTGCCGAGCCCGAGCCGGTGACCAACCCCGAGATGGCGGAAGTCGCCGCCGAGCCGGTCCCGACCCCGGTGTCGCCGCCGACGCCTGCCCCGACCCCGATTGCGCCAGCCCCCGTGGTCGCCCGTCGCGCGACGAGCCCGCGAGAGAGGCGGGGTCGCGGACTTGCCGGGGTACTCGCGGCCGCGCTCGTCGTGCTCGCCGGCGTCGCGTTCGTCGTTACGAGAGACGCGGGTACACCAGTCGCGGGCCAGACGGTGCCGTCCGCCGCTGCCCCCGCTACCGCGCCGCCGGAGGGGAACGGCGCGGCGGGTGACGGCGACGACCGCGGCAGGGACGGTGCAGGCAAGGACAACGGCAAGGACAAGCCCTGCAACGGCAACGGGAAGGGCCGCGGCTGCGGCGGCGATGATGACAAGGACGACGACTGACCGAGGCCCCCGGGCCTAGACTCGGCGTCGAATGTCGGACTTCATCGGTGAGACCACTGATCTCCTGCGCCGTACGCCACAGGTGCTCCGCGTCCTCCTCGGCAACCTGCCGCCCTCATGGGCGGACACCCCCGACACTGACGGCGGCTGGCGGCCGAAGGACGTCGTCGGCCACCTGATCACGGGCGAGCAGACCGACTGGATCACCCGGACCCGGCGGATCCTCGAGCATGGGACGGCACAGCCGTTCGACCGGTTCGACCGGTTCGCCCACGCCGAGCGCGACACGGACGCGACGCTCGATGAGCTCGTCGATCGCTTCGCCGAGCTGCGTACAGCGAACCTTCAGCGCCTCGGCGAGCTCGCGAGCGAGGCAGATCTCGACCGCCGCGGGCTCCACCCCTCCCTGGGTGAGGTCACGCTTCGGGAGCTCCTCGCGACGTGGAGCGTCCACGATCTGGATCACGTATCGCAGATCTTCGCCGGTATGGCCGGCTCGCGCGACGCCAACGTCGGGCCGTGGAAGGCCTACCTCGGGATCCTCCTTCGGCGCGGCGATCCTGCCGCTGTTCCGGGCTGACCAACCGCAGGCACGACCAGGAGGACCTATGAAGCAGGCGCGAAACCCCGATTCGGTCCATGCCCCGATCGGGCGCTATATCCACCAGATCGAGGTCAGCGGCGAGAGCCGAATGCTGTTCCTTTCGGGTCAGGTCGGCATGCAGCAGGACGGCACCGTGCCGGATGACCCTGTCGCGCAGCTGGGCGTCGCGCTCGAGAACATCCTCGCGAACCTCGAGGCAGCGGGCTTCGAGCCGACGGACCTCGTCAAGCTGACGACCTACATCGTCGGTGCGATGGACCCGGCGGGCCGCAAGGCCGTGCTCGACCGCCTGCTTGGCGACCACATCACGACCAGCACGCTGCTTATCGTGGCCGCCCTCGCGAGCCCCGTCTACAAGGTCGAGATCGACGCCTGGGCGGTGCGCGCGTAGCCCTTCCCGCGTAGCGGCTCCTTCGCGGGGGCCGACCGGCCATCCGCGTTCCCAACCTCGGAGAACCGTTTCGTCGCGCCACTCGTCTGGAAGGGCACGATGATCGCGCTGCTCATGGTCGATGGGGCGAGGATGTGGGAGGCGGCACTGAGGCTCGAGCCGGCGGCCAACCGAACGGATCGCTTCGTCGCGCTCGCGGCGAACGAGATGGATCGCGCCTATCGGATCGCGGGGCTCCTGCTCACCGACGCCGCCGAGGCCGAGGACGCGGTGGGCGACGCCCTCGAGCGC
>Ga0183260_10001711_pt1 | contig 18221 bp, 16 predicted proteins | sample AntDrymUQ4972206_2_FD_129768 | JGI IMG/M metagenome (GOLD analysis project Ga0183260, IMG submission 129768) | Polar desert sand microbial communities from Dry Valleys, Antarctica - metaG UQ497 (22.06) (version 2) (version 2) | ecosystem: Environmental > Terrestrial > Soil > Desert | place...
CTGCCGACAGGTCAACGCCGGCTGCTACATCTTCGCTCGCGGTGTCATCGAGCAGATGCCCGCTGGTCGGGTGCTGTCCGTGGAACGTGAGACGTTCCCCTCCCTGATCAGCGAGGGGCGGTGCGTGTCGGGCTACCTGGAGACGGCCTACTGGCGTGATGTCGGTACGCCGGTCGCCCTGTGCGCGGCCTCCAGCGATCTCGTGCTTGGCCGGGTCACGAGCCTCGCCTATGGCTTTGATCCGGCCGACAAGTGGGTCAGCGACCTCGCCATTGTCGACGAGTCGGCCGTGATCAGCGGCGGTAGCACGATCGGTCCTTGTTCGGTGATCGGGGCAGCCGCCAAAGTCGAGGGCAGCGTGGTCGATGAACGGGCCCGACTGGGCGACCGCAGCGCGGTCATCGACTCGGTGGTGGGAGCCGGCGCCGTAATCGGTCCCGATGTCGTTCTACGAGGCGGTGCAGTGGCTGATCGTCAGGGCGTTGCGTGCCAGATATATCCTTCAGGGGAGTCGTCGTAGGGGTACTTCTCGATGAACTCGGCCAGTGCCTCGCCGGAGAAGCTGTCGCAGTACTGGCTCACGCCGAACGACTCGAAGTCGGACTTGAAGAACTCAGGGTCGTAGACCGGCTGGTGGACTGACCAGTGGGTGAGCGCGATGTGCTTGCCGTCCGGGATCGGAGCTCCGTCCTCGGAGGTCCAGGGTGCCAGAATCACGCTGTACTGCGGGTCGTCGCCTTCGGCGTCGAGCTTCTCGGCTGTAGCCGTCAAGACGTTCATCTGCTCATCGTCGGCGGCGACCGTCTCGTCGTACCAGACGATCGTCCAGCCGTGCTCCAGATTGTGGACCAACTGCTCGACTGCAGGGCGGTCGTCGGCATCGTAGAAGTGGATGTCTTCGTCAGCCGCGACGCCGAAGTGAGGGCCAGAGGCAGGGGGATTGGTCTCATAGGCGACAGGCTCACTGACGTGATCGCCCTCCCCACTGGCGTCATCCTCGACCACGGCGACGCAGCCAGCGGCCTCCGCGGAGGCGCCGAGGTCGTCGAGGTTCTGCTTGACCAGCGCCTCCTTTTCCTGGTTGTTCGTATAGAGCGTGTAGCCGGCCAGCCCCACAATGACCAGTGCGACGACCACACACACCGCAACGACAGTCAGGGTTCGACGTCGCTCGGCAGCCTGCGCCTGCCTGCGCATCTGTTCGACCGTCTCGCGTCGGGCACGGTTGGTGCTGGACTTGCTCACGAAGGATGCGGCCTTTCGACGGGTCGGGGTAAGGGCCGAGTCTACGCAAGGCGCCGATTGCCCTTACGTCAGATATGGCAGGCTAGGCACATTGTCGACACTCACCTGGGGGTAGGGCGTGGTCACCGAAGCCACCAAGAAGTTCCGCGACATCTTTTCCTATGGGCTGCTCGTTGTCGCCTCTCTCTACCTGCTCAGCGGGCTCTCGCTGCTTTTCAAGAGTGAGGATGAAGTTGGTCCCTTCAGTGAGCGGGCAGCGCTGTTCGGGCATGTCTTCACCTCCCCGGTGTTGGTGCTGTCTCTGCTCGGTGCGGTGGCCCTCGCGGTCGGCTTCGGCTCGCAGAGCTTGAACGCCAGGCTGATCGTTACCGCAGCGTTGGCGATCGCCGCGGCGGCGCTGCTCTTCGCTCTGATCAGCTGGTTCAGTGGCTTCGGCGTCGACAGCGGAGGCTTCGGGCTGGAGGCCTTCGGTGGCGTGCTAGGCGCCGGCAAGATCGTGTCGATCCTGCTGGGCTTGGCTCAGCTGCTGGCGCTGGGGCTCACCGCCTTCTTTGCGTTCACTACTTTCCAGTCGCTCCCCAAGTCCTCGGCGAAGACGGCTGGCAACCCATGGGGACAAAGCGCCGGCCAACCCGGCCAGGCCTATTTGTCGGGCCAAGGCTACGAACCCAACTCAGGTTGGCATGGGCAGGGTTACGAGCACGGCGTCGGCCAGCCTGCCCAGGGCCACTGGCAACCCCAGCCTGGGTACGGCGACACGCCTCCCGGATATCCCTCCCACGCCCAGTCGTGGGAGCAGAACCCCGGCCAGCCCAGCTACCCGCAACCGGTCCAGCAACAAGGCGTCAGCCAGCCAGTTCAGTCGACTTGGGGCCAGGGCGGTGAGCCCGGAGGTGGACAGGCGGCCTGGAGCCAGGGGCAGCAGGCTGGTGGGCAGATCTGGGGGCCACCTGCGCAGGCGGCGCCAGAACACCGTCCAGAAGACACCACGGAAGCTCCTGCTCCCTATCCCGCCGACGTGCCTCCAACCGGCGCGCCTCCGACTGGGACTCACGGGGCAACGGTGGTCGAACGCGGTGAGGGCGATAACCCCCAGGCCAACCCACCACCTGCGCCGCACACCCGCTGATCGGCATAGGGGTAAATAGGGGCCTTGCGCGTCCCATTAGCACGAGCCGGAGGCCGCTCGGGTAAGAAATCGCGGCGTGTCGCAGAGCAATATCGCCAACTCACTTGACGGGGCATGACTTACAGGCATGTAATTTCAATATGCCGCGGATTGCGGTTACCGCGAATTGCAACGCTGAGGGTCGAGGAGGCGGAACGCGTGAGAGAACTCGAAATGCTCGAGGGCGGCGCTAAGGAGCTCATGTGGCAGGAGTTGGCGCTGTGTGCCCAGACCGACCCCGAGGCGTTTTTTCCGGAGAAAGGCGGCTCTACTCGGGAGGCCAAACGAGTCTGCCTGTCCTGTGAGGTGAGAGGCGACTGCCTCGAGTACGCGCTGATGAACGACGAGCGGTTCGGCATCTGGGGTGGGCTGTCCGAGCGCGAACGGCGCAAGCTCAAGAAACGTGCGGTCTGAACGGTCGACTACGCCGAGCGTTCCCTGTTGGCGGCGGAGCGTGGCCGCGGGCTCACGCGTCGGTGGTGCGCAGTATCCGGAGGTGGCCTCGGCGCCCTACCTCAACCGGCTGGTCCGCTGGCCCGCATTGGAGCGGAGGACGAGCCGCCTCGCGAACTGCGTCGGCGAGGGCGAGCAAGTCGTCCTCGGTCGGAAGCAGGGCGGACGGGTCAGAAGCGAGCCGAATGACCTCCCATCCCCGCGGCGCGCTGAGTCGCTGGGCATGAAGTTCGCAGAGGTCGTAGGCATGCGGCTCGGCATAGGTTGCGAGCGGGCCCAACACAGCAGTCTGGTCGGCATAAACATAGGTGAGGGTGGCCATTGATGAGCGACTGCACGTGCTACGTGAACATGATCGAGGGCGGCTCACGGGGAGACGCTACCGCCGCGCCTGGCCCTCGATTCGCATTGCCACGCCGATAGGCTCCTGGGATGGACGACCTGGCTGCGGCCGCGGCGAGGACATCTTCTCCCTATCTGTCGGCACCGCGGCTAGGGTCAGTGCGCGATCGGCGCGGCCGCGGGCTCAGGGGGCCAATGATTCTGCCCGGACCGTTGAACCCCACGGGCCGAGCCAGGTCGCTGACCCCGCGCGACGAATTCGATGAGCTCGTCATGAGCCTGGTCGCCGACCTGAGTGCCCGCTGGCCGGTTGAACTGTCCGACGTCGAGTTCGCGACGGAGGATCTGCCACCAGCACCGCAGGACTGGAGCGGTGGCACCGTCGCCTCCGGTTGCGTGATCAGACCTGAAGGTCCCACTGCGGCCCGGGTGATCATCTTCCGCCGACCTGTCGAGCTGCGCGCCAAGACCCGGCTGGAACGTCAGTCACTGGTCAACGAGGTATTGCTCGAGCAGGTGGCCGAACTGCTCGGCTGCGACCCCCGCGAGCTCTGAGACCACCCCGACCGAACCGCCGTGGCTGACCTGACAGCGATATTCAAGGCCTATGACGTTCGAGGTCTCGTGCCCGAGCAGCTGGACGAGCCGACCGTGCGGATGATCGGGGTGGCATTTGCCACCGAGGTCGGTGCCGCACCTGGTGTCGTCGTCGGACACGATATGCGCGCCTCGTCACCTGGTCTCGCCGCGGCGTTTGCCGACGGGGTGAGGGACACCGGCGCGAACGTCACCATGATCGGGCTGGCCTCCACGGACGAGCTGTACTTCGCCTCGGGCAGGCTTGCCATGCCGGGCGCCATGATCACCGCCTCACACAATCCGGCGGCTTACAACGGCATCAAGCTGTGCCGCGCCGGCGCGGTCGCGTTGGCCGAGGACACCGGGCTGCGGACGATCCGAGAACTCGTGTCCGGGCGAACCGATGCCTTGACGCCCACCTCTCGGCACCCCAGTGAATTCCCAGTCAGCATCGCTGCTGCCGACCGCTCGGTGCTCCCGGCAGCCGGCGGCAGGGGGGCGCTAGATTCCGTGGACCTGCTCGCCGACTACGCCAGCTATCTCCACGAACTCGTGTCCGTCCGGGGCCGACGCCTGCACGTGGTCGTCGATGCTGGCAATGGCATGGCCGGGCGCTCAGTGCCGGCCGTGTTCGCCGGTCTCGACATCGAGCTGTCGAGGCTGTACTTCGAACTGGACGGAACGTTTCCACACCATGACGCGAACCCGCTGGACCCATCGAACCTGCTTGACCTGCGGCGGGCTGTTGTGGATCGCGACGCCGACCTCGGCTTGGCGTTCGACGGTGACGCCGACCGCTGCTTCGTCGTCGACGAGCGGGGGGAGGTCGTCTCGCCGTCGGCGCTGACCGCCTTGATCGCCATTCGGATGCTCGCGGTCGAGCCAGGAGCTCACATCATTCACAACGCGATAACGAGCCGCGCTGTCCCGGAGGCGATCACCCGCCATGGGGGCGTCCCCGTGCGTACACGCGTCGGTCACTCACTTATCAAGGCGACGATGGCTGAAATCGACGCCGTGTTCGGCGGTGAGCACAGCGGGCACTTCTACTTCCGCGACTTCTGGTATGCCGACTCGGGCATGCTGGCGGCCTTGCACCTGTTGTCCGAGGCAGCCCAGACGTCGGGTCCGGTGTCCGAGCTGGTCGCGGACCTCGACCCGTATGTCGCGTCGGGCGAGATCAACTCGACCGTCCCGGACACCCGTATGGTTATCGATAAAGTCCGCACGGAGTACGACGGCCGCAGCGACGTACAGCTCGACTGGTTGGATGGATTGACCATCTCGGGTGGTCAGTGGTGGTTCAATGTCCGCGCGTCCAAGACCGAACCGGTGCTGCGGCTCAACGTCGAGGCTGACACGTTCGAAACCATGATTGCCATCCGAGACCAGGTGCTCGCATTGATGAGGAGACCACAATGAACCTTGATCCGGTACTGCTGGAGATCTTGGTCTGTCCCGACTGCAAGGGTTCCTTGACGGTCGACCAGGACAACGATGAGCTGATCTGCAACTCGTGCGGACTCATCTATCCCGTGCGTGACAATATCCCCGTGATGCTCGTCGACGAGGCTCGCCGCCCCGAGCCAGAGGCGACCCGCCAGCCCGATGCGTGAGCAGTTCGACGACGCACGACTCGATGACAGCGAGGTACTGCGGGCCGCTGACGAGTACCTGCGCGATCTCGCCGAGGCCGGTGCCCGGGTCCGAATCGAGGCGGGTGCAGCGGCTGACACGCTCGCCGTGATGGAACGGGACTCGGAACCGCGTGCCATCGTTGCTGCCGGATCCGATGCCCGTCTGCTGCGCGCTGTGCTCGAGCCGTGGTGCCCTGTCCCGTTCGTGGCGTGGCCGGGCCCGAGCCTCCCCGGGTGGGCGGGGGCCCTCGACCTGGTGACGGTGCTGGCGCCGGAAGGCGGGGACGAGCAGACGGCCTCAGCCGTACGGGAGGCGGTGCGCCGGGGATGCGTCTTGATCACGGCATGTCCTTCGCATTCGGTGGTGGCCGAGCACGCTGCCGGTCGCCACAGCAAGATCTTGCCGACTCAGACGCCTGACACCCTGGCCGTCGCCGTGGTGATGCTGCAAGCCTTGCACCGGCTCGGCGTGGGGCCAGAGGTTGATGCCGACGAGGTGGCGACCAGGCTCGACGAGGTGGCGATCGCCTGCTCGCCGAACACCGACATCGCCACCAACCCGGCCAAGGACCTGGCTCTCGCCTTGGCTGATGCGCTGCCGATGGTCTGGGGCGGTTCGGTGCTCGCGGCCAGGGCGGCCCGACGAGTCGCCGAGGCCATGCGACGCACGTCTGGGCGTCCTGCCTTGGCTGCCGACTCAAGTCATCTCTTGCCTGTTCTGGAGGCGGCCAAGAAGCGTGACGTCTTCGCCGACCCCTTCGCCGACGCGGACAGCCCGAACGCTCCGACACGACCAGGTCTGCTCATCCTCGATGACGGCACCGAGGAACCTTCGGTGCGCGAGCAACGCGGCCGCCTCGTCGCGACGGCAGAATCCCGCGACATCCACGTCAAGACAATCTCTGCCACGGACGGCTCGGAGATGGCACGCTATGCAGCGCTGCTGAACACGGGTCGCTACGCCGCGGCTTACCTCGGTATTGGACTGGGTACGGGTGACCGTCAGACTTAGGCCGAACAGGTCAAACCCAGCCTCGCCGCAACGGCAGCACGAAGATCAGCCACGTCCGCTCGTGGTCGCAGTCACCAGGCAGGAGAAGAGGAAGCCGTGAGCACAGAAGGTTCCCCCAAGGCCATCATCGCGGCGCTGCTCGCCAACCTCGGAATCGCCGTGACCAAGCTGGTGGCGTGGGTCATCACCGGTTCATCGTCGATGTTGGCAGAGTCCATCCACTCCCTCGCCGACTCGGGTAACCAGGTGCTGCTGTTGGTCGGCGGCAAACGATCGCAGCGTGCCGCCACGGAGAACCACCCGTTCGGCTTCGGGCGCGAGCGCTACATCTACGCGTTCATCGTCTCCATCGTCTTGTTCACCGTCGGCGGGCTCTTCGCGCTGTACGAGGCCTACCACAAGTACCACGAACTCGAGCTTCACGGCGCTGAGTCAAGTGAGCTGCTCGACGGCAAGGGCTGGGTGGCGATCGTGGTGTTGCTAGTCGCGATCGTCTTGGAGTCGCTGTCCTTTCGGACCGCGATCGTCGAGTCCAACAAGGTCCGTGGCCAGGTGAGCTGGAAATCGTTCATCCGCAACGCCAAAGCTCCTGAACTACCTGTGGTGCTCCTCGAGGACTTTGCTGCCCTCCTCGGTCTGGTCTTTGCGCTGTTCGGCGTCAGCACCGCCCTGATCACCAACAACGGCTACTGGGATGTTGTGGGCACCGTGGCCATCGGCCTGCTGCTCGTGTCGGTGGCGGTCGTCTTGGCTGTGGAGACCAAGAGCCTGTTGTTGGGTGAGTCCGCGCATGAGGATCACCGTCAGCTGATCGAGGAGAACCTGGTCGCCACCGAAGGCGGCGTGGCCGAGGTGCTCAACCTGCGCACCTTGCACGTTGGTCCAGACGAGATCCTGGTCGCAGCAAAGATCGCGGTTGCCCACACCGAGAGCGCTCACGACGTCGCCGAGACCATCAACGCTGCGGAGGTGCGGATTCGGTCGGCAGTTCCAGAGGCGAAGTACATCTTCATAGAACCCGACATCAAGCGACCGGCGGCGGACTTCAGCGCGGAAACACCCAGCCACTAACCTGAAGACATGGATTTCAACGTCGCTGACCTGTCGCTGGCCGATTTCGGCCGAACCGAGATAACCCTGGCCGAGCATGAGATGCCGGGCCTGATGGCGATGCGCGAGCGTTTCGGGAAGAGCCAGCCGTTGGCGGGAGCCCGGATAGCGGGTTCGCTGCATATGACGGTGCAGACCGCCGTACTCATCGAGACTCTCGGCGCGCTCGGCGCCGAAGTGCAATGGGCCAGCTGCAACATCTTCTCGACCCAAGACCACGCGGCCGCGGCAGTCGTCGTCGGCCCCGACGGTACGCCGGACGACCCTCAGGGGGTGCCCGTCTTCGCATGGAAGGGCGAGACCCTGGCGGAGTACTGGGAGTGCACCCAGCAGATCCTCACCTGGCCGGCGGGGCAGTCCCCGGCCGAATCATCGGTTGGGGACCTGCGAGGACCCAACATGATCTTGGACGACGGGGGGGACGCCACGATGCTCATTCACCTCGGGGTGGAGTACGAGAAGGACGGAGCAGTTCCCCTGCCGGAGTCAACTAACAACTCCGAACTACGCGAGGTCCTTCGCGTGCTCACCCGTACCCTCGCGGAGACTCCGGACAAGTGGACGACCATCGCGAACGGCATCCAAGGCGTCACCGAAGAGACCACCACCGGCGTCCACCGGCTGTATGAGCGCCACCGTGACGGGGCGCTGCTCTTTCCGGCCATCAACGTCAACGACTCGGTCACCAAGTCGAAGTTCGACAACAAGTACGGCTGCCGCCACTCGTTGATCGACGGCCTGAACCGAGCCACGGATGTGCTGATCGGTGGCAAGGTCGCAGTGGTCTGCGGCTATGGAGATGTCGGCAAGGGCTGCGCCGACGCCCTGCGTGGCCAGGGCGCTCGCGTCATTGTCACCGAAATCGACCCGATCTGCGCGCTGCAGGCCGCCATGGACGGCTACCAGGTTGCGACTCTCGACGAGGTCATCGAAGTCGCAGACATCGTCATCACGGCAACTGGCTGCTTCAAAGTCGTGACTGCCGAGCAGATGAGCCGACTCAAGCACCAGGCCATCCTCGCCAACATCGGTCACTTCGACAACGAGTTGGATATGGCCGGCTTGGAGGCTGTGCCCGGCATCCAGCGAAAGACCGTCAAGCCGCAGGTAGACCTGTGGACGTTCCCCGACGGTCCGACGATCATCGTGCTGAGTGAGGGCCGCCTGATGAACCTCGGCAACGCGACCGGTCACCCGTCGTTCGTGATGTCCAACTCCTTCACCAACCAGGTCTTGGCGCAGATCGAGCTGTACACCAAGACCAAGGACTACCCGACCGGTGTCTACGTCCTGCCCAAGCATCTGGACGAGGAGGTGGCCCGTCTGCACCTCAAGGCTCTCGGGATTTCCCTCAGCACGTTGACAGACGAGCAAGCCAAGTATCTCGGCGTGTCGGTTGAAGGGCCCTTCAAGTCCGACGCCTACCGGTACTGAGGTCCGACGCCTACCGGTACTGAGGCATGCGAGCCTCGATCTCAGCGCCGGCAGGCATACCACGACGTAGGCTGCACTCATCGGGTCGTCCCACCAACGCCGGCGCGATGGAGGAGTTTCGTGGAACACGTCCGGTCCCAGCGGGGCAAGGTTCTCGTTGTAGACGATGACTCGTCGCTGTCTGAGATGCTGACGATCGTCTTGCACAACGAGGGTTTCGAACCTCGGGTGTGCGCAAACGGCGACAAGGCCATGGCAGTGGTTCGGGAGTTCCGACCAGACCTCGTGCTGCTGGACCTCATGCTGCCGGGCAAGGACGGCGTCGATGTGTGCCGCGAGATCCGCGCCGAGTCGGGTGTGCCGATCATCATGTTGACCGCAAAGAGCGACACCGTAGATATCGTGGTCGGCCTCGAGTCGGGCGCCGACGACTACGTCATCAAGCCGTTCAAACCCAAAGAGCTGGTGGCCCGGCTGCGGGCTCGGTTGCGCAAGTTCGAGGAGTCAGCGCCGGAGTCGCTAGAGATTGGCGACCTGGTGATCGACGTGGCCGGCCACAGTGTCAAGCGGGGAACCGAGGCGTTGTCCTTGACACCGCTGGAGTTCGACCTCCTAGTCTGCTTGGCCCGCAAACCCTGGCAGGTCTTCACCAGGGAGGTGTTGCTCGAGCAGGTGTGGGGCTACCGCCACGCCGCCGATACGCGCCTGGTCAACGTGCACGTGCAACGCCTTCGCAGCAAGGTCGAGCTGGACCCCGAGGACCCGCACATCGTCATGACTGTGCGTGGCGTGGGATACAAGGCCGGCGAGCCGACAGGCGGCTGATCGCCTATGCCGGCTCAAACTTCCGCGCTCCTGGCCCCACTGCGAAGCGTGCTGCATCTATGGCGGCGCTCGATCCAGGCTCGGGTGGTCATCGGGACACTGACCCTTTCGACGGTGCTGGCGTTGCTCGCCGGCTGGGTGGTGCTGCGCAACGTGACCAATGGCGTCCTCGACAGCAAACGGGAGGCCGCCTTGTCCCAGGCGGCAGCAGGGTTTGCCGCCGCCCAGTCTCGACTCGACAGTGCCCCCGACGTCGACCTGCTGGATGTAGGGGCGGTGCTCAACCCGCTGCTGGACGTGCTTGCCCCCCGGGCAGAGGCAGTCGACGACTACGGCATCGTCGCGTTGGGTCCTGGGTCACTGACCGGCCCAGCGTCGGAGGGCGGCGTACTCGATGCTGGCTTCCAGTTCGACGCGGACGCCTCGATCCCGCAGGAACTGCTGGAGAAGGTACGTTCGACCGAAGGCAGTTGGCGCGCCTACACGACCATTCACCCTGCCGAGGCTGGCCAGCCGACCCAGCCCGGGTTGGTAGTCGGTTCCCAGATCCAGGTGCCACCGAGCGCCGAGCAGAGCACCGGTAGGACCTTCGCGCTCTTCTACATATTCCCCCTGCAAGAACAGCGGGAGACGCTTTCTGTGCTGCGCAGCGCCCTCATCACGACGGGTGCGATCCTCATTCTCTTGTTGGGCACGATCGCCTGGCTGGTCACGCGACAGGTGGTGACACCGGTTCGTCTGGCACGTCGCATCGCCGAACGGCTCGCCAGCGGCCGGCTCGAGGAGAGGATGCATGTCAGAGGGGAGGACGACATAGCGCGCCTCGGCTTGTCCTTCAACCAGATGGCGAGCAGCTTGCAGTCCCAGATCCGCCAGCTCGAGGAGCTGTCGAGAGTGCAACGACGATTCGTCGCCGACGTGAGCCATGAGCTGCGAACTCCCTTGACCACCGTGCGAATGGCCGCCGACGTCCTGCACGATGCCCGCCAGGGCTTTGACGGTGCAACGGCGCGGTCGGCTGAGCTGCTGCAGGCCGAGCTGGACCGCTTCGAGCTGCTGCTGACCGACCTCCTCGAGATCAGCCGATTCGACGCGGGAGCGGCGCAGCTCGAGCTTGGCGATGTGGACGTGCGTGAGGTGGTCGAGCGGGCCATCGAGGCTTCCTCGGCCTTCGCGGCCGACCGGGACACAGAGCTGACCGCATCCCTGCCCACCACCCCTTGCCTGGTTGAGGCTGATGCGCGTCGACTCGACCGGATCCTTCGCAACCTCGTCGTCAACGCGATCAACTACGGCGAGGGGCGAAGCGTCGAGGTACAGGTGGCAACCACTCCGGAGGCCGTTGCAGTCACCGTGCGCGACCACGGTGTGGGCCTTCGACCGGGGGAGGAGAACATGGTGTTCAACCGGTTCTGGCGGGCTGATCCAGCCCGGGCTCGAACCCGTGGTGGAACAGGGCTGGGCCTGTCGATCGCTTTGGAGGACACGACGCTGCACGGAGGCAGGCTCGAGGCGTGGGGGCGGCCGGGCGTCGGGTCGGTGTTTCGGGTGGTACTCCCGCGCCGTGCCGGCGGCGAGTGGACCGAGGACCCGCTTCCACTGAAGCCGCTGGACGCGGACCTGGCTATGGTGGGAGCGCCCTATGTGCGTTTGTCCGGCTCAGCCAAGGGGGCCTTATGACCATGGGGTCACGGGTTCTGTGGCTATTTCGAGTGCTGGTCGTGTCGAGTCTGCTCACGTCGTGCGTCTCCATCCCCGAGAGCTCCGACGTGCAACCAGGTCGCGGCATGAGTGCTCCGGAGGGGTCGGGGCTGATCAACAACGTTCCGCCTGGGCCGTCACCGGGCCAGAGTCAGGTCGAGGTCGTGCAGGGGTTTTACGGCGCCATGCTCGCCTACCCGCAGACATCGGCCCTCGCTCGGGAGTTCCTCGCACCCAAGGCGGCTGCGAGATGGAGCCCGCGAGGGCTGCATGTCTATGAGGAACAAGAGCTGGTGGAGAACGCACGCGGGGTCTCCCTGCTGGCTCGGTTGGTGGGCGAAGTCGACGAGCGTGGGTCGTGGACGTCGCTCTCGCCATCTCGGGTCGGCTTGACGACCAACCTCCGGCTCAGACAGGTGGAGCAGGAGTGGCGCATCGTCAACCCCCCGCCGGGCACCTACGTGAGCCGCGAGTACTTCGACCGTTACTACGACCCGTTCTCGTTGTACTTCATGGACCCCACTCGAACGGTTCTGACGCCCGATCCGGTGTACCTGCTGCTCGGAGAGACGACCGCCACTGCCCTCGTGTCGGGGCTGCTCAAAGGCCCGACGCGGCGACTGGCTCCAGTGGTGTCGGTGAGCACCCCACGTGAGACGCAGATCGACGTGTCGGTGTCGATCAGCGACTCAGGGGTCGCCGAACTGCCGTTGAGCGAGGACTTCCTGCAGCTTTCTCCCGAGGACCACCAGTTGTTCGCCGCACAGCTGACCTGGACGTTGCGACAGGTTCCCGAGATCGAGCAGATCACCGTGAGTGTCGATGGCAGTGAGATCGAGGTGCCGGGGGTAGGGAAGGTTTTCGGCGTCGACGAGTTCGCGGGGTTCGACCCGGCCGGATTCGCCCCTTCCCAGACGCTGTTCGCCCTCGGTCGCAACGGACTGGTGCAGGTCACCGAGAACGCGACCTCCGTGGCGTCAGCAGCCTCTCCGAACGGTGGCCCCGTTCGCTCTGCTGCGGTCAGCATTGCCGGGACCCTGGCAGCGACAGTGTCGGCTGACGGTGCATCGGTGGTGGTGACCAGCCTTTCGGGCGACACCACGGGAGGAGTCGGCGGTACGTGGTTCAAAAGGGGAACCGATCTGCTCAAGCCCTCCTGGGACGTGCACGATGTCTTGTGGCTCGTCGACCGGACACCGAAGGGGTCCACAATCTATGCCGGCGCCCAGGAGGGGATGCATGAAGTTCGTGCCCCCGGGCTCAACGGTGTCGCGATTGAGTCCTTCGCGGTCTCGCGCGACGGTGTGCGACTTGCCGCCATCGTGAGAAAGGGAAAGACTTCTCGACTCGTCATCGCCTTGATCAACCGGGACCCCCAAAGGCCGGACAGGGTCGCACTCGAACCTCCGACACCGGTCCAAGGCCAAGGCTTCGCCCTGGCCAACGGCTCTAACCTCGCATGGGCGAGTCCGACGACGGTCGTGGCTCTCACCGCCGCAGAGGGGGGGATGCCCGAGCCGGTGGAGCTCGCGGTCGACGGGTCCAGCCAGTCCGAGACCGGAGGTTTCTTGCCGGCGAAGCCCGTCACGGTGGCGGCGGGTCCCAATGATGACGCACCTGTCACGTTCGGTACGGCGAACGGGCGGATCTACGTCCGCAGCCCTGACCTGCTGTGGCTGCCCTTCGGAGGGTCTCAGAGACTGCGGACGCCCTTCTACCCGGGCTGACGGCGGCAGAGGCGCTCAACCGATTGCTAGGTTGCTCATCCAGCCGAAAGACTGCCGGTCGATGGATGGCTTCCCCTTCGGTGCTCACCGCGACGGCCTGGATTTGTCACCTCAACACATTGGCCGGTTAATCCACAAAGCATCCGAATGGCGGTGTCGCTGCACATCCTCAGCCCGACCATGGCCAGGTGGCGAGAAGGAAGCCATGCTCGATAGATGTGCCCGGGCGGATATCTCAGCATCGCTGCCGTCGACCTGCTGGCGGGATCAGAGTGTGTCGGCTGCCATCGCCCCGGCCCTGCTCTCTGCGGAGACTGTGGTGCAAGGCTCCACGGACCGCCGTTTCGCGCCGAGCCGTCACCGTGCCCGGCCGGCCTCCCCATCGTGCTCGGTGTGGCAACGTATGCCGGCGTGGCCCGGTCGGCGTTGGTCGCCCACAAGGAGCAGGCGAAACTCGGCCTGGCCAGGCCACTGGGCCAGGCTCTGGCCGTCAGCGTCCTCGGCGTTCTGGCGGCACACCATGGCCGCGGAGCAAGGGTGGCCGTGGTGAACCTCGTACCTGCTCCTTCGAGTCGCCGGACCGTCATCGGACGCGGTCACGACCCATTGCTGCGGATGACGAAGGAATGCGCGAAGGCACTCCGAGCCGCCGCCGTACGCACATCGGTGCGGCCGGTGCTGGCAGCCGCGCGCCAGACCCGGGACCAGTCAGGTCTGACGGCGCGGGAGAGGGCAGAAAACCTGGCCGGAGCCTTTTGCGTCAAATCGGGTCGACGCCTCGACGGTCAGGCGCTAGTCGTGGTCGATGACATCATCACCACTGGCGCGACTGCCTCGGAGGCGTGTCGGGTGGTGGGCGGCGTCGGGGGCGAGGTCCTGGGGGTCGCCGTCGTGGCGGCTACGGCGAAGCGCTGCACCTGAGGCTTGACCCCTCGGGCCGACCTTGCGTAGCTGGCTGAGACCGCTCACGGCTTGTCGAATGACCGACTACTGTTTGTCAGATGGCACCCGTCCGGGCCCGTGGTTGCGTCGACGGCTTCTCGAGGAATCGAGTTCGTCGTCGGCAAGCCGATGCCAGCCGCTGGCGAAACGGCCCACGTAAGGCGTGCTTCAGGCAGGCGTTGATCGCCTCGTCGACAGCATCGCTGAGCACGGAGCGGCTTAGTAATAAGTCCTGCCCCGCCGGTGGGTCACATGCCCACCATCACCGGGAGAAGGTCGGCGTGGCACAAGCTGCAATGCCTCAGCAGGCGAATGTGGGGACGAAGACCAGGTCGGCCGGATGGGTGTCCATCGAGTCCCCGAAGCAGATACTTCCCAATCAAGGAGGCGCGCGTGGAAATCGTGGTCAAGGGTCGTCATTGCGAAGTCTCGGACCGGTTTCGCGACCATGTCGAGGAGAAGCTGACGAAGCTGGAGAAGTTCGACCAGCGCATCATTCGAATTGACGTCGAGGTCTCAGAAGAGCACAACCCCCGACTGGCGGATCAGTCAGTTGGGGTGGAGATCACGATCCGCAGCAAGGGCCCGATCCTGCGGGCTGAGGCCGCAGCGGAGAACAAGATGACGGCACTCGACCGGGCCGTCGAGAAGTTGAGCGCCCAGGCCAGGAAGGCCCACGACCGTCGCCGAATTCACCACGGTTCGCGGACCCCCACGTCGCTTGCGCAGGCCTTGGGCGCTGAGAGTGACGGGCGGGGGGACGCCTCAGAGCTCGAAGAGACTCCAGACGGGATGCACAAGGTCGGACCTCTGACGGTGATGGGTGACGGGCCCCTCGTCGTACGGGAGAAGACTCACCAGGCAACACCCATGACCCTCGACCAGGCGCTTTACGAGATGGAGCTCGTCGGCCATGACTTCTATCTCTTCATCGACAAGGAGAGCGAGGACCCCGCGGTGGTCTACCGCCGTCGAGGCTACGACTACGGCGTCATCCGCCTGACGCCCTGACGGTGCCGGGCCGGGCCGCCGTGACCCGCGACTCTCTCACTCGAAGCCAGGCGCGTCGGTTGGCTCTGGCCGCTCAAGGTTTCAGCGACCCTCCGCCGTCAGTTGTCGGCATGCGAGCGGTCACCCGGGTCATGAACCGTATCGCCCTGCTCCAGATCGACTCCGTCAACGTGGTCAGACGCGCCCACTACCTGCCGCTCTTCAGCCGGCTCGGACCGTACGACGTCGAGTTTCTGCACCGAGCAGCGGGCACGGCGCCGCGGCGATTCTTCGAGTACTGGGGTCACGAAGCGTCATATCTGCGGGTGGACCTCCAGCCAGCGCTGCGGTTTCGCATGGCCGAAGCGGCGGATGTCGCATGGGGCTCGATGCGGCGAGTGTGGGCAGAACAACCCGACCTGGTGTCCTCGGTGTTGGACGAGGTCGCCACCCGCGGTCCACTGACGGCACGAGAGATCGAGCACGACGCGCCGCGCACCAAAGAGCACTGGGGATGGAACTGGAGCTCTGTCAAGATCGCGCTCGAATGGCTCTTTTACAGTGGACAGGTCTCGGCCGCCCGGCGGAACTCTTCCTTCGAGAGGGTCTACGACCTCCCGGGGCGGGTGCTGCCCCGAAGCGTCATCGACATCCCGACCCCAAGCCCTGCCGAAGCGCACCGCACCTTGGTCCGAGCCGCAGCCAAGGCCCATGGGGTGGGCACCGGGCAGTGCCTGCGCGACTACTTCCGCCTCAAGCCGAAACCGACCGCCGACGCGATCGCAGAACTCGTCGAGGCGGGGGAGCTGCTGCCCGTCGCCGTCGAAGGATGGAAGCGACCCGCCTACCTCTGGCATGCAGCCTCGCTGCCTCGCCGCGCCGATGCCTGCGCCCTCCTGAGCCCCTTCGACTCGCTGATCTTCGAGCGAGGCCGCACCGAGCGGCTTTTCGACTACCGCTTCCGCCTCGAGATCTACGTCCCTGCGCCAAAGCGCGTCTATGGCTACTACGTCTACTCGTTCCTGCTCGGCGAGCGGATCGTCGCACGGGTCGACCTCAAGGGCGACCGCCATCTCGGTGCGCTGCTGGTCCAGGGGGCCTGGGCGGAGCCAGCCGCTCCGACGGAGACTCCGCAGCGACTCTGGGCACAGTTGGAGTCGCTGGCGGGCTGGTTGGGCCTAGGTGATGTGGCCGTAGCGCCGCGGGGAGATCTCGGTCCGACCTTGAAGGCGTTGGCCGACTCCACCTGAGCGTTCTCGTGGTCGCCTAGTATGGGCAAGGTTGCATCCACACCCTAGGGAGTCTCGCTCGTGCCTGCTCTGCTCGATAAAGTCCTGCGCATCGGCGAAGGCAAACAGCTTCGCAAGCTTGAGGCTGCGGCTAAACAGGTGAACGCGATCGAGGACGAGTTCGTCGCCATGAGCGACGACGAGCTGCAAGCCCAGACCGACGAGTTCAAGCAGCGCCTCGCGAACGGCGAGTCGCTCGACGCCCTCTTGCCGGAGGCGTTCGGCACTGTGCGCGAGGCGGCCAAGCGGGTGCTAGGTCAGCGCCATTTCGACGTACAGCTCATGGGTGGTGCGGCCCTGCACTACGGCAACATCGCGGAGATGAAGACCGGGGAGGGCAAGACGCTCGTGGCCACCCTGCCCGTATACCTCAACGCTCTGACCGGCAACGGCGTGCATGTGGTCACCGTCAACGACTACCTCGCGAGGTACCACGCCGAGTGGATGGGCCGCATCTACCACTTCCTCGGCCTGACGACCGGCATGGTGCTGCCGCAGATGACGCCGGCGCAGCGGCGGGAGTCGTATCTAGCCGACATCACCTACGGCACCAACAACGAGTTCGGCTTCGACTACCTGCGCGACAACATGGCCAACAGCATCGAGGATCTGGTTCAGCGCGGGCACAACTTCGCGATCGTCGACGAGGTCGACTCGATCCTCATCGACGAGGCTCGCACGCCGCTGATCATCTCGGGGCCGTCTGACGAGTCGGTGAAGTGGTACGACGAGTTCTCCAAGATCGTCGGCCGGCTCCAGGTCGACGTCGACTACGAGGTCGACGAGAAGAAGCGGACGGTGTCGGTGTTGGAGCCGGGCATCGAACGCGTCGAGGATCACCTCGGGATCGACAACCTTTACGACGCTGTCAACACCCCGCTGATCTCGTTCCTCAACAACGCCATCAAGGCCAAGGAGCTGTTTCGTCGCGACCGCGACTACGTGGTCATCGAAGGAGAGGTGCTGATCGTCGACGAGCACACCGGACGCATGCTGCACGGCCGCCGCTACAACGAGGGTCTGCACCAGGCCATCGAAGCGAAGGAAGAAGTGCAGGTCCGCGAGGAGTACCAGACGCTGGCCACGATCACACTGCAGAACTATTTCCGGCTCTACGACAAGCTCGGCGGTATGACGGGCACGGCCATGACTGAGGCGTCGGAGTTCGACAAAATCTACAAGCTCGGGGTGATCTCCATTCCGACGAACCGACCGATGGTGCGCGCGGACCAGCCCGACCTCGTCTACCGCACCGAAGGTGCGAAGTACGACGCGATCATCGACGACATCGTTGAGCGCTACGGCAACGGACAACCCGTCTTGGTTGGCACCGTCTCGGTCGAGAAGTCCGAGCGGCTCTCTGGCCTGCTCAAGCAGCGCGGCATCGCCCACACGGTGCTCAACGCCAAGCACCACGCCAACGAGGCACACATCGTGGCTCAGGCTGGGCGCAAGGGGGCCATCACGGTGGCGACCAACATGGCGGGTCGGGGCACGGACATCATGCTCGGCGGATCGGTCGAGTTCCTCGCCGACGAGGAGTTGCGCGCCAACGGGCTCGACCCGATCGAGCACTCCGAGGAGTATGAGGCGGCCTGGCCGAAGACCCACGAACGCATCGAGCAGCAGGTCAAGGACGAGCACGACGAGGTCAACGACGTGGGCGGGCTCTATGTCGTCGGCACGGAGCGCCACGAGTCGCGCCGGATCGACAACCAGCTGCGCGGTCGATCCGGCCGCCAGGGTGACCCGGGGGAGTCTCGTTTC
>Ga0183260_10001713_pt1 | contig 18209 bp, 20 predicted proteins | sample AntDrymUQ4972206_2_FD_129768 | JGI IMG/M metagenome (GOLD analysis project Ga0183260, IMG submission 129768) | Polar desert sand microbial communities from Dry Valleys, Antarctica - metaG UQ497 (22.06) (version 2) (version 2) | ecosystem: Environmental > Terrestrial > Soil > Desert | place...
GCACCGGTCGAGTACGACGGCGCGTCAAGGCCGCAGTCCTTCGCAGCCGGAGCTCCGCTCATGGCCCTGCGGACGCTGCTCGGGCTCGACGCGGAAGACGGCGGAGTGCGTGTCGATCCGGCGGTCCCGGAGTCGCTAGGCGCGCTCGCGCTACGAGGTCTCTCCGTGCATGGCCGACGCGTCGACGCCGGCTGAGCGCGCACCGTCGGCTCATTAGCGAACCTGGATATCGCGCGCACGAGCCGCTCAGATCGCAGGGCCAGCATTCGCTCTCGATAACCAGCGCTCACTGACCGCAAAGGAGACGGTTCGCATGTCTTGGAAAGACCTAAGGAAACCCGTAATTCTCGTCCTCGCCCTGGCCTCGATGGTCGCGCTCGTGCCGTCCGCCGTCGCACAGGAGATCGAGCCGCCGCCGCCTTCGGTCGGCACGAACGTCCCGGCCAGCTACTTCGGGCCGTTCCCGTCGCAGATCGACCGGAAGCTCGTCGGGCCGGTGCAGCTGCTCCGCTCCGGAACCTTGGACATTCGCAAGGCCACGATCGAGATTCCGCTCTACCTCGGCCACATGGCCGACGGTCGCAACGTCTGGTACATCCTCACCGACACGAGCGATAAGGACAACTCGGAAGCACTCGGCCTGAACCACTCCGCGAAGCTGCACTACAGCAACGTCGGGCGGGCGACGCGATCCGGCCGACTCAACAAGCGGGCCGGTCTGGTCTTCGAGACAGGCACCGTCGACTTCTCTCCCGACCGGAAGCTCCTTCCCGGGCGCGGCGCGAACGCGTTCCCGCCGAGGATCGCGACTCCTGGCTCGGTCGGGGACGCCGACTACACGCCGCTCGTCCGGATCGAGAACGCGGGTGGGCATGTCTACAACGCTCCGGTCATCGCCTTCGACAAGACGGCCGCGCAAATCCGCGCCTGCAACAAACGTCCGAACTACAACGTCGTGCACGACCGCGTGGCTCGCATCTGCCCGAAGGGCAACGGGGGCGGCACGGTGACTATCAAGCTGACGGGGATCTTCAGCTTCGCCAAGCCCGCGCTGTACATGAGCATGGAGGCGTCCGATCCGATGGTCGCGACGCTCGACCAGGGCACCTTTGCGCCGGCGACGGGCGAGCTGCCGGTCGGTCGCGACGACGGCGCCTTCAGCGGGATCGAGCGACTGTTCGTGATGGCTAACGGGCCAACGGGTCGTCTGAACCCTCAGCGCCAAGGTCTGAACAGCGCCCTGAAGGACAAGCTCCCGCCGCTCAACCTCGTCGGCGGGCTGCCGACCGTCGCGCTCGACTACAGCCCGATGTGGGATCTCAACCTCGGATTCTGGACGAAGAAAGCGATCAGCAAGGGCTATCGCTCGCGCATGATCGACGAGTTCCAGCTCCTGAGCTTCGTCGTGGGCGGCCACATCACCGGCCCGAACGGCAAGCGATTCGGCTCCACAGGCGTCGTCGTCAACTGCCCGATCGTCGCTCGCCTGCTCTAGGGGCAGCGGCTCGAACCGAGAGAGGGGCGGCTGGCCGCCCCTCTCTCGTTCTGTCATGTGAACAAACCTGGACAGCCGCTGGATCGAGCCTTCGCTCGCCGCCGGAACGATGTTCTCGTTCAAACACAACTCGAGGGGTAATTCGATGCATCGATTCGGAAAGCGCACTCACCGCCTGCTGGGTGCCGCGCTCGCGACCGCATTCCTCGCGTCGCTCGGCGTGATCGCAACTGCCGGCGCCGCACGGGACGGCAATCTCAAGGGCGGCGCTGTGTACGCGATGACCAACGACGCCGCGGGCAACGAGGTGCTCGCCTACGACCGGGCTCCTGACGGCAGCCTCTCACTGCAGGGGACATATCCGGCCGGGGGAGAAGGGACGAGCATGATCCGCCTGTCCTCACAAGGCCCGGTCGTGCTGAGCAAGGACGGACGGCATCTGCTCGTGGCCAACGTGGGGAGCAGTGAGATCTCGGTCTTTGCTGTTCGGCGCGACGGTCTCGAGCTCCGCTCGGTCGTCCCGTCCGGCGGCTTGATGCCCAACAGCATCACGGTCCGCCGCGACGTCGTCTACGTACTGAACAACGGCGGCATGGGACTCGGCAACATCACCGGCTTCCATCTGACCAACCAGAGCTCGCTCGTCCCGATCGCGGGGTCGACCCGAACACTTAGCGCTCCGGGCAGCGATCCGGCGCAGGTCTCGTTCACGCCGGACGGCGACTCGCTCGTGGTCACTGAGAAGGCGACCAGCAGGATTCTCACCTGGAGACTGACCAAGAACGACGAGCCTTTCGGACGACAGGTCCACGATTCTGACGGCGTGACGCCGTTCGGATTCGACTTCACTCGCGACGGCACGTTCGTCGTGACCAACGCGGAGGAAGGGGTAGTCGGCAAAGCGACTGCGAGCAGCTACACCCTCAGAGGCGGGTTCCGGATGATCAGCGGCTCTGTGCCGGACTTCCGGAGCGAAGTGTGCTGGACCGTGGTCTCGAAGGATCAGCGCTATGCCTACGTGACGAACTTCGGCGACGGGACGATCTCCAGCTACACGATCGCCTCCGACGGCAGCATCACGTTGCTCGAGTCGATCGCCGCGACGACGACCTTCGGAAAGTTGTCGATCCGTGACGCGGACCGGACCAAGAACGGCCGCTACCTGTACGCGATCGACATCATCTCCCAGATGGTGCACGGGTGGGCGATCGAGAAGGACGGCTCCCTCACCTCGATCGGGGAGTTCCCGGGCCTGCCGGAAACCGTCGCCGGTCTTGCAGCCACCTAGGGCCGAAAACGCGATAGCAGGCCGGGGCGCACGCCCCGGCCTGCACCCGCTTGGTCGCCCGATAACGAGCTTGCGTCCGGGTTCGAGAGGGTCGTGATGGGGGATACACAAGGGCACATGGACGAGCCTCGGTTTCGGCTAAGCATGCGCTGGTGGCTCGCGCTCATCTTCGCCGCGATCACAGCGGTGACGGCGGTCGCGGTCGCGGAGCTGCTCGTCTGGCGCGCCGAGCAGGCCTTCCGCGAGCGGTCGGTGCAGAGCGCGCTCAGGTACGTGCGTGCCTCGGCCGATGCCGTGACGACGACACTCGACGAGCGCGGGCCGAGCCCGGCCGTCGAGGAGATCGCGCGTCGAAGGCGCCTTTCGGTGTTCCTGTTCGACGGCAGCGGCTCGTCCATCGGGTCGATGAGCTCGAACGGACGCCAGCTGATGTCGGTGCCCGACGCGACCAGGGCGGTCCGGTCGGCACTCGCTGGCGGACGCTTCGCGCGTTCCTACGACGAAGGCCGAACGAGCGTCGTGGCAGTGCCGCTCCGCTCGTCCAAGGCGAACGTGTTGCTCGCGTTCGGTCCGCAGCCGGGCTACGGGGACACGATGGTGGTCTTCAAGGATCAGGTACGGCTGGCCGTGGTCATCGCGACGGCGATCGGCGCGGCGATCGGCTTCGTCGTCGCCTCCCTGCTCGCCGCGCGGCTCAAGCGCATCGGTGCCGTCGCGTCCGCGATCGAGCGGGGCAATTTCGCCGCAGCGCCACTGCGACCGCGCTTGGGCGACGAGATCGGGAGCCTCGCCCAAATGATCGAAAGCATGCGGGTTCGCCTGCGCAGCTCGATCGAGCATCTGGACAGCGAGCGTGCCCGCCTCGAGCGACTGCTCGGACGGCTCGATCAGGGCGTGGTTGCGATCGACTCAGACCTGCGCGTCGAGGTCGCGAACACCGCGGCGGCCCGCGTTCTCAACGTCAACTCGCTCGCCGAGGGCGACGAGTTGCCCGATCCGTGGCCGCCGCACTTTCCGCTCAGGCACTTCGCCGCACAGCTGTTTGCGGCCGACGCCTCCGTAACGGTCGAGCGCGTCTCGCCATCCGAGGGTGAGAACTACACAGTGACCGGGGTTCCGGCCGGCCGCTTCGAGACCGCCCTTCTCGTCATCACCGACGTCTCAGAGCTCGAACGGCGCGAGCACGCTCAGCGCGAGTTCGTCGCGAACGCAGCCCACGAGCTGCGCACGCCGGTTACCGCGATCACGAGCGCGATCGAGGTTCTCCAGGGCGGCGCGAAGGAGTCACGCGAGGAACGAGACCGCTTCCTCGACATCGTCGAGCGCCAGGCGGCCCGTCTCGGCCGGCTCAGCCATTCGCTCTTGACCCTTGCGCGCGCCGAGGCCGGCGACGTGGAGACGGCACCGCACGAGACCGTCGAGCTCTGCGCATTGCTGCGCGGTGTGGCCGCCGAGCTGCCGTCGGACGACGGCCCTTCGCCGGAGGTGGACTGCCCCGAGGACATCCTCGTGCACACACACCGCGACCTGATCGAGCAGGTGGTCTTCAACCTGGCCGCGAACGCGGTGAAGTACTCGAGCGGCGGCGCCGTACGGATATCGGCTCACCGACTGGACGGAACAGTCGCGATCGACGTGAGTGACACCGGGCCGGGCATTCCGCTCGAGGACAGGACGCGCATCTTCGACCGCTTCTACCGAGGGAGCATGCGAGATGAAACCGGCTTCGGCCTCGGACTCGCGATCGTCCGGCAGGCGGTGCGCGTGCTCGGCGGCACGCTCACGATCGCGTCGGAAGAAGGGGCGGGCACGACCGTGCGTGTCCTCCTCCCCCTGCCGCCCGTCGCCCAGGCCACAACATGAGCGGGCGCGTCCTCCTCGCCGACGACGAACCCGACATCCTCGAGCCTCTTTCGTATGCCCTGCGGTCCGCGGGCTTCGAGGTCGATTGCGCAACCGACGGCGAGGCCGCGCTCGACGCCGCCCTACACGGCGACTACGACGTCATCGTCCTGGACGTCGTCATGCCCAAGCTCTCCGGCACCGACGTCTGCCGCCGCCTCCGTGCCCGCTCTGCGGTGCCGATCGTCATGTTGACCGCACGGGACGGTGAAGTGGATCGGGTAATCGGCCTCGAGCTTGGCGCAGACGATTACGTCACCAAGCCGTTTTCGACCGCCGAGCTCGTAAGCCGTCTCCGGGCGATCCTGCGGCGAAGGGAGTTCGACCGGCCGGAAGGGAATGCGCGCCTGGACATCGGCTCGCTCTCCATCGATCCGGCGGAGCAGAGCATTCGCCTGCGCGGTGAAGAGGTACACCTCACGCCGACGGAGTTCCAGATTCTCATGGTGCTCGCACGACACCCGGGCCGCGTGTTCGAGCGGCGCGAGATCCTGGAGCACGTGTGGGACACGTCGTTCGTCGGTGACGAGCGCGCCTGCGACAGCCATATCTTCAACCTGCGTTCGAAGATCGAAGACGAACCCCAACGGCCTCAGCGCCTGCTCACTGTGCAAGGGGCTGGTTACAAACTCGTGCAGGGCTAAATCAGGCGGCCTCGAGCCGGTAGCCGATGTCTCGCACGGTGACGATCCGGCGCGGTCGTCTGGGATCGTCCTCGATCTTCCGGCGGAGGTTCGAGACATGGACGTCACACGCCCGCTGGTCGCCGTCGTAGTCTCCATTCCAGAGATGGCGCATGATGTGGTCGCGCGAGAACGTGCGCCCCGGATGAGCGGCAAACAGCGAGATCAGCTTGAACTCGGTGTGTGTGAGGCGCAACTGGCCTCCGTTCAACGACGCCCGATGCGAAGCCCGGTCGATGCGCAGCGTGCCGACACGAAGCGCAGGCTCGGCTCCCGCTGTACGGTCGAGCTCGACGCGCCGAAGCAACGAGCGTATGCGACTGGCGAGCTCGGCCAGGGAGAACGGCTTCGTCACGTAGTCGTCGGCGCCGAGCTCGAGCCCAAGCACGCGGTCGATCTCCCGATCCCTGGCGGTAAGCATGATGATCGGGACGACGCTTCGCTCACGGACACGCTGGCAGACGGCGAGGCCCGACAAGCCCGGCATGAGAACGTCGAGGACAACGAGGTCGTAACCGTTCGATTCGGCTGCGCGTAGAGCTGTCTCCCCGTCGAGGAACGCGTCGACCTCGAAGCTCTCGTGACGCAGGCCGTAGACGAGGGATGCGAGCACGTCGGCCTCGTCCTCGGCCACGAGAATGCGCGGCGCTAGGACACGTTCATCGAGCCGCGTCTCGATCTCTAATGTCTGCGTCGCGATCAGAATTCGGTAATACCCAGCACTGCTCATCCAAAACGTGACCGTTCGCACCGTCGGGCATACCCTTTTCTGAATGCTCGACGGTCTGGCAGACGCCGAGGCCGACTACAAACCGTCAGCGCGGCATACATGTCAGGTACCCGTTGCGAGAGATGTCGAACGAACGATCCTCCGCTGTTTATTGCCGAAGACGCGCGGGTAGATCGGCGTCACCTCGAGGGAAAGGAGATGACATGAACCCCGAGGACAGAGAGAGCGGCCAAGGCGGCGGCTCGCAGGGTGGTCAGCAGGGCGGATCGGAGAGCGGAGGCTCCCAAGGCGGGGGCTCCCAGGGCGGATCGGAGAGCGGAGGCTCCCAGGGCGGATCGGAGAGCGGAGGCTCCCAGGGCGGATCGGAGAGCGGAGGCTCCCAGGGCGGAGGCTCCCAGGAAGGCGCCGGCGATCAGGGGGGAATGGAAAGTCCCCAGGACGACGAGTCCACCGGGGCGAGGTAGTTCAGTGGCACCCGGGCGGATCGAAACGATGGTCCGCCCGGGGCCCAGGAGCTGCATTACGTCCGACGTGGATCTGGCCCATCGCTCGTGCTCGGCACGGGCTAGGCAGTAGTTGGCACACGTGGGCTTCGATCCTCGCTGACCTGTGCGCTCTTTCCGCAGTTCTCCCCGCGACCCTGGCGACTTCCGGCAAGCTTGATGTTGGACGAGATGCGCAGCTTCGCCGTTGCGACAGCTCTCGACGAGACGTTCGATCAGCTCGTGCACGGACCGATACAAGCCGGAGCGATTCGACTCGAAGCGGCGTCACCCTCGGATGGGGCCGGCATGATCGTGTTTGCCCGCCCGGGCAGGCTCGTGTCGCGATGTCGAGGTTCCCACAGGCGCGGTCCATTGGTTCGAACGGTCTGGTCACTTCCCGCACTGGGGATCAACCGCGGCAGACTGTGCGGCTGATCCTCGCGAGCACGGGCACGTCGCACTAGACGGGCGGGCGTTTGCCCATCCGAACACTGGCTAGCCGTGACTGGAAGGCGCTTGCTGCTGATCCTGCCAAGTGCGATAGAGCGCAATCGCCCACCAGCGCCAGGCGATAAGCGCGAAGAACACGGCTGCCACGAGGATGGCCTGAGTCGTGCCGAAGGTGAGATCCGTGACAAGGTAGAGAACGCCGGTGAAGGCAATCGAGATCGACGCGGAACCTGCAATCGCCTCGCGGTTCCCCTTGCTCACCATGGACTCCTTGTCACCCGCCCGAAACCTGATGCGGTGATACGCGGCCGGCGCGAGGAAGAAGACGAGCGCGGTCGCAGTGCTCAGCAGGGTGATGTAGTAGACGTAGCGCTGGGTGTCGCCCAGGTCACCGAACTGGCCCGTGAAGCGGATAGCGAGCAGGAAGCCGAACAGGACCTCGGCGCCGGGAATCAGCGAACGCAGCTCCTCGAGGAGCTCCCCATGCTCGCGTTCGAGCCGTTCCTTCAGCTCCTCCTCGCTCTCTTTCTGCTCGACGCTCGCCTGCGCCTGGTCGGGATCAGCCATCGGCTTCCACGTGATCGGGCCACTCGGATCGCCGCGTGAGGGAGAGGCAGGTCGGCGTGCCCATGCGATAGGGGGGCGGCCCGAAGAGCCTCGTGTAAGCGAACGCGAGGTTGCGCGCCCGAAGAGCCTTCGTCTCGTCGAACCCGAAGCGTTCCGCACCCCAGCGCACCGCTTCGTTCGCGAGGCATGACGTCAAGCGCTCGATCCCGACTCCCTGCCGGTGGAGCGCCTCGTGGAGAAGGATCGCGTACGCGCCGGCGGTGTACACGGTGTGCCGGCCGCCGAGGAACGTGCGGACGTTGTCGCACGTCCCGTCTCGCAGGTGGAGATCGGGCCCCCCGGCGTAGTACGCGACGACGCGAGCTGCGGGGAGTCCGTAGCGCTGCTCGAAAGCTCGCTCGAAGGCCATCTTGTCCTGATAGCAGCGGACGTAGACACGCTTGACGTCCGCCCTGCCTATCGGCCGTTCATCCGAGACGGCGTTCACGAGCGTGACCCGAGCGATGTCGCCGAGCTCGCGGTCGTAAACGAACGGAGCTGCGGCGAGAGCCGTGCCAGGGGCTATTCCGGTCACGATCGCCGCCACGACGAGAACACGCTTCACCACTGCTTCACCATTGCTGAGCGTAGCCGCGCAGTAGGCTCCCGCTCGTGGTGACCTCGATCGCGATCACCCCCGAGGAGCACCGCGCACGCTGCTCCGCCCTGCTCGAACGGCTCCATGCCGATGAGCTCTCGGGGGTCGTGCTCTTCGATCCCTACTACGTCCTCTACTACGCGGGATTCGCCTTCGCGCCGACCGAGCGGCCGATCGCATTCATCCTGAGCGCGGAGGGCGAGCGAGCGCTGGTCGTCCCCCGCCTCGAGGTCGAGCACGCCGAGAGCAAGGCCATGTTCGACCGGGTCGAGCACTACCTCGAATATCCCGGCGACCCGCGCTCCGAGGTCGCTCTCGAATCGACCCTGTCCGCGCTCGGCGTCACCGGGAAGCTCGGCGCCGACCAAGACGGCTATCCCTGGATTCTGGGCTATCGCGGGCCGACGCTGTCCGAGCTCTCCGGGGCGACGGTCGTGCGAGTTGCGGCGCAGATCGAGGAGCAGATGGCCGTGAAGTCCGTGACCGAGATCGCGCTGATCCGCGAAAGCTGCCGCTGGGGCAACCTCGCGCATCGTCTCCTCCAGCGCTATACCAGCAGCGGAGCCACCGAGACCGAGGTCGCGCAGCGCGCGTCCAACGAGGCCACCTTCGCGATGCTCGACGCGATCGGCGAGATCTACCGCGCGCAGAGCTTCTTCATGAGCGGCGCGCATGCGGGCTACCGCGGCCAGATCGGGCGAAACTCGGCAATCCCGCACGCCCTCGCCGGGAACATCGTGTTCCAGGAAGGAGACGTGCTGGTGACGGGTGCGAGCGCTCCGGTCTGGGGCTACCTCTCGGAGCTCGAGCGGACGATGGTGATCGGCGAGCCGACAGCGGAGCAGGAGCGCATGTTCGAGCACATGAAGGCGGTGCAAGAGGTCGCGTTCGACTCGATCCGGCCGGGGGCGAAGTGCTCCGAGGTCGACATGGCGGTACGAACGTATTTCGCGCAGCACGACCTGTTCGCGTACTGGCGACACCACACGGGACACGCGATCGGGCTGCGCTATCACGAGGGCCCGTTTCTCGACTCGGGCGACTCGACGGAGATTCGGCCGGGGATGGTGTTCACGGTCGAGCCCGGCCTCTATGCGCCCGATCTGGGCGGCTTTCGCCACTCGGACACCGTCTTGGTGACGGACGACGGGATCGAGATCCTGACGTACTACCCCCGCGATCTGGCGAGCCTAATCATTCCCGTGTAGCGGCTCGATACGCGCCGCCCGGCCGCGAGGCGGACGGCTTCAGGGATCTTGCGCGACCGGAATCCGCGCGAGCGGATTCCGGTCTTGCGCCAACTGCGAGCGGGGTACGCTTCGTCGAAAGAGCAGGAGGCGGACATGAGCGCAGCGGTGACCACGGAGCTGAAGACGATCGGCCACTGGATCGGCGGCGAGAGCGTGCAGGGCTCGTCGGGACGGAAGGGGCCGGTCTACAACCCGGCGAGGGGCGAGCAGACGGGAGAGGTCGACTTCGCCAGCCTGGAGGAGATCGACCGCGCGGTCGCGACCGCGAAAGCCGCGTTCACCGAGTGGCGCACCTGGTCGCTCTCGAAGCGCTCCGAGCTCTTCTTCCGGATCTACGACGTCTTCGACGAGCACCGCGAGGATCTCGCGAAGCTGCTCACAGCCGAGCATGGCAAGGTGCTCTCCGATGCGCTCGGCGAGGTGCAGCGCGGAATCGAGGTCATCGAGTACGTATGCGGCATCCCCACCCTCCTCAAAGGCTCGTACTCGGAGCAGGCGTCGACCGGCGTCGACGTGTACTCGATCCGGCAGCCCCTCGGCGTCGCCGCGGGCATCACTCCGTTCAACTTCCCGGCGATGGTGCCCATGTGGATGTGGGCGCCGGCCATCGCCTGTGGGAACACTTTCGTCCTGAAGCCGTCCGAGAAGGATCCATCCGCGTCGGTCCTCACCGCCGAGCTGCTCAAGGAAGCCGGTCTTCCCGACGGCGTCTTCAACGTCGTCAATGGCGACAAGGTGGCGGTGGACGCGCTCCTCGAGCACCCCGACATCGCGTCCATCAGCTTCGTGGGCTCGACCCCGATCGCGCGTTACGTGTACGAGAACGGGACGAAGGCGGGCAAGCGCGTGCAGGCGCTCGGCGGCGCCAAGAACCACATGATCGTCCTCCCGGACGCCGACATCGACATGGCCGCCGACGCCGCTGTCAGCGCCGGCTACGGCTCCGCGGGCGAGCGTTGCATGGCCATCTCGGTCCTCGTGGCGGTCGGCGACGCAGCGGATCCGCTGGTCGAAGCGATCCAGGAGCGGCTGCCCAAGGTCAAGGTCGGGGACGGAATGGACCCGGAGTCCGAGATGGGCCCGCTCGTCACGCGCGAGCATCGAGACAAGGTCGCGTCGTACCTCGACTCGGGGCCCGAACAGGGCGCGACGATCGTCGCCGACGGTCGCGACACCGCAATAGACGGAGACGGATTCTTCCTGGGCGTGTCCCTTCTCGACAACGTCACGCCCGAGATGGACGCGTACCGGGATGAGATCTTCGGGCCCGTGCTCTCGGTGGTTCGCGTGCCGACCTACAACGACGCACTTCGCCTGGTGAACGACAACCCGTACGGAAACGGCGTCGCGATCTTCACGCGGGACGGCGGAGTCGCGCGGCAGTTCCAGTTCGATGTGAACGTGGGTATGGTCGGGGTCAACGTGCCGATCCCGGTGCCGGTCGCGTACTACTCGTTCGGCGGCTGGAAGAGCTCGCTCTTCGGCGACCGCCACATCTACGGGCCAGAGGGGATCGACTTCTACACGCGGACGAAGGCGGTCACGAGCCGCTGGCCTGACCCGAAGACGAGCAAGGTCGACCTCGGCTTCCCGCAAACGCGCTAACGCCGTGCCGTACATCCGCCTGATCGACGAGCGCGAGGCCGAGGGGCCTCTCAAAGACGACTACGACGCAGCGGTTGAACGCGCCGGCAAGGTCTTCAACATCCTGAAGGCGATGAGCCTTCGGCCCGGAGTGCTTCGCGCCTCGATGGACCTCTACCGCGAGATCATGTTCGGCGAGTCGGGGCTCTCACGCCAAGAGCGCGAGCTGCTCGCGACCGTCGCGTCCGCTGAGCAGAGCTGCCACTACTGAACGCAGGCGCATGCCAACGACCTCCGTGCCGAGGGCGCCCCAGCCGAGCTCGCCGAACACGTCGCTCATGATTACCGGCAGGCCAACCTTTCTCAGCGTGAGCGGGCGCTATGCGACTTCGCCGTGAAGCTCACGCAGCTCGCGTCCGAGGTGGGCCAGGCCGACATCGACACACTCCGCGCACACGGACTCGATGATGCCGCTGTCTCGGATGCGATCCAGGTCGTGTCGTATTTCAACTACGTGACACGGGTCGCGGACGGAATCGGGATCGACGACGAGCCGGAGTGGGGCCGAAGCGCCTAGCGAAGGACGCGACAAGTGGTATGAGAGAGAAAGACGAAGCGGCGCCCATCGGCTGGCGAAGGCCCGGGCACCGCCTCGTTTATTGACTCTAGTTCGACATCGCGCCGGATCTGGTTCGAACCGGAGCGGGTGGTTTGACGAATACGGTCTCGGTTAATGAACACATTCATCGGCTGGCGAGCCATTCCGATCAGGAGAAGGAGTTCATGTCCCACCACCTGACCCTCGAGGTCGTCGACGCCGATGGAGCAATCCAAGAAGCGCTGGACGACATCGAGACGGGAACCTCGCGTCAAGGGTTCCTCAAGAAGGCTCTGACAGCCGGCGGGACGGTCGTCTTAGGAGGAGTCGCGATCGGCGGCCTTCCGGCGCTCGTAACCGCGGCCCCAGGGCCGGCACAAGACACCAAGATCCTCAACTTCGCCCTCTTGCTCGAATATCTCGAAGCGGAGTTCTACACGCGCGCCTCCGCAAGCGGCGCGTTGAGCGGTGAAGCCCGAGAGTTCTCCCGCGTCGTCGGCGCTCACGAGCGCGCGCATGTCGCGTTCTTGAAGGGTGCCCTCGGCTCGAAGGCCGGCGCCAAGCCGACGTTCGACTTCAAGGGCACGACCGAGGATCAGGCGAAGTTCCTGGCCACCGCACGGGTCCTCGAGGACACCGGGGTTGCGGCATACAACGGCCAGGGGCCGAACCTGACCAAGCCGACGCTCGCCGCCGCCGCGAGCATCGTCTCCGTCGAAGCGCGCCATGCAGCGTGGGTGCGCGACATCCTTCAACAGAGTCCGGCGCCCGCCGCCTTCGATGCTGCGAAGACGCAGAAGCAGATCGAGAGCGCGGTCGGTGCAACCGGGTTCATCACGGCCTGAGCGGCCGAGAAAGGAAAGGACGAAAATGTCTGACCATCTCACGCTCGCGCAGGTCGACTCAGACGGTGCGATTGCAGAGACGCTGGATCGCATCAGTCCGGACTCGCGGGCCGGCTTCCTCCGCAAGGGAGCAATCCTCGGGGGCGGCATTATCGGGGGTGGCGCGGTGCTCTCCGCGCTGTTCGCCGACGCCGCTGAAGCGGCCACGGAGAACGACATCGCCATCGCGAACTTCGCGCTGACGCTGGAGTACCTGGAGGCCGAGTTCTACACGGAGGCCGTGGCCATGGGCGCTATTCGCAACGCTCGGGTTCGGCGCTTCGCGCAGGTCGTCGCCGCCCATGAGCGGACGCATGTCGCCGCTCTCAAGGGCATGCTCGGCGCACGCGCAGTTGCGAAGCCGTCGTTCAACTTCCAGGGCACTACGGAGAGCGAGGCGAAGTTCAAGGCCACCGCGCAGGTGCTCGAGGACACGGGCGTCATGGCCTATGCGGGCCAGGCTCCGCGGGTCGACGCGACCGCCGTGCTGAAGGCAGCGCTCGCGATCCACACCGTCGAGGCACGGCACGCCTCGTGGATCCGGCACATCAACGGAGCGCCGCCGGCGCCTCGGGCCTTCGACCAGCCGAAGACGATGCAGCAGATTCTCGCCGCTGTGGCCGGAACCCGCTTCATCTCCTCCGGCCCGGCGATGACCGCGACGGGGTCGAGCCCGTCCTTCACCGGTTGACCAAGGGCAGGCGCCAGGGCGGTTTCATCGCCGCCCTGGCGCTCCTTCTCGTCTTCGTAGCGTTCGCGTATGGACGCGACCCGTCCGTGGAAGACGGCGCGGTAGATTTGCCCCCGATTCCCGGCGGCGCCGTCGCGCAGTCGCCGCTCCTGACACGTCAGTCGGGGACCGGAGCGGAGACGCCGCCTCATCCTCTCAGCGACCCTGACGGAACCTCCCGTTACATGGCGGTAGAGCAACAGGTCGCAGCACGGGCGAAGCCGAGCTCCGGAAGCCGAGTGGTGGCGCGACTCGGAACGCGCACGCCTGAAGGCACAACCAACGTCATCCTCGCGCTCGCGCGAGTCGAGCGGGGTGGCCGCCTGTGGATCCAGGCACGCCTTCCGGTATTGCCGAACAACACCCTCGGCTGGATCCCCCGGGATGCCCTCGGGGGCTACAACCAGGTGACGACACGTCTTGTCGTCGATCTCTCAGCGTTTCGCGCCACTCTCTATCGGCGCGGCACGGTGATCTGGAACGCGCGCGTGGGAGTCGGTCAGAGGCAATGGGCGACTCCGGCCGGCGAGTTCTACATTCGCAACAGGCTGACCAAGTACTCGAGCCCAACGTACGGGCCGCTAGCGTTCGGAACCAGCGCGCGGTCGCCGGTTCTCACCGACTGGCCCGCCGGTGGCTTCGTCGGAATCCACGGCACGAACCAACCCAGCCTGATCCCGGGCAGGATCTCGCACGGGTGCATTCGTCTCGAGAACGCAGACATCCTCCGGCTCGACCGGCTCATGTCGCCCGGTACGCCGCTCTCGATTGTGCGATAAGTAACCAGGGTCTGACCCTGGACACGTCTGCAACCGACATCTGAAGCGTGCCAAGTTTGTGTTGACGAGTCGACACGACACGGCACGACAGATCGAGGTCCGAGCCACCGGTCCGAATCGAATCAATAGGAGCTCTCGCTCAAGGGAGAAATGACAGACGCTGATGGGTGCCTTATGGGACGCGAAGACGGCTTCATGCTGGCCGAGCTCCTCGTCGTCATCGTGATCCTCGGGATCCTCTCAGCCATCGCGATCGGCTCCTACACCGGCGCCCGCGAGAAGGCGGGCGATGTCACGGCAAAGTCGAACATCCGCGTTGCGGTTCCCGCCATCGAGGCGTACCGGAGCGACAACAGCTCCTACGTCGGAATGACCGTGCCGCTTCAAGCGTCGTATAGCCAGGGCGTCCAGGGGATCGAGATCGTCTCGGCGGGCGCGTCTGCCTACTGCGTCAGAAGCACGGTCGCGGGTCACTCCTGGTATCTGAGCGGCCCCGGCGGCACGGTCACGCCGACAGCGTGCGCGTAGCGGCACGCCGTCGGCGGCACGGTCACGACGACAGCGTGCGCTTAGCGGCACGCCGGAGAACGCGCCGGTCTCCCACACGCCTTGTCAGGCCATCGCCGTCGAACCTCTCGAGTAAGAGCTGTGCGTCCCGCCGGCCGATCCCGAGGAGATCCCTGAACCGCGCAAGAGTGATCTCGCCGGCCGAGCGCGCCTCTTCGACGAGCACAGCCTTCGCAGTCTCGTACGCATCGGCGCCGATCGCGTAGCCGTCGCCGAGCCGGACGAGCTGCCCGCTCGCCTCCAGAAATCGTGCGAGGTCGGCGTCCGCGACCTTGGTCGCCCGGGGACCGGCCGCCTGCAGCTCCTGCCGGAGCGCGTCCCCGCGTTCGCTGCGGGCGCCGAGCGACGGTCTCGATCCTGGCAGATAGAGCTTCGCCCCGCGGCGTTCGAAGGGAAGGAGCGGGAGTATTTCCGCGGCCCACGGCTCGGCGGGCGGCGGCACTCCGGGATCGATCGGGTCCGCCTTTTCGATCCGCGCTCGCAACTCACGCTCTAGCTCGTCCCGCCAGACGGGCGAGAAGACCCACGACCCCACGCGCTCGACGCCTCTCACATCGCCGTCGAGCACGTGGCGAAGATCGTCGGTGCGGACAGGAGCGTGGATCGTCGCCGCAACGTCTCCGCGCTCGAGCCGGGCCATGCGCTCGTCGTCGCGGTGGCGCGGCGGTGCGGGGTCGAGAACGACTCCGCCGCCCAAGGTCGTCTCCGCGCGTACGATCACGCGGTCGCCGCGAGCAGCGACGACCGGTGCCGCGAGACGCAGCTGCGCCCAGCGCTCTCCCACCTTGACGACGCGCGCGGCCACGTGAGTCGTGCCGACATGGACATGGATCCGTGCGCCGTCTCGTATGGGCTCGAGCTCGTCGAGCACCACGTCGAGCCGGTAGGAGACCGGATACGCGTCTCTCGTCACGAGCGCGTCGCCGCGCAGCGCCTCGGCGCGCTCCACTCCCGGAAGGCTGACCGCGACCCGCTGTCCCGCCTCGGCCCGCTCGACATCGCGATCGTGCACCTGCACGCTACGAACCCGCACCTCCTTGCCGGAGGGTTGGAGAACGAGCTCGTCCCCGGAGCCGATCGTGCCCGACCAGAGCGTTCCCGTCGCCACGGTTCCGATCCCACGCAGGGTGAAAGAGCGGTCGACGTAGAGTCGCGTCGGCCCGCCCGCTCGCGCCGGCTCGACTCCCTCGGCAGCGCGGGAGATCGCAGCCCGAAGCTCCTCGATACCCGCTCCCGTCCGCGCGCTCACGGCCACGACCTCCGACCCAGGCACGAGCTCCTTCGCGATCTCGACCGCGAGCTCGACCGACTCCTCGTCGACCGCGTCCGCTTTCGTCACCGCTACGACTCCATGTTCAATGCCGAGCAGCCGGAGGATCGCGAGATGCTCGTGGGTCTGCGGGCGCGGCCCCTCTCCTGCGTCGACGACGAGGAGAAAGAGATCGATGCCCGTCGCCCCGGCCACCATCGCGCGGACGAAGCGCTCATGACCCGGAACATCCACGACGGAGAGGCGACCCCCGTCGGAGAGCTCCAGCGGCGCGTAACCGAGGTCGATCGAGATCCCCCGCCGCTGCTCCTCGGGCAAACGATCCGTGTCCTTTCCGGTCAGCGCCCGAACGAGCCAGGTCTTCCCGTGGTCGATGTGCCCGGCGGTGCCGACGGTCAGAGGCATCAGAGGCGCTTGACCAGGAGCAGGCATGGGTTGTGCTCCCAGAAGCCGTGGATCTCCTCGAGCGGCACGAAGCCTCGCGCCAAGTAGAAGCTCCGAGTGTTCGCATAGCCGGCATCGGGATCAGACGACCCGAGCGTCTTCACCTGCAGGTACTCGACTCCGCGAGCTCTCAGGTACGCCTCCGCGGCGCGAAGCAATGTGCTGCCGAGGCCTTGCGCGTGCTGGGCTCGTCGCACCCCCATGACGTAAACCTCGGCGGCCCGCGGAGTGTGCAGCTTGAGGGAGAGGAAGGCGTCGTCCCCGATCCGAAAGGTGGGGAGCTCGGCGACGTCTTTGATGTACGCGGCCGTCGCCTCCTCGATCCCGAACCACTCCGGAAGGTCCCGGAGAATCTGCTCGCAGAGCTGAGATCGCTCCGCGGCAGCCTCCACCAGGACCACGCTCATCACACCTTGTGACACTGTGTCACTAGGCTGACTTGCGCGCTCACCGGTCACGCGGGTCGCGCCTCGATCAGGCCGTCACCGATGCTGACGGGCTCGAACCCGCCCGCTGCGAGCAACGCACGCCACTCGGCCTCGTCACGCTCGCGACCGCCGAAGAGCGTGAGCATCAGGAGGTCGAGCCATTTTGCGCCGTGCGGATCGTTCCCGGCCGGGACGACGGAGTCGAGGACGAGTAGCCGCGCGTCGCTCGGCGCGGCGGCGCGGATCGTCCGCAGAATCGCCGCTGCCCGCTCGTCGTCCCAGTCATGGAGGATCGTCGCGAGCACGTAGATGTCGCCGCCCGGGACACTCTCGAAGAAGTCGCCCTCCACGAACTCGATTCGATCGCCGAGGGCGGCTTCGTCGCGGTTGGTCTCGGGGAGGTCGAAGACGATCCCGCGGAGACCCGGTTGTCGGCGCAGGAGCTCTACGAGCAGCGAGCCATTGCCGCCCCCGATGTCTACGACGACCTCGTCGCCGCGCCACTCGAGCGCGCCGAGCCGGTCGACCCTCCCCTCCCACCCCTGAAGCATTGCTCGATCGAACGCCGCCCGCTCGTCGGGGTGCTCGGCGAGCCAGGCCCAGAAACCCGCGCCGTACAGCCGCTCGAACGCCGGCTCGCGCGCGAGGGCATCGAGCTCGCCGACCGCCCGCAGCCAGATGCCGCCGAACAGATGCGCGAAGTCGTCCCAGCCGTCACCGCGATGGAGCACCTCTGACACCTCGTTGTTACGGAACACGCCCGGTTCCTGCTCGACGAAGACCCCGTCACTGGCAAGCGCGCGGAGAAGCCGGCGCAGCGTGTCGGAATCCGCGCCGACCTCGCGCGCAAGATCCTCGACGGGTCGCGGGCCGACCTCGAGCGCGTCGGCCACCCGCAGATCCGCGACGAGCGCGAGCGCCCTCGTCGTGAGCCCGCCGCGAAGGATGTCCCAGAGCGCGGACTCGGGCGCGCGGGCGCTCACCGGCGCGGTTCGGTCGTGCCAAGTAACGGTCTGCTACTTGGCATCTCTTGCTCGCGCTGCCGCCACAGCCGCCGCGACCTCGTCGACCTCCGCGTCGGTGAGCGTGCGGCAGTCGAGAAGCGTGCGGCCGTCGCGAACGACAGCAATCACCGGCGGACTTCCGAGCCGAAGCGGCTCGGCGAGATCCTCCTCGACTGCGCAGGCGGCACTTTGCAGCTCGGCGAGCGGGAGCGCTCCTCCACCCACACGTGCGACCGTCTCCTCGACCTCGCCTCCGAGGAGCAAAGCGAGCCGTGCCGCGCGAGCGCGCACGTGCTCGATGGGCTCGTGCAGCATGCGCAGCACGGGAATCTGGTCCTTCGTCTCGCGATCGAGCGCAAGCGAAAGCGTCCCCTCGAGCGCTGCGAGCGTCAACTTGTCCGCCCGGAGCGCGCGCTGCAGCGGATGGCGGCGCA
>Ga0183260_10001714_pt1 | contig 18206 bp, 20 predicted proteins | sample AntDrymUQ4972206_2_FD_129768 | JGI IMG/M metagenome (GOLD analysis project Ga0183260, IMG submission 129768) | Polar desert sand microbial communities from Dry Valleys, Antarctica - metaG UQ497 (22.06) (version 2) (version 2) | ecosystem: Environmental > Terrestrial > Soil > Desert | place...
ACGGTTGCAAGACTGGCGGTTCATCCGCGCATCGCCGGAGTGAAGGAAGCACGCAACGAGCCCGAACGCATGCAGGCATTGCTCGCGTTGCGCAGTCCGGGTTTCGTTGTCTTGTCGGGCGACGACCCGACGGCCATGCGCGCGCTCTGCGCGGGTGCCGATGGCGTGATTTCGGTGGCCGCAAATGTGTGTCCCCGAAGATTTTCTGCGCTTTGTGCGGCTGCGGCAGCGGGTAATGCGCTTCGCGCGCTCGAAATCGACGCGGAACTCGCCGAGATCAACGCCTTTCTTGGCTGCGAACCCAATCCGACCCCGGTGAAGTGGCTGTTGCATCGCATGGGGCTGATAGGTCCCGCATTGCGCCTGCCGCTGCTGCCGCTGTCACCGCGGTGGCTCGATGACGCGGAAAGGGTGGTGGACCGAATCAGGAGGCTCGAATCCTGATGTGAGATCGGTCCGGCGCAACCCGCTGCTATAGTCGGCGCCTCCAAATTTCAGGGATTGCGGCTTTGACGCGACCGTTCCTGCGCCTGTCGGCGCTCCTGCTGATGATTGCGATGATGGCCGGCTGCGGCTGGATGAAGTCCCGCGAACGCAACGACTATCTCGATGCGAAGGCTGGACGACCGCTGACGATTCCCAAGGGCATGGACGCACCGCGCAATTTCGCCGCGCTGACAATTCCCGAAACCGCCGCCGGCACGAACGAGACGGACGTTTCGGAGTCGCCGCCTTCGGTGGCGATGAACGAGGAACCCATCGTCCCCGTGTCCAGCGCGCTCTCGCCCGACGTCGTGTTCGGGAAGGTCGAGTCGGCCCTGCGCGGTACCAGCGGCCTCTCTGTCAGCGATGTGCAGGCCGCAACGCGCACGCTCAAGGTGACGACCGAGGTGACGCAAGCCCGGCGCACCTGGTGGTCACGAATCAGCGGTCGCGAAAAAATCGATCGTTTGCGCGCGACCCGCACCGTCGGCGTGCTCGCTGCGAGCGGGGGAGGGAGCGCAGTGGCGATCCAGGACGCGCGCGGCAACGACGACAAGGTGGCGCGGCGCGTATTGACCGCAGTTCGCCAGGCACTCAGGTAACACGCCGCGCGTCTTCCCGTCGTAGTTCCGCTCAACGCTCCAGGTACTGGAGTTTTCCGGGGACGTTCTCCCATTCCTTGGCGTCTTCGGGCCCGTCCTTGCGGACCGTGATGACCGGCCAGCACCGCGATAGTTCGGCGTTCAAGGCGACCAGGGCTTCCTGGCCGGCAGGGACATCGTCTTCGGGATAAATGGCGTTGACCGGGCACTCGGGTTCGCACAGCGTGCAGTCGATACATTCGTCCGGATCGATCACCAGAAAATTCGGCCCTTCGTGAAAGCAGTCGACCGGACAGACCTCGACGCAATCGGTGTACTTGCACTTGATGCAGTTTTCGGTGACGACGAAGGGCATCGTGGCGATACAACCGGCGAAGGTGGGAAAGATGGCGCTCCCTACGAGGTTCGAACTCGTGTTCCCGCCTTGAGAGGGCGGTGTCCTGGGCCACTAGACGAAGGGAGCAAGGTGCGGCGGTGCCTGCCTGCGCGGCGAACCTTCGGACTTCGTCCAAGGTTTTCTTGAGCGGCGCAAAACGAGGCGCGTAGTATAGGTACATGGCGAACCTCTGAACAGGTTCGGCAGGTCCCGGCGGTGAGGGGTGCACCGCCGCGAGTGGATCGAGTCAGCAAGCGACCCGAGGGAACCGCGTTCGGGACCGTGCGAAACAAGGTGTGGTCACGCGTGACCCCGTTGGGGTTTCGCTGACTTTTTGACTGGGAGCGCAACACGAATGCCGTGGGACTGGCTCGGTAGCCGACTGCCGATATTGCGTCGATTGAGGTCGGGCGAGCAAGCTCCCGTCCCACCATCTGCGGCCCCTGCGACTTCGGCGCGGATCGCGCGCAGCGAGAAGACGCGTCCTGTGGGAGGCGTCGTGATCCCCCGCGAACGTCATCCGATTTCGCGCAAGTCAATCAGCCCAAACGCGCTGCGTGTCCTATACAAGTTGCGCGACGCTGGCTTTGCCGCCTATCTCGTTGGCGGAGCCGTACGCGACCTGCTGGTCGGCATCCAGCCCAAGGACTTCGACGTTGCTACCGACGCCAAGCCGGAACAAGTCCGGCAACTGTTCCGCAATTGCCGACTGATCGGCAGACGATTCCGGCTCGCGCACGTCATCTTCGGTCCGGAAATCATCGAGGTCGCGACGTTCCGGGCCGGCGGCGACGACGGCAGCGGCGACCGCGCGATGGTCGATGGAAGGATCGTTCGCGACAACGTTTACGGCAACATCGAGGAAGACGCGGAGCGCCGCGATTTCACCGCCAACGCCCTGTACTACACGATCGAGGATTTCTCGGTTCGGGATTTCGTCGGCGGATTCGCCGACGTCGAGCAACGATTGTTGCGGCTGATCGGAGATCCGGAAGAGCGATATCGCGAGGATCCCGTGCGCATGTTGCGCGCCGTGAGGCTCGCGACCAAACTGGATTTCGAGATCGAAGCCAAAACGGCCGCACCGATTCCGCGCCTCGCGGGACTACTCGTCGATGCGTCGCCTGCGCGCCTGTTCGACGAGTTGTTGAAGCTGCTGCTCGGCGGACATTCCGAGGCCAGCGTGGCTGCACTGGACCGATTCGGGCTGCTGGATGCGGTGTTGCCAGCGACCGCCCAGGCGTTGCGTGTTCCCGCACAGCAGCCGCTGCGCCGTCTGCTCGACGCGGCACTTGCGCAGACCGACCGCCGGGTCCGGGAGGAGCGTTCCGTAAGTCCCGCGTTCCTTTTCGCGGCGTTGCTGTGGCCTGCGGTGGTGCCGCGGTTCCAGGCCTCGCTCGCGGCGGGTCACGAGACGCAGGTAGCGTGGGGAATCGCCGCCGACGAAGTGCTGATCGAACAGGTGCGCCGCGCGGCGCTGCCACGCCGGATCAGCACGCCGATGCTGGAGATCTGGCAATTGCAATCGCGCTTCGAACACCTGCAGCGCAAACGCGTGGTGAGACTGCTCGAGCACCCACGATTCCGGGCGGCATACGATTTTCTTGCGCTGCGCGCCGACGTGGAACCGGAAGCGGCCGCCTTGTTCGCGTTCTGGCGTGAAGTCGAGGGCAAGCCGGAGAGCGTGGATGTTGCGCTGCGGCGCGTAGCGGAATCGGGCGGTGACACGCCCGCTCCGCGCAAGCGCCGACGGCGTGGTGGTCGCGGACGCCGTCCCCAGGACTCGCCACGCTCCGAGACTCCGGCGTGACGGGTCGCGGAGGAGTGTTCATCGGACTGGGCGCCAACCTGGGCGACCGCGAAGCCACCCTGCTGCGCGCGCTCGAACGACTTGACGCGGACGATGGCATCGAGGTGCTCAAGGTCTCGACATTCCATCGCACCCGACCATGGCGGGTGGAGCAACAGCCCGAATTTCTCAACGCCGTCGCGGAGATCGCGACCGAAATTGCGCCTGGCGATCTGGTGGTGCGATTGCTGAGCGTCGAGCGCGAGCTGGGGCGGGATCGCGCAGAGGCGGCGCGCTGGGCCGCGCGCACGATCGACCTGGACCTGCTGCTCTACCGGGACCGCGTTGTGGAAGAAGCCGGCTGCCGCGTACCGCATCCGTTTCTGCACGAGCGCGAGTTCGCATTGCGACCCTTGATCGAAATCGCGCCGGACATCCAGATCCCGCAACGCGGCTCAGCGGCCGACTGGCTGCGGCGGATCGAAACCACCGGCGTCGTGCCGAGCGAGCCGGTTCACGCATGAGACCGAGACGATGAACCCCGCGAACGCGGCTCCAACCATCACCGTGCCCGCGCTTGCCTCGATGCGCTCACGAGGCGTGCCTTTAGTCGCGACGACGGCCTACGACGCGACGCTTGCGGCCACGATTGATGCTTCTGGCATTGACATCATTCTGATCGGAGACTCACTCGGCATGGTCGTGCAGGGTCGGTCGACCACGCTCGCGGTCAGCGTCGAGCACATGGTCTATCACTGCGCAGCCGTTGCGCGTGGCGTCGAGCGCGCCTTGCTGATTGGCGACATGCCGTTTGCAAGCTATCCCTCGCCCGATGTGGCTTATGCAAACGCTGCGCGCCTGATTGGGGAAGGCGGCATCGCGATGGTCAAGCTGGAGGGAGCGGGTCCGGTGCTCGAATCGCTGCAATATCTTGCGGCGCGCGACATTCCAGTCTGCGCACACCTTGGACTGACCCCGCAATCCGTGCACCGCATGGGGGGCTTTCGTGTGCAGGGCAGGAATGCCGACGCAGCGAGTCGCCTGAAAGCGGATGCGCACGCAGTAGTCGAGTCGGGCGCCTCGTTGTTGGTGCTCGAGGGCGTGCCCGCCGAACTGGCGCGCGAGATCACCGCGGCCTCCGCCATTCCGACGATCGGCATTGGTGCTGGTGTGGCTTGCGATGGCCAGATACTGGTGTGTTACGACATCCTCGGGCTCACACGGGGTCACCGGCCGCGCTTCGTCGCCGATTTCATGCAAGGCGCGGAGTCCGTGCAGGCGGCTTTCGAAGCGTTTGCGGCCGCGGTGCGGGAGCGTCGTTTCCCCGACGCCACGCAAAGCTACTGATGCTGCGTCTGGCGACGGTTGGCGAGCTGCGGGAACTCGTCCGGCAGTGGCAATCGCTCCGCGAGGACATCGCCTTCGTTCCGACCATGGGCAACCTGCACGCAGGTCATCTGGCGCTGATCCGGGCGGCGCGGGCGCAGTGTCGCAGAGTGGTCGCCAGTGTTTTCGTCAATCCGACCCAGTTCGGTCCCGGGGAGGACTTTGCGCGGTATCCGCGCACGCCCGACGAAGACGCCGCACAGCTGGCGGCTGCAGGATGCGATGCGTTGTTTCTCCCGGAGGTGGAGGAGGTGTATCCGTTCGGGCTGGCCGCAGCGGCGCGCGTGGAGATGCCTGCGCTCACCGACATGCTTTGCGGAAGCGTGCGTCCCGGCCACTTCGCCGGCGTCGCAAGTGTGGTCTTGCGTCTCTTCCACATGGTCGAGCCGGACGTCGCCTGGTTCGGCGAGAAGGACTATCAGCAACTGCTGGTGATCCGTCGCCTGGCCCTCGATTTGTCGATGCGCGTCCGCGTCGTCGGTTTGCCCACGGTGCGCGAAGCCGATGGCCTGGCCCTGAGTTCGCGCAACCAGTATCTCGACGCTGCCCAACGCAACCTCGCGCCCGTTCTCTGGCAAACCTTGCAGCGCATGCGGGAGGCTCGACGCGCCGGACAGAGCGTCGGCTCAGTCGAAGCGGCAGCCCACGTCGACCTGGTCGCCGCGGGATTTGTGCCGGATTACGCGGCACTGCGCGGCGCAGACGACCTGTCTCCAGCGCAGGACCCGTCGAACGGCGCAGAAATCGCGCTCGTTGCGGCGCGCCTGGGTAGCACCCGTTTGATCGACAATCTTCGGATTTGACCCTTGCCTTGCGCGTCCTCAGCCGCGAAATTGACCTCGTGTCGGTGACTCAGCCGTTAAAGTGTTGCGCAGACGCAACAGTTGGGTTCGTTGTGGTAGATTCACCTCGACTTGTTGCTTTCTGTCCGCGTCTGTTGTAAGTTTGCAGCCGTCTGGAGACGCCCGCGATACGCGACTTTCCAGATGAATGCAGGGCGCATTGCAGTAAATCGTCACTCCGATTAGTCCCCCGCTGGTTTCAGCGGGGGTTTTTTTTGCCTGCAGCTTTGCGACCCGTTTGCTGCGGTGCAAGAATCCGCGCCCGCCCGACGTAATCGACCGTTCGCGGTCTGGAACCGCCATGCAGTTATGCCTGCTCAAAGCCAAGATTCACCGCGCCAGCGTGACCCACGCCGAATTGCACTACGAAGGATCCTGCGCGATCGACTCGCGGCTCCTCGACATCGCCGGCATCCGCGAAAACGAACAGGTGCACCTTTACAACGTCAGCAATGGCGAACGGTTCGTGACGTATGCGATCCGTGGCGAGGAAGGCAGCGGCATGATTTCGGTGAACGGTGCAGCGGCCCACAAGGCGAGTCCCGGCGATCTGGTCATCATTTGTGTTTACGCTTCGATGACTCCTGACGAGGCTCAGGTGTTCGAACCAACGCTGGTCTACGTCGACCGGCAGAACAGGCTCACCCACACCAATCGCAGCATGCCCAAACAAGCGGCATGAAGCATTGCTTCACGCGTGCTGCCGCAAGGCCCATGCGACGTGTTCGCGGACCAGCGTCGAGCCGTTTTCGACGCGCGTGATCAGGGCAGCGCGGGCCGCGGCTGACGGTGCCGCGTTCCCAAGCGCCACGGCGATGTTGCGCAGCCACCGCTCGTGTCCGATGCGACGAATGGCGCTACCTTCCGTGCGCGCCAGGAAAGTTGCCTCGTCCCACGCGAAGAGTTCGGCGAGACCTGCGGAATCCAGCCCATGGCGAACCGCGAAATCGCCTTCGCGCGTTGGCTGCGCGAACTTGTTCCAGGGACACACGAGCTGGCAGTCATCGCAACCGTAGATGCGATTGCCCACGAGCGGGCGCAGGTCCTCCGGAATGGGCCCTTCGAGCTCGATGGTGAGGTACGAAATGCACAGCCGCGCGTCGAGACGGTAGGGCGCGACGATGGCGCCCGTGGGGCACACGTCGATGCAGCGTCGACAGCTGCCGCAGTGATCCTGCGCGGGCACATCGACAGGCAGCGGCAGGTCCACGTACAACTCGCCCAGAAAAAACCACGACCCCGCGCGCGTGTTGATCAGGTTCGTGTGCTTGCCGATCCAGCCGAGTCCGGCATTGCGTGCGAGCGGCTTCTCGAGCACCGGCGCCGAGTCGACGAAGGCGCGATGCCCGAACGGCCCGACTTCCCTCTCGATCCTGCGCGCGAGCCGTGCGATACGTGAGCGCAGCAGACGGTGATAGTCGCGTCCCAGGGCGTAGCGCGACACGTAGGCAAGGTCCGGTTGTTCGATCACCGACCACGCGTCGACCGCGTCGCGCGGAAAGTAATCCATGCGCAGGGACAGCACGCGCAGGGTACCGGGCAACAGCTCCTGCGGTCGCGTTCGCAGGCGACCGTGCCGCTGCATATACGCCATCTCGCCGTGTTCGCCGCGATCGAGCCACTCGATCAGGCGTCGCTCGTCGTCTGCGAGATCTACGCCGGCAACGCCGAGTTGCTGGAAGCCGAGTTCGCGCGACCAGTCGCGGATCCGCGCGAGCAGCTCGGTGAAGTCGCGGAGGGGAGAGTTGACGTTGGCCGAAGCGGACATGCGGCGAGTATAGAATCGCCCCGATGTTGACCACCGTACCTCTGGCAAGCGTGGCGCAGATCCGCGATCTGGAACGGCGCGCAATCGCGGCGCTCGATGGTGACGGATTCGCCTTGATGCAACGTGCCGCGCTCGCCGCGTGGAAGCACGCCCGGATACATTTTCCGGCGGCGCGCCGCTGGCTGGTGTGTTGCGGGACCGGCAACAATGGTGGCGACGGTTATCTGTTCGCACGACACGCGGCACTCGCCGGCGTCAGAGTGTCGGTGGTACGCACGGGCGCACCCGCGACTCCGGACGCCACGCGCGCGGCCGACGCTTGCTCGGTCGCCGGTGTGCCCATTCGCGACTTCGAGTCATTCGAACCGGCAATTGCCGACCTGGTGATCGACGCGATACTTGGAATCGGCCTTGGCGATGCGCCGCGCGGGCACGCTGCAAGCCTGATCGATGCGATCAACGCGCACGGCGCACCCGTGTTCGCGCTGGATGTGCCGTCCGGCCTCGACGCCGACCTGGGATCGACGGCGGGTTCCTGCGTCAATGCGACGCGCACGTTGACGTTCATCGCGCAAAAGCCCGGGCTGTGGACCGGAGCAGGTCGAAGAGTCGCAGGCAGCGTCGCGCTGGTGGATCTCGATGCCGGTGTCATTGCCGACGGTGACGCAGAATCCACGACGCTGCTCTGCGGGACGGCAGCGGACGCGCTGACCGCCCGCCCGATCGACGATCACAAGGGCCGTCGCGGTCGCGTGCTGCTGATTGGCGGTGACCACGGCATGGGCGGCGCCATCGCGTTGGCCGGCGAGGCTTGCGCGCGTGTGGGTGCGGGCGTCACCGTCATCGTGACGCGACGCGAGCACGTTGCCGCTCTGCTCGCGCGCCGGCCCGAATTGCTGGTGTTCGGTGAGGACGAAAGCAATGTCGAATTATCGCAACCCGTCGCTGCCACGCTTGCACGCGCCGATGTCGTGGCGATAGGCCCCGGCCTTGCGCAGGGTGCATGGGGCCGGCGCTGGATGGAGCGGGTCATCGGAGTTGAAGCTCCCCGCGTCTTCGATGCCGACGCGCTCAACCTGCTCTCCGTCGACCGCGTTCGGCTACGCGCGAACGATGTGATCACGCCGCATCCGGGTGAAGCAGCCCGTCTGCTCGGCTGCACCACCGCTGACGTGGAGCGCGATCGTGCAGGCGCGGCGCGCGGCCTCGTCGCAGCATTTGGTGCAACCACGGTACTCAAGGGCGCCGGCACGCTGATCGCGGATCCGTCCGGACGCCTCGCGGTGTCCCCGCATGCCGTGCCCGCTTTGGCGACTGGCGGGAGCGGCGATGTGCTCACCGGTTTGATCGCAGGGATGTTGGCGCAAGGACTCGATGCGTGGGACGCGGCCTGCACCGCGGTGCTTGCGCATGCCGAGTGTGGGCTGCGCGCGAGCGCGTTGCATGGTGCGCGCGGTGTGCTTGCAGGCGACCTCGCCGCGCAATTGCCGGCAGTGTTGAATCGATGACGGCACCCAGTGTGGAATTCGAGTTGCCAGGTGCGCGCGCGACCCTGGCGTGGGGCGCGGCGTTGGCGCACGCGTTGCAGGCACCTGCGGTGATCTGGTTGCGCGGCGATCTGGGCGCGGGCAAGACCACGCTCGCACGCGGCGTCATACAGAAGTTCGATCCGACCGCGCGCGTCAAGAGCCCGACGTATCCGCTCATCGAGACCTACGAGCTCGCCGTATTCACGTTGCACCACATCGATCTTTACCGGGTTCGGGATCCGGCGGAGCTCGAGCCGCTCGGGTTGCGGGAATTTGCGGCGGATGTACTCCTCATCGAGTGGCCGGAGCGGGGCGCGGACGCCACGCCTGCGGCGGACCTGGAGGTCTCGCTGCGTCATACGGAAGAGGAAAATCGCGTCCTTTTGGCGTCACCCCGAAGCTCGGCGGGTGGGCGCTTACTTGGTCAGTTGCAGCAGTTTCTTCAGAGAACCGATTACGAGTAGGTCGCAGCCTGCGGATTTTGAAAGAAAAAGCTTGAAATTTCGGGCGGGGATCTGTTTCAATCCCTCCATGTCCCGACTCGTTCCCTCCTCGTACTGTCAGGCGATCGTTGCGTCGGTCGTCTTTTGGTTCTCGGGAATGAGTCAGGCCGGGGTGGAAGTGCGCTCCGCGGACATCGAGCCGACCGACAGCCGCACCGAAATTTCCTTCGATCTGTCGTCCACCTGTACTTACAAAGTCTTCAGCCTGGACAAACCGGATCGCCTGGTTATCGACATTGCCGACGGCAAGCTCGGGCCACGGTTTCGCCCGGCCGAAGGCGGAGTTGTCAAGACCATGCGCACCGGGCGGCCTACGGCAGAGTCGCTTCGCATCGTGCTCGATCTCGAACACTCAACGCGCCCGCGTTCTTTTCTCAAGACCGGGGGCAGCGGTCGGATCCTGACCATCGAACTCGATGGCGGCAAGTCGCGCCCGCGCATCGTCCGCAGCGTCCGCGAACTGGAAACGGTTGATACACGCGACATCCTGGTCGCGATCGACGCCGGGCATGGCGGCGTCGACCCGGGCGCCTCCGGCCCGTCGGGCGTGCGGGAAAAGAACGTGACCCTGGAGTTGGCCAAGGAACTGGCTGCCGCGATCGATGCCGAGCCGGGCATGCGTGCCGTGCTGACCCGCGATCGCGATGTGTTCATCCCGCTTCAGAAGCGCTACCAGATTGCCCGCAAGGCCAAGGCCGACCTGTTCGTGTCCATCCACGCCGACGCTTTCGGCAACCGCGCTGCGCGCGGGTCTTCGGTCTTCATGCTGTCGCGCCGCGGCGCGTCGAGCGAAGCGGCGCGCTGGCTGGCGCAGAAAGAAAACGCCGCCGACCTCGTGGGTGGGGTCAAGCTGGTGGAGCGCGACTCTTCGCTCGCGGCGGTGCTGCTCGATCTTTCGCAGGGCGCAACCCTCGAAGCCAGCCAGCAGGTGGCGAACAATGTGTTGCGCGGGCTGGGCAAGGTCAACACACTGCACAAGCACGAAGTCCAACGCGCCAACTTCGTGGTCCTGCGTTCGCCGGACGTGCCGTCCATCCTGGTCGAATCGGCGTTCCTGTCGAATCCCGAAGAGGAGCGCAAGCTCAATTCGGCCGTCGAACGGCGCAAGCTCGCCGCCGCGGTCCTCACGGGTATCCGCGACCATTTCCATGCCAAGCCGCTCCCGGGAACCTGGATCGCAGCACACCGGCAGACGCCGCGCGAACACATCGTCGCCCCGGGGGAAACGCTGGCGGTGATCGCCATGCGCCACGGCATCACGGTGACTTCGCTCCGCCAGGCCAACGATCTCAGGAGCGACGATCTGCGCATCGGGGTTGTGCTGCGCATTCCGCAACAGACCTGATCCGGCCCTTGCTGTTCCTGCGCCACGAATCTGCGGCGGTCGGGATGGCTTCCTCCGATTAGAATCGCGGGCCTTGCGTGCGTCGGCGAGCCACCCCTGACGATCCAGTTGCTCTCGGATTCGCTTGTGAACCAGATCGCCGCCGGCGAAGTGGTGTCTCGGCCGGCGGCCATTGTAAAAGAACTGATTGAAAACAGTCTAGACGCGAATGCAAATCTAATAGAAATCTTTACGGAACGCGGAGGCACCTCGCTCGTTCGCGTTTCCGACGATGGAAGTGGGATTCCCGCCGAGGAACTGGCCTTGGCCTTGACACGGCACGCCACCAGCAAGATTCGTTCTCTTGATGATCTTGACTCAATCTACTCGATGGGATTTCGCGGCGAAGCACTGCCCAGTATCGCCGCGGTGTCTCGGCTGCGCCTGTCGTCACGCACCAAATTCGACGACATTGCGACTCAGATCAAGGTAGATCATGGCGAGATGTCGGAAATTTCCTCTGCCGCCGGGGGCATGGGAACCACGGTCGAGGTACGCGATCTCTTCCATCGGATCCCGGCCAGAAGGAAGTTCCTTCGCTCAGAAAGAACCGAGAACGGACAAATCGAGGAGGTCCTGCGAGCGATTGCACTGTCGCGCCCCGAGGTGGGCATCACGTGGAATCGCGACGGTCACATCGCGCTGAGCGCAAGGAGCGCGAAGAGCGATCCGGAACAGCGGATCGTCGACGTGCTCGGGTCGAGCTTCGCGGATGCGTCGCTCCGAATATGTGCCGAAGCGGCGGGTCTCGGTTTGCAAGGTTGGGTGGGAGCACCGGCCATCGCCCGCGCCCAGCCGGACCGCCAGTTCTTCTTCGTCAACCGACGGCCGGTCCGCGATCGCGTCGTCGCGCACGCCGTGCGGCAGGCCTTCTCGGACGTGCTGTTCCACGGCCGCCATCCGACCTTCGTGCTCAATCTCGACATCGACCCGCGCGAGGTGGATGTCAACGTTCATCCCGGCAAGACCGAGGTGCGGTTCCGGCAGTCGCGGGCGGTGCACGATTTCCTGTTTCGAAGCCTGCACGCGGCCTTGGCCGAAACGCGTCCCCGGTTGCCCGACCAGCTCCGATCGGACGGGGCGCCGGGCGTACCCACCCAACAGCCGTCCCGGCTCGGCTCCTGGAATCTGGCCCTGCGCGCTCCGCTACCGGAAATCGGCGAAGCTTCAGTGCCTTGGGGAGGTTTGTATTCGGGAGACGGCGCTTCGCCCGGCGAGGGCGGTTCCGTGCCCACGGATCCCTTTCGGCCGAGCCAGCCTCGCGACCGGCCGCGTCCGTCTCCGCCAGACGCTGAAATGCCGCCCCTTGGATTCGCGCTGGCGCACCTGCACGGGATCTACGTGCTCGCGCAAAGTGCGCTCGGACTCGTCCTGGTCGACACGCACGCAGCCCACGAGCGCGTCACATTCGAGGCGTTGAAGGCACAGCGCGACGCGGGCTCGATTCCGGTCCAGCAACTGCTCGTGCCGCTGCGGCTGGACGTAAGCGCGGCGGAGGCGGACGCAGCCGAACGATTTTCCGAGGCAGCGCAATCGATCGGAATGGAATTCGCCAGGACCGGTCCACGCGAGGTGTCGGTCCACGCGATCTCGGCGCTGCTCGCGAGCGCCGACGTGGTGCAGCTCGCTCGGGATCTCCTCGGCGAGCTCGCCCAGGAGCAAGGCGATCCACACTGGCTGACGCGCAGGCAGGATGCGCTGCTCGCGAACGTGGCCTGCCGCGCGGCGGTGCGCGCGCACCGTACCTTGAACGTTGCCGAGATGAATGCCTTGTTGCGCGACATGGAACGCACCGATCGTGCAAACCAGTGCAGCCACGGCCGACCGACGTGGGTGCAGCTCGGCATCGAGGACCTCGATCGATTGTTCCTGCGCGGCCGCTGAACGCGCCATTCGACCTTGGTCGTGAACTTGCGCGCGCGCCTGCGATCATGCATTGGGGCAACACCCATGAGGACGAAAGATGAAAATCCTGTGCGCAGCAAGCTTGCTCGGCGCGGCGATCACCCTGGGCGCAGCAGGCGCGCACGAGCCCGATGCGTACCAGGCGAGTGTCGAGCAGTGGCGTACGGGCAGGATGGAGCGCCTGCGCGATCCCAATGGCTGGTTGACTCTGGTCGGATTGCACTGGCTCGAGCCCGGCTGGCAAAGCGTCGGCTCAGCCTCGAGCAATGACATCGAACTGGCCGTAGGACCGCAACGCCTCGGACGAATCGGAATCTTCGATGGAGCGGCGCACTTCCAGCCGGCCGGCCATGCCGGTGTGGTCGTGGAGCACGCAGAGAAGCGCATGGATGGGAAAACCACGAGCTACGTGTTGGCTCCTGATTCGGCCAAGCAGCAGAGCGTGGTGCGCATCGGCGCCGCGAACTTCGTGGTGATCGAGCGATCCGGACGAATGGGCCTGCGCGTCAAGGATCCGCAGGCTGCGACGCGCACTTCGTTCACCTCGATCGATCAGTACCCGATCGACGCCGGCTGGCGGTTCGACGCCGTGTTCGTGCCGCATCCAGCAGGCAAGACCATCGACATCGCAAGTGTCATCAACACGATCGAACCCATGGCCAATCCAGGCGCGGTGGTGTTCAAGAAGGACGGCAAGGATTTTCGGCTCGAAGCGGTCGACGAAGGCGACGGCCAGTTGTTCCTGATCTTCGCGGACCGCACCAACCGCAAGGAAACGTATGGTCCCGGACGATTCCTCTACGCCGACAAACCGGTGGGCAATCGGACGGTCGTGGATTTCAACCGCGCCTACAATCCGCCTTGTGCCTTCAACGCGTACTCGACTTGTCCACTGCCGCCTCCCGAGAACCGGTTGGACTTGGCGGTGACCGCGGGCGAAAAGAAATACGTCGGAGCCGGCGCGCACTGATCACGGCGTCGGCGCCGGGTTGTGGGGCCGGATTGATCGGATGCCTCAGCCGCCGGTGAAGGTGGGCTTGCGACGTTCCAGGAATGCACGGGTGCCTTCGCGCATGTCGTCGGTTCCGACGCACACCGCAAAGGCTGCCGACTCGTATTCAAGTCCGACGTCGAGTCCAGCTTCGCTGCCGATCAGGGTCGCATCGAGTATGCCCCGCATGGCGTGAGGCGCGCACTGCGCGAGTTGCGTGACCAGGGCATCGACCGCGGCGGCAAGTTCATCGGGCGAGTGCACCGAATGCACCAGTCCGAGTGCCAGCGCGCGCTCCGCGTCGATGGTGCGCCCGGTCAGGCAAAGGTCGAGCGTCGCAGCGCGGCCGGCCAATCTCGTGAGGCGCTGGGTTCCGCCAAAGCCCGGGATGACGCCGAGGTTGATCTCGGGTTGTCCCCACCTCGACTGTGCGCTCGCCAGCCGGAAGTGGCACGCCATCGCGAGCTCCATGCCACCGCCGAGCGCAAAGCCGTTGACCGCCGCGATCACTGGCTTGCCGAGGCGCTCGATGCGGGTCATCAGGCTCTGGCCGAATCTCGAAAATTCGAGTGCTTCGACCGGCGTGAGACGCGCGAGCTCCGAAATGTCGGCGCCGGCGATGAATGCCTTCGATCCGGCGCCTGTCACGACCACTACGCGGGTCCGGTTATCAGTACGAGCGGTTTCGATCGCCGCGTGCAGTTCGGTCAACGTCTGTCGGTTGAGCGCATTCAACTTGTCCGGACGGTTCAGGGTGAGGCGCAGTACGCCCTCTGAAGACGCCACCACGACACAGGCTTCGCTCACGGTCTTGCTTCCTTTTTCTCCACGACTGCATATTTTACGCGAGGGGCGACGCTCCCTTCGCTAAAATGACCGCATGACGTTCCTGGTCGCACGCAACCCCTGGAACAACACGACCGTTGTGCTGTCTCCGTGCATCGGCGTGTGCGAGATGGACCCGCTCGGACTGTGCCGCGGATGCGAGCGCACGCTTGCCGAGATAGGCGACTGGGCGACGCTGGACGACAGCGAACGGGTGCGGTTGATGCTGCACGTGTTGCCCGGCCGTGCGCGCGAACGCCGCAGGTGACTGCATCCCCTGCCAGCCTGCCGGCTTCGCGACCTGCGAGCCGACTCCATCCGCTGAACGCTCCTCCGCAAGGTGCACCTTCGAACTTGCCAGAGCTGCTGGCGGGACTCGCGAGTCCACTGCTGCGGCCCGCGGCGGTGCTCGTCGCCCTCGTGGCTCGCGAAACGGGCACCCAGGTGCTCTTCACCCTGCGCAATCCGGACCTTGCGCACCACGCGGGGCAGGTGAGTTTTCCGGGCGGGCGACTCGAGCCGGGCGAATCCGTCGTTGAGTGTGCGTTGCGCGAAGCAGCGGAGGAGATCGGCCTCGACGCAGGCGCCGTCGAGTTGCTGGGGTTTCTCGATCCCATCGCCACCATTTCAGGCTTTCGCGTAACGCCGGTTGTTGCCCACGTGTGTCCGGGCGCCCGGTTCCTGGCCGACCCCCGGGAAGTCGCGGAAATTTTTGAAGTACCGCTCGCCCATCTGCGGGATCCTTCCACGCGTGGGGTTCGCGTTGTGCAGTGGCGTGGTTTCGAGCGCCAGATCGGTGCGTACCAGCACGCAGTGCACGACATCTGGGGCGTGACGGCGAGCATTCTCGACGAGTTGCTCGCATTGCCCCAACACGACTTGGGAAGACACGCGCCGTGAATCCGCTCATCGACGTATCCGAAGCGAGTGAATTGATCCGGGGTGGCGCGGCGGTTCGCGTCCTCGATTGCCGGGCGACACTCGGCGAACCGGCTGCTGGTCTGGCCGCGTGGACGGGTGGTCACATCCCGACTGCCATTCACGCCGACCTGGAGACGGAACTGTCCATGCCGGGTCCGCCGACCGCAGGACGTCATCCGTTGCCGGACGACGCACATTTCTCGCGCACGATGTCGCGTTGGGGCGTGACTCCCGAGACGTGGCTGATCGCATACGACGCTGGCGATAGCGCGTACGCCGCGCGCGCATGGTGGCTTGCGACCCGTGCGGGCCACGTCCGCACACGGGTTATCGGGGGAGGAGTGCGTGCGTGGCAGCGCGCCGGACTGTCCATGCAGGTCGGAGATTCGTCGTCTTCCATCACGCCGACTAATCGTGTCCTGGCGTTCGATCGGTCCGCAACGATCGACGCCGACGCTCTCGCCGCGTTGCTGGAAAATGAAGCCGTCGTGTTGCTGGATGCACGTGCCAGGGAACGATTTCTCGGCGAAGTCGAGCCGATCGATTCGATGGCCGGTCACATCCCCGGAGCGCACAATCGCCCCTACGCCCGCAATCTCGAGGACGGGTTGTTCAAGTCGCCCGAACGGTTGCGCGACGAGTTCGAGGCGCTGATGCCGGGCGTCGCGGCGTCGAATGTGGTGCACATGTGTGGTTCGGGTGTGACGGCTTGCCACAACCTGCTGGCCATGGACCTTGCAGGGCTGATTGGTTCGCGATTGTTCGCGCCTTCCTGGAGCGGCTGGATCGCGGACCCCGATCGCCCGATCGCGATGGGCGGCGATTCGCAGAAAACACTCGCGCTCTGACGGTCACGCGCAGGCGCGCTGCGCGCGTGCAGCTCTCGCATGTTGCAGGCGCTACTTGGGGCGTTTGAGGCGCTCCACCAGCGCGCGGAGCACGGTCTGCGTCTCCGTCCCATACCAGGCCTCGACGAACTCGTCGACGTTGTGCGAGCCCGGTGCGCCAATGCCTTCGTGAAGATCGGCGCGCGCTGCACGCCGCGTTTCGGCGAAAGCCAGAGGCGGCAATGCGAGGTGACGTTCGCACCAGGCAATCGCGTGCGGTACCACGGATGCGACGGGCGCCAGCTCGTCGACCATGCCGACTCGCAGCGCCGCAGCCGAATCGATCATCGCGCCGGCGACCATCAATCGTTCCGCGCGATGCGGACCGACCAGTCGCCGCAGCGCGAACTGGATCGCCGGGGGTACCGACAGTCCGACCTGCACTTCGTTGAGGCCGATCTTGTAAGGGCCTTCCGCCATGATCCGGTAGTCGCAGAAAATGCCGAGCACCGCACCGCCTGCCGGACTGTGACCGGTGATGGCCGCGACGATCGGGATCGGGCAACGCGCCATTCGCGACAGCAAGCTGAAAAACGCGCGCCAGAACTCCGCCAGCGCCGGGCGCTCGAGGGTCAGGAGAACCGGCACGTCGAGGCCGGCCGAAAACATTCCGGGGGAGCCCGAGAGCACGATCGCACGCATCCCTTGGCCGGGTGCATCTCGCACCGCGTCGGACAACGCAGCAACGAGGCACGGATCGAGCGCGTTGACCGGCGGCCGGGCCAGCTGCAGCTCAAGGATGGCTCCGTGCGGCAGGCGTTCAAGCATGTGTCGAAGTCCAGGGCGGTGCGCAACGCTATGATAAGCGAACGCCCCCTGGAGCCGCCTCATGCGCGCCTGGCTTGTCTTCTGCATCGCTACTGCCGCCACGTCCTTTTGCCTGCACGCCGAAGCTCGCGACGTCCTGACTGCGAGCGACGCCTACATACTCGAAGCGCCCCCTACGGCACGCTCCAACGTTGGCTATATCGTGCTCAACAACAGCAGCCGGCGTGCGGTTCGACTGCTGGCGATCGACAGTGACCGGTTTGCGCGTCACGAGATGCATTCGATGCGCGAAGAGGGCGGCGTCATGCAGATGCGCCGCGAGCGCACCCTCGATGTGCCGGCCCGCGGAACATTGAAGTTCGAACCCGGCAGTTACCACCTCATGCTGTTCAGCGCCGATCCTCCGCTACGCGCCGGTGAAAAGGTCGAGATGCTTTTGCAGAGCGACAGCGGCGACGAGGTGGAGGTCGTTTTCGAGGTGCGCGCGCAACCCGGCATGGAAACCCCCGCTGCGGAAGCTGCGACTCCAGCCGCCGACGCGGCGATTGCTCCCGCCGCTGCGGGAACTGTTGCACCGGTTGCTCCCGTAGCACCCGCTGCACCCGCAGCTCCCGCACCTCCCGTTGCGACAACCGACTCGGCGGAAACGGGTTCGACTCCCGATCCCTAGTTGGTCCCGGGGAGGTTCACCTCTGGAGTGATTCGCGCAGCGTTCCGGATCACGTCAGGCAGCGGCACCGGGCGCCCCGTAGCTCGATCGATCCAGACCAGCACGCTCGTGGCGTCGAGATACACCGTTCCCGGATCGCGCGCCGATACGATTCGATGCGCGAGCGTGAGGCTGGAGTTGCCCACGCGTGTGGCGCGTAGTTCCACGATCAATTCCTCCGGCCACTCGATCGAGCGCCGGAAATCGAGCTGCGACGATGCCAGCACGGGCGCCGAGTGTTCCTGGTACCAGGGTTCGGGCAAAGTCCCGAACCAGCGCAAGCGACTCTCTTCGAGATAGGTCAGGAAGTTCGCGTTGTTGACGTGGCCGTATGCGTCGAGGTCGCCCCAACGTACCGACAACAACGAGCGCGACAACGGTTCGTCGTTCACGCAACACCTCGTTTGCGGAACGGGTTCACGGTCGCGGCCCTCGGGTCGGCGCGCGGCGTGTTCTCGAGGACGCGCGAGAGGAATCGACCCGTATGCGACCCAGTCGTGGCGGCGATGGTCTCGGGCGTGCCCTGCGCGACGATGCG
>Ga0183260_10001715_pt1 | contig 18194 bp, 18 predicted proteins | sample AntDrymUQ4972206_2_FD_129768 | JGI IMG/M metagenome (GOLD analysis project Ga0183260, IMG submission 129768) | Polar desert sand microbial communities from Dry Valleys, Antarctica - metaG UQ497 (22.06) (version 2) (version 2) | ecosystem: Environmental > Terrestrial > Soil > Desert | place...
CGCCGCTTCGGGCGACACCGGGATCGACTTCGCCGTGCGCGGGAAGACCCCGCCGCCGGTCGAGAGCAGCGCGCGGTCGTAGTCGTCCCAGCTCGACCGCGGCACGGTGAACAGCCGCCGCCGCTCGGCGTACGACGTGGCCGCGTCCGGGCTCGGGTCGAGGAAGACGTGCCGGTGGTCGAAGGCGGCGACGAGGCGGATGTGCGGTGAGAGCAGCATCCCGTTGCCGAAGACGTCGCCGGACATGTCGCCGATGCCGACGACGGTGAAGTCCTGCGACTGCGTGTCCATGCCGAGCTCGCGGAAGTGCCGCTTCACCGACTCCCACGCGCCGCGCGCGGTGATGCCCATCTCCTTGTGGTCGTAGCCGGCCGAGCCGCCGGACGCGAAGGCGTCGCCGAGCCAGAAGCCGTACTCGATCGAGATGGCGTTTGCGATGTCGGAGAACGTCCCGGTGCCCTTGTCGGCCGCGACGACGAGGTAGGAGTCGTCGCCGTCGTGCCGGACGACGTCGGCCGGCGGGACGACGGCGCCGCCGACCAAGTTGTCGGTGACGTCGAGCAGACCGTGCATGAAGTCGGAGTAGCAGGCCACGACCTCGGCGGCCATCGCGTCGCGGTCGGCGACCGGGCGCTTGACGACGAAGCCGCCCTTCGCGCCGACCGGCACGATGACGGCGTTCTTCACCATCTGCGCCTTCACCAGGCCGAGGATCTCGGTGCGGAAGTCCTCGCGCCGGTCCGACCACCGGATGCCGCCGCGCGCGACCGCACCGAAGCGCAGGTGCACCGCCTCGACCCGCGGCGAGTAGACGAACACCTCGTACTTGGGTCGCGGCAGCGGCAGGTCGGGCACCTGCTCCGGGTCGATCTTCAGAGCGAGATAGGGCTTCGCCGAGCCGTCGGGCAACCGCTGGAAGTAGTTGGTGCGCAGCGTCGCGCGGATCAGCGCGAGGTAGCTACGCAGGATGCGGTCCTCGTCGAGACTGGCCACCGCCTCGAGGGCTCGCTCGACGTCCGCGCCCAGCGCCTCCGCGTGGTCCTCGCGACCGGCAGCGGTCGCCGGGTCGAACCGCGCACGGAAAAGCTCGATCAGCCACCGCGTCACGTCGACGTTGCGCGCCAGGGTCTCGGCGATGTACATCTCGGAGAACGCGGTGCCGGTCTGCCGCAAGTACTTCGCGTACGCCCGCAGGATGGACACCTCGCGCCAGCTGAGTCGGGCGACGAGCACCAGCGCGTTGAACCGGTGGCTCTCCGCCTGCCCGCGCCAGACGGCGGTGAACGCGTCCTGAAACGCCTCCCGCCCGTCTGGCGTCAGCTCGGTGCCCTGGCCGAGCCGCAGCCCGAGGTCGTAGACCCACGCCAGCGGCTCGCCCAGCCGCTCGATCTCGTAGGGCCGCTCGTCGGTGACCTCGACGCCCATGTTCTGCAGCACGGGCATGATCTCCGACAGCGACAACGGCCGGCCGCTGCGGAAGATCTTGAACCGGCGCTCGTCCGGCGGGCTGCCGGCCTCCCGGTACAACGTGACGTCCACGTCGCCGCCGCTGCGCTCCAGCGCCTCGATCCGCTGTAGGTCCACGACGCCCCGCGGTGCCGAGAAGTCCTCCTTGTAGGCGTCCGGGAACACGGCGCCGCCGTAGCGCGCCACCAGCGCACCCGCCTCGGCCTCACCGACCGCGTCGATGATCGCGGCCGCGAGCTCGTCGTCCCACGACCGGGTGGCCGCGGCGAGGCGCGACTCGAGCTCGTCGAGGTCGAGATCGCTCAACATTCCACGCGTGGTGCGCACCACCAGGTGCAGCCGGGCGAGCACCGACTCCGACACCGACGTCGTGTAGTCGACGCTGACGCCGTTGTACGCCCAGACCAGGATGTCCTGGATCTTCAGCCGCACCGCCGTCGTGTAGCGCTCGCGCGGCAGGAAGACGAGGCACGACACGAAGCGGCCGTAGGTGTCGTGGCGAACGAACAGGCGCACCTGCCGGCGCTCCTGCAGGTGCAGGATGCCGAGCGCGATCGACTGCAGGTCGTCGACCGAGATCTGCAGGAGCTCGTCGCGCGGGTAGCTGTCGAGGATGTGCGCGAGATCGCGCGCGTCGTGGCTGCCGCGGACGAAGCCGGCTCGCTCCAGGACCGCCGCCGTCTTGTTGCGCACCACCGGTATCGCGCTGGGCGAGCAGTTGTACGCCGTCGACGTGAACAGCCCGAGGAAGCGCATCTCGCCGACTGCGCGCCCGCTCTCGTTGAATGCCTTCACGCCGACGTAGTCGAGGTACCCCGGCCGGTGGACGGTCGCCCGGGTGTTGGCCTTGGTCAGGATCAGCGGGTCGGGGTCGAGCGCGCGCCGACGAACCTCCTCCGGCAGGCCGGCGAAGGGACGGGAGAGCGGCTCGAGGCCGGCGTCGCGCAGGATGCCGAGCCCGGTGCCGGGCACCGACGACAGCCCGTGCTCGTCGCCCTCGCCGGTCAGCTGGTACTCGCGGTAGCCGAGGAAGATGAAGTTGTCGTCGCGCATCCACTCGACGAGCGCCTTCGCCTCGGCGAACTGCGCGGGGTCGCCCCCCGGCGCCGACGTCTCGAGCGACTGGACCGCGGAAAGCGCGCGGGCGCGCATCTTCTGCCAGTCCTCGACCGCCGCGCGGACGTCCTCGAGCACCCGGCGCAGGTCGTTGCGCAGGCCGTCGGCGATCGAGGCGTCGGCCTGCCGGTCGATCTCGACGTGGATGAACGACTCGCAGACGACGTCCGGCTCGGACTTGGACGCCGGGTCGCCGGGCAGGTCCAGCAGCTGGCCGACGGCGTCGCGGCGGACCAGCACCTGCGGGTGGACGACGAGGTGGATGCCGAGGTTGTGCCGGGTCAGCTCGGCCGTCACGGAGTCGACGAGGAACGCCATGTCGTCGGTGACGACCTCGACCACGGTGTGCGGCGAGTGCCAGCCGTCCGCCGCCGCGGTCGGGTGGACGACGCGGACCAGCGCCGTGCCGGGCGTGCGACGGTCGGCCAGCTGCAGGTGCGACAGCGCGGCGCCGTACACGTCCTCGGGCGCGCGGCCGATCAGGTCGTCGGGGGCGACGTGGTGGTAGTACTGCCGCACGAAGGACTGGAGCGTCGGCGCGCGGTCCGCGGCATGAGCGCCATGCCCGGCGAGCGCGGCGGCCGCCGAGACGAGCTCGTCCTTGGCCTCGTCGCGAGCCAGGTCCTGCCGACGCGCCATCGTCTCCCCTGCCGGCTTCGTTGCCGTCGTGGTCGATGCAGCCTATCGGCGTACGGCGTCGCCTTCGGACACGCCCGGCGCGAACAGTGCCGACACGACCGACGCGTCGACGTTCCCGCCGGTGATCACGCAGGCCACGGTCTCCTCCGGACCGGCCAGCCCGCCACGCATGAGCGCCGCGACCCCGGCTGCGGCGGCCGGCTCCGCGGCCAGCTTGGCCCGCTGGTGGATGAGGCGGGTGGCCGCGGCGATCTCGTCCTCGTCCACAACGACGACGTCGTCGAGGAGCGCCTGGGCGTGGCGCAGGGTGTGGTCGCCGGCGAACGGCGCGCACAGCCCGTCCGCGACCGACGTCGGCCGGTCGATCGGCACGACGTGGCCGGCGTCGAGCGCCTGCCGCATCCCGCTTGCGCCGCGCGGCTCGACCCCGATCACGCGGGCCTTCGGCGCGAGCGCCCGGACGACCACGCCGACGCCGGACGCGAGCCCGCCGCCGCCGACCGGGATCACCACCAAGTCGACGTCGGGCACGTCCTCGAGCAGCTCGAGCCCGACCGTGCCCGCGCCGGCGATGACCCGCGGGTCGTCGAACGGGTGGACGAGGACCAGCCCGCGCTCGGCCTGCAGCGCCTGCACCGCCGGCCACATGGGGCCGTCGACCAGGACGACCTCACCGCCGTACGCGCGGGTCAGCTCGACCTTCGACACCGAGGCGTGGGAGGGCATGACCACGACCGCGTGGGTGCCGACCTGCCGCGCGCCGAGCGCGAGGGCGGCGGCGTGGTTGCCGGCCGACATCGCGCAGACGCCGCGGGCCAGCGCGTCGGCGTCGAGCTGAAGGAGCGTGTTGACCACCCCGCGGAACTTGAAGGCCCCGGTGCGCTGGAACAGCTCTGCCTTGAGATGCAGGCGGGGTGTCCCGCAGAGCTCGCCGAGCGAGGACGCGGTCTGCGTGGGCGTGCGCCGGACGTGCGGCGCGATCCGGTCAGCCGCAGCGCGGACGTCGTCGAGGCTCACCAGCGGCGGGTCGGTCACCGGCGCAGTGTCCCATCCACCCGGCCGCCCGCCGGTCCACCGCGATCAGATGAAGATGAGGCCGAACAGGGCGACCTTGCCGGCCGCACCCACGGACCTGGTGTTGAGCACCAGGTCGTACTTGCCGTATGGCCGCGTGGCCGGGACCGACAGGTGCGAGCCGGAGTAAGACTTCGGGCCGGCGTCGAGGCCGACGCCCTCCTGCGGAGGGCAGCCCGCACCCTCGGGCACGAAGCAGAACTGCACGTTGTGCAGACCCGTGCCCCGCTGGACCGCCCAGGCCCAGATGAGCCCCATCGGCTGGGCCAGCTCGAGCGTGCCGGCCCGATAGCGGCTGGCGCCACCGGTCGGGTCAGAGAGCATGACCGAGTTGGAGTACGCACCGCCCGTCAACGCGATCGTCCGACTGCCGCCGAGGCCCTCCACCGGCAGCACGATGTCCTTCAGCGCCTTCGCGTCCCCGAGCACGGTGATCCGGTAGCGACCGGCGCCGACGCGCCCGTCCTCGTACCCCTGGCCGCGGGAGAACAGCTTCACGCGCTCGAAGCCGGGCAGGTCGACCGACACCGCAGCCAGCACCAGGCCGCCGGTGCTCGCCTCGCGGATGACGAAACCGCGGGCCCGACCCGACGGCGCCGGCATGAAGCCGTCCGGCACGAGGAAGCGCAGGCCGGCCGGGAGGGTGACGGTGATCCCGCCGGCGCCGCGCAGGACGATCTCGCCGCGCTTGGGCGCCGCGTCGGCCGGGCCGGCGAGCATCCCGAGGATCGCAACGAGCACGGCCCAGACCCGACGATGTCCCCCGATGCGCATGGTCGAAGTGTTCTACGAGACCGCCGCCGTACCTGCCCGGCCGCGAGCGAGGAAGCAAGGGTCCTCTAGCGCAGGCAGGAGAACTCCGCTGCGGGGGGAAGTGAGAGGTGAAAGCACCCGATCTCTCGAGGAGTTCCCGATGCGCCTTCGTCTCGCCGCCGGTGCGGCGCTGCTCGGCCTCGCCGCCGCCGCGATGCCGTCCTCCGCGGCGTCGACGCTGCTGCTGATCACCGACCCGCAGGGCGACGCCAACTTCTCCGGCCTGCACGGCGGCGCGCTGCCGCTCCCCAGCCAGAGCAACATGGACCTCGCGTCCGTCACGTTCGACACGGTCAAGAAGAGCCGCGTCGCGACCGCGCTGAAGATCGACCTGGTCATGGTCGCCAACCCGAACACGATGGCGACGGCGTCGTACGGCGTCATCGCGACCCACTCGGTGTGCGGCCAGATGCGGCTGCAGATCTACTTCGATGAGAGCGGTCCGCTCACCTACGGCGACCTCTCCGAGTGCGGCACCAAGGGCACCTCCGGCACCCAGTTCCCGATCGAGTTCGCGCCCAAGGTGGACGGCAAGGTGCTCCGGCTGGAGATCCCGCTTAAGACCCTGCCCAAGGAGTTCAAGGTGGGCAGCTCGCTGAGCGAGATCAGCGCCTACACGTCGACCGCGGAGTTCGTCCTCGCCGGCTACCAGCCGACCGACTTCGAGCCGAGCGCGGGCATCGACACCGCGGTCACCGACGTCACCTGGAAAGTCGCGTAGCCGTCGGTCGGACGTCGTTCGGCATGCTGTAAGGCATGGCGATCTACGCACTGGGTGACCTCGAGCCCACGATCCACCCGACGGCCTTCGTCCACCCGGACGCCACCGTCATCGGCGACGTCACGCTCGGCGAGGGCGCGACGGTGTGGCCGCGGGCGGTCCTGCGTGGCGACTACGGCGCCATCACCGTCGGCGCCGGCACGTCGATCCAGGACGGCACCGTCATCCACGCCACTGCGATCGACGCGACGGTCATCGGCGCGGAGTGCGTCGTCGGGCACCTGGCCCACCTCGAGGGCTGCGTCGTCGAGGACCGGTGTCTCGTCGGGTCGGGCAGCATAGTGCTGGCCCGCGCGCGCATCCGCACCGGCGCCGTCGTCGGCGCGGCCGCGCTCGTGCCGGAGGGCATGGACGTGCCCGAGGGCGCGCTCGTCCTCGGCGTACCGGCTCGGGTGCGCGGCGAGGCCGAGCAGCAGGCGCGGATCGAGACGGCGGCCACGCTCTACCGGTGGAACGGCGGCCGGTACGCCGAGCAGCTGCGCCGCCTCGACAGCTGAGTGCCCCACCCGAGATCTCGACCTCGAGGGTTGGCGCGGGCTGACGGACCATCGCTCTTTTCGACCCCATGACCAGAATTCCGTCCTCCACCGTGGTCGTGGGGTCGAAAAGAGCAAAGCGCGCGCCCAGCTGTGGATTGACTACAAGATCACGACTTGGTGTGGGCGGCGAGCGCCCCGCAGATCGCGCCGGTCACGACGGCGATGTCGGACGCGGACGAGATGTACGGCGGCATCGTGTCGACGAGGTTCGAGAATGGGCGAACCCACGCGCCGCGGTCGACCACCCTCGGGATTTTTGGCGGATCAGCGGGACGGGCGGAGCGCGACCACCGCGTCGACGAGCGCGGCGAGCTCGTCGTCGGTGTTGTAGGCGTGCACCGAGGCACGCACCACCGCGTCCAGGTCGCGCGCCCCGAGGTCGAGCTGCGCGACCGACCGGGCCGACGCACTGACGTTGATCCTCTGTGCCCGCAGCCGGTCGCGAACCTCGAACGCGTCGCTCCCCTCGACCGTGAACGTCACGATCCCGCCGAGCCGCGCACCCCGGTCGCGTACGACGACGCCGGGCACCTCCGCGAGCCGGGCCCGCAGTGTCGCGGCCACCTCCGCGATCCGCGAGGTGACCGGCTCGACGCCGAGCGCCAGCAGCTGGTCGACCGCGACACCCAGCCCGAGCACCAGCGCGATCGACCGCTCCCAGCCCTCGAACCGGCGCGCGTCCTCCCGCACCGTGTAGTCGCTCGGCGACGTCCACTCGGCCGCGTGCAGGTCGAGCACGTTCGGCTCGAGCTCGACCCGCGCCCGCGGCGACGCGTAGAGGAAGCCCGTGCCGCGCGGCCCGCGCAGGTACTTCCGCCCGGCCGCGGCGAAGATGTCACAGCCGATCGCGCGCACGTCGACCTCGACCTGCCCCGCCGACTGGCAGCCGTCGACGAGGTACCACGCCGACGATCCGCGCAGCAGGGCTCCCACCTCGGCCACCGGGTTCACCAGGCCCGACTGCGAGGGCACGTGCGTGACGCTCACCAGCCGCACCCGATCGTCGAGCATCGACCCGAGCGCCGTGACGTCCACCTGCCCGAACGAGTCGTCCGGGATTACCTCGACCACGCAGCCGCTGCGCCGGGACAGCTGCAGCAGCGCGATCGCGGTGCTCGCGTACGACGCGTGGTCGACCAGCACCCGGTCGCCGGCGGCCAGCGGCACGGCGTACGCCGCCGCCTGCCACGCATGCGTCGCGCTGCCCATCAGCGCGATGTCGTCCGCGGAGGCGCCGACGAGAGCGGCGATCGACAGGTAGACCGCGGCCACCGACCGGGCAGCCGCGTCCGCCGCCTCGTAGCCGCCCACCCTCGACTCGAGCTCCAGGTGCCCGGTCACCGCGTCGAGCACCGCGCGCGTCGGCAGCGCCGCGCCGGCGTTGTTGAGGTGCACGAGGTCGGCGCAGCCGGGGGTGTCGCGGCGCAGCGCCGCGACGTCGATCATGCGGTCACGAGGCGTCGGCCCCGCCGATCACGACCGTCCACGGCCGCACGCGGTACGACGTGACGAGGCCGTTGACGACGTACGGGTCGGCGGCGGCGAAGGACTCCGGCACCGACGCGTGCTCGGCGCGGAACACGAGCAGCGCGCCGTCGGCCGGCTCGGCGAACGCGCCCGCCATGACCAACTCGCCGCGCTCGTGCGCGGCGCGAGCCAGACCGAGGTGCTCGTCCCGGAAGTCGCCACGTCGCTCGAGGTAGTCGTCGACGACCGTGTAGATCAGCGCGAAGTACATCCCGGGATCGTAGGCGGGCTCGACGGGTGCAGGTCATCGCAGGGATCCCGTGGCTGCGCCTAATGCTGGCGTACAGGGGACAAAGGCGTTCCAGGCGTTACGGAGCGTGACTATCGGGTAACGGCCAGTGGACGTCTCGATTCGTGCGCTGCCCCTCCCCACGGAAGGAGTGAATAGATGAACTCGTCAACTGGAGGCCGTTTCCTGGCCGTGACTGTGCTGACAGCCCCACTCCTGCTCCTGAGCGCTGTGCCTGCATCAGCAGACCACGACGGCACCGTCGGGCCACACCCGGCGCCTGCTGCCTCGCCGGCCACACCGGCCGTACCGGCTTCCGATGGCTCGCCGGCCACACCCGCCATACCGGCATCGCCGGCTACACCTGATGGTCAGCCGACCGCGCTCCCCACGGCCGCCAGCGATAATGCCAACCCTCCGGGACTGACCGACCCCGCCATCGCTGAGACGGCGCCAGTCGTGCCGGTCGCTGCCCCGACGCCGGTCCCGCCCAAGAAGCCGGCTCCCGCGCCGGTGAACAAGCCGGTGAACAAGCCGGTGAACAAGCCGAAGGTGGACAAGCCGAAGGTGGACAAGCCGAAGGTGGACAACAGCAACAAGAACGGCAGGGTGACGATCTGTCACTCCACCCACTCGGCCGAGAACCCGTACGTCCTCAAGACTTTGAGCAAGAACGGTGCCATGAACGGGCACGCCAAGCACCACGATGGACGGGACATCATCCCGTCCTTCACCTACGTCCAGCACGGTGAGCTCCACACCTTCGCGGGCCAGGGTGACCAGTCGCTGCTCGCCAACGGATGCAAGGTGGGTAGCGGCGCCGCGGTGAACGGCGGTGTTGGTGGCAACGCCAGCCCAGCCGACGTCCTCGGCACCCGCACCGAGAAACTGGGTAGTGGCGCGGTGGCAGGCGCTCAGATCACCACCCTCCCCCGTACCGGCTTTCCCACCCCGCTGGTCGCGCTCCTCGCGGCACTCACGGTGGCCCTCGGTGCAGTCATGACGAGGGCGGGCACGGTCCGGGTTTAGTCCTCTCAGCCCTAGCGGCCCCGTCGGTCTTCGGATCGACGGGGCCGTTCTCTTTCGAGCGGCCTGGTCCGTCGCATCCCGTGCGGTCGCCCCCGACCGGCACTGGCTGGAAGCGCGCGTGCAGGTCACCATCAAGGTCGCGATAGCCGATCACGACAACGACCCGATTGGCCCTGCTCGGCCATCCGATGAATCCGGAGGCGCGTAGTCGTGAACGCGGGTAGGGGACGACCTCGACGAGCAACGGATCGGCGAGAGCCTCGTGCGTCCATTGAACGTCGAGGTAGGGGGCGAGGTCGATCCCGAGGAGGCCCTGCAAGCGCTTCCTCCTACGATGGCGAAGTGGACATGCCGGCCGGTCAGCTTGCGCCCGACGATAAGGACTGGACGTGGGTGCTGGAGCGGCCCTGCCCCGAGTGCGGGTTCGCCGCCGGTGGCATGCCCTTGGATCGCGCCGGTGACCTCTTGGCCGCGGCCGTGAGCACGTTGCGCGCGGCGATGGACCAGCCCGGCGCGCGCACTCGGCCGGTGCCCACGACATGGTCGCCGCTGGAGTACGCCTGCCACGTCCGCGACACCTGCGACGTGTTCCGCAAGCGGATCGCACTCGTGCTCAGCCACGACAAGCCCACTTTCGCCAACTGGGATCAGGATGCGACCGCTGTGGAGGAGCGGTACGCCGAACAGGACCCGCAGGCCGTAGCCATCGAGCTCCACGTAGCCCTGTCCGGGCTGCTGCAGCAGCTCGACGCCGTCCCGGACGATGCGTGGGACCGCCCGGCGCTGCGGAGTAACGGGTCCCGCTTCACCCTGGAGACCCTGGTCCGCTACCTCGTGCACGACCCGGTGCATCATGCGCACGACGTGAGCAGATGACCCTTCGGAGGTCCTCGATCGGCCGAGCATCCGTCGCTGGTAGGTGATGCTCCTGTCCGTTGATCGTCAACCCGCGTCACGCGCGATGCTTGGCTGCCCAGTCGTCCCGCTCGATCGCGTACTCGACATCTCCGTGCTCGTCGCCGTCGATCTTGTCCGGCCAGGGCTGCCAAAAGGTCCGTACGAGCGACAGGCCAGCCTTCTCCATCACCCGACGTGAGCCGGTGTGGACGGTCATCGTCTCAGCGATCACCCGCCGGGCACCTTGCTGTTGGAACGCGTGATCGACCAGTGCTTTCGCACCTTCGGTCGCATATCCCTTGTTCCACGCCGACTGTCGTAGCCGGTAGCCCAGCTCCGGTTCGTCATCCGGGGTGCCCGTGGCCGGGCGCAAATGAAACCACCCCAGCAAACCACCCCAGGAACGCGCCCGTCTGTCTTTCCTGCGCAGCCCAGAAGCCGTAGCCGTCGTACTGCTCGTAGTGGCGAAGGAAGCAGGGCAAGACGTCGTCCTCGATCTCACGGAGCGGCGTGGGCCGGCCGGCGGTGATGAAGTGCATCACCGCGGGATCACTGTCCAGCTCGACCAAGAGCTCGGCATCGGCAGCCGTGAACTGCCGCAGAAACATCCGCAACGTGGTCAACAAGACCTGCCCCGACAGCGGTCGCTCCGCGCTCATGGCTGGGAGTGTAAAGACCGCTCCGGCCGACGTGGGCACCCCGTCTGACCTGCGGGAACTCTGAGAGCCGGCGGGGGGAATCGAACCCCCAACCGCCCGATTACAAGTCGGGTGCGCTAGCCGTTGCGCCACGCCGGCGGGTCCGCCGATCGTAGTGGCCCCCCCCCCGCGAGACGTCGTACCCAGCACCGGCACTGGAGCGCGGGTGCACCATCTACGCCGCACCCGCGCTCCGATGCACCCAGCGAGGGGTCAGTACGACTGGGTGGGCGCTGGTGAGGGAGACCGCGCGGGGTTCGCGGACGGCGAGGCGGACGGCGAGGCGGACGGCGACCGCGTCCCGGAGCTGCCGGACCTAGTTGTCCGGCGCGCCCCTGAGCCAGACCAGGTCGAGGGTGAAGACGCCCGCCTCGACTTTGGTGTCGGCGTGGATGCCGAGGCCGCGCTCGACGCGGAACGCCGCGTCGTAGCTGCCCGGCTTCGAAACCGCGTACGACGAAGTCCGCGCGGGCATCAGGGGCGCCCGCATCTTCGGAGTGGCCGGGCGCCGGCACTCCTGCGCCGCCTGCACCAGGCAAGTTGCCACGAAGTCGGTGCCGGTCAGCCCGTCCGAAGTGACCTGCTGGAGCGCGGCGACCATGGCGGTGCGCTGCGGGTGCACCCGAATGCGGCGCTCGTCCGAGCCGGCGTCGCCGGTCATCACGAACGACATCTCCCGCAGCGCGGCCCTCGTCCCCCGCTGCGGCCGGACGTCGATGAGCGGCTCGTCGTGGATCGGAATGAAGACCTCGGTCGGACCCCGCTCGCTGATCAGGTAGAGGCGGTAGGTGCCCGGCGCCACCTGGAAGTCGGGGCCGAGCGGCACCAACCGGCCACCGGAGTCGCCGCCGGCGCCGAGCTTGGGAACGGCCAGCGCGCCGATGGAGTGGCGGGTGGCGGTGTCCGGGACCATGAAGAAGCCGGCGTACCGACCGCCGCCGGAGACGGCGATGTCGGCGGTGCGGATGTCGACCAAGTGGTGCACGAAGACGTCGACGTAGCCGGTGCCGGACCCGCGCAGCAGGATGCCCTCACGGGCCTCGGCGTACGACGGGCGCAGCGCGGGGACCAGGGTCAGGAGCAGGACCACCAGTAGGCCAGGACGGCGCGGGACGCGGCGGATGACCTACCTCCAAGTCCGAAGCGGCTGGGTCAGACGCGGTGCAGGGCGCCGGCGTACGCGATCGGTGCTAGTTGGTGCGGTCAGGGCTAGGACACGTCCGCGATCTCGCGGGCACGCAGGTGCATGTCGAGCTTGCGCTTGATGCGCTGGAGCGCGTTGTCGATCGACTTCACGTGCCGGTTGAGCAGCTCGGCGATCTCCTGGTAGCTCTTACCCTCGACGTAGAGCATGAGCACCTCGGCCTCCAGGTCGGAGAGCACCTCGTCGAAGTGCCGCTGCAGGTGCCGGATCCGCTCGGAGGAGATGACCAGGTCCGCCGGGTCGCAGATGGCCGTGCTCGGGATGACGTCGCCCAGCACGCGGTCGCCGTCCTCGTCGGAGACGACCGGTCGGTTGAACGAGACGTAGCTGTTCAGCGGGCCGTGCTTCTGCCGGGTCGCGGTCTTGATCGCGGTGATGATCTGCCGCGTCACGCAGAGCTCGGCGAACGCGCGGAACGACGTCAGCATGTCCGGGTTGAAGTCGCGGATCGCCTTGTAGAGGCCGATCATCCCTTCCTGGATGATGTCCTCGCGGTCGGCGCCGACCAGGAAGTAGGAGCGCGCCTTGACCCGGGCGAAGTTGCGGTACTTGGTCAGCAGCTCGGCGAGGGCGACGTCATCGCCACTTCGAGCGGCCCTGACCAGCTCGTCGTCCGAGCGCAGTGGCTCGTCGTCGTAACCGTCACCGTGGCGCCGCATCCGCAGATCGCCTCTCAACAGGGTCGGGTCAGGACAATGCTGGCAAAACATACGTAACTCAGGGTACCTCGGGACATGTCCCTCAGGCCATAGTTACGCTGCGTATCCTACCCGGAAACCCGGCCCCGACCGGCCCGGATCTCCGTTTCGTAGGGCTCAACGAGCCACCTGACCTGCGGTTACGGACCAGCTGCGGATCACGTCGTACGGCGTCGGCGGGCCACCTCAGCCAGGGCGACGGCGGCGGCGACGCTCGCGTTGAGTGACTCCGTGCGGCCAGCCATCGGGATGCTGACCAGCAGGTCGCACGTGTCGGCGACCAGGCGGCCCAGGCCCTTGCCCTCCGAGCCCACGACCAGGCAGACGGGCCCGACGGCGGCCTCGAGGTCGTCGAGCGTGAGGTCGCCGTCGGCGGAGAGCCCCACGACGGTCACCCCGGCGTCGGCGTAGGACCGCAGCGCGCGGGCCAGGTTGACCGCCCGCGCCACAGGCAGGTGCGCGGCCGCTCCGGCACTCGTGCGCCACGCCGTCGACGTCACCCCGGCGGCGCGACGCTCGGGGACCAGCACACCGTGTGCGCCGAACGCCGAGGCCGAGCGCAGCACGGCGCCGAGGTTGCGCGGGTCGGTGACGCCGTCGAGCGCGACCAGCAGGACGGGGTCGGCGCCCTCCATCGCGCGGTGCAGCAGGTCGTCGGGGTGCGCGTAGTCGTACCCCGCGACCTGCAGGGCCAGCCCCTGGTGCAGCGTGCCCTCGGCGACCCGGTCGAGCTCGGCCTTGACCGCCTCGCGCACCGGCACGCCGGCGTCCTTCGCCAGCTCGAGCGCCTCGACGACCCGCGCGTCGTGGTCGATGCCGCGGCCGACCAGCAGGCCGCGGCCGGGCACCCCGGCGCGCAGGGCCTCGACGACCGGGTTGCGGCCGACGACGACCTCCTCAAGCTCCTCGCCCGGTCGTCTCGACCGCGTGTGCGGCCGGCGCGGCGCCGCGTCGGCGGCCGAGCCGGAGCGGCGCGACGGGATGCCGACCGCCGTACGGCGGGGTCCCCCTCCGGCCGCCGAGCCTCTGGTGCCGGATCCCGGCCGGCCGGCCGACGTTGCGGCGCGGCCGCCGTCGCGGGGCTCGCCCGAGTGGCCGCTCGCGGCGCCGGAGCGACGCGCCGCCGCGGAGGCCTTGCGCGCGGCCGGATGCCCCTTGCGCTCCTCGGCCGGCGGCGTCGGGCCCTTGCCCTTGAGCCGGTCCTTGCCCTGGCCGCCCGAACCGGTGGGCGCGCCCTTGCGCGACGACCCCGCCTTGCCGGCGCGACCGCCGTGCCCGCCGCCGCCGATGCTCGCCTTCGGCCCGGCCTTCCTCCCTATCCCCTTGCCAGGTGCCACCGGGCGCCTCCCGCCGTGTCCTCGACCACGACGCCGGCCGCCACCAGCCGGTCGCGGATCCGGTCCGCCCCGGCGAAGTCTCTGCTCTCCCGGGCCTGCGCCCTTGCCTCGAGCGCGATCTGCACGACGGCGTCGAGCGCCACCAACGTGCCGTCGCCGCCGGCGCCGCCGCCCCACTGCGAGATCGGGTCGAGACCGAGCACGTCGAGCATCCGCCGGGCCGACGCGAGGTGCCGAGCTACGCCGTCGAGGTCACCGGCGTCGAGGGCGGTGTTGCCCGCGGACACCGACCCGTGCACGGCGCCGAGCGCCCGCGGGACGCCGAGGTCGTCGTCGAGAGCGGCGGCGAACGTCGTCCACGCCTCGGTCGTCGCCGCGTCGTCGCCGAGGTCCATGCCGCGGGCCTCGGACTCACCGACACCACCGAGCGCGTCGACCGCGTTGCGGACGAAGGTCTCGATCCGGCCGTACGCCGCGGCGGCCTCGCCGAGCGCGACGTCGGTGTAGTCGATGCCCGACCGGTATTGCGCCGCGCCGAGCAGGTAGCGCAGCACCGGCGCGCGCACTCCCGACTCGAGCACGTCGGCGACGACGGAGGAGTTGCCGAGAGACTTGCTCATCTTCTCGCCGCCGATGTTCACCATGCCGTGGTGCAGCCAGTAGTTGGCGAAAGCCGTCCCGGCCGCGCACACCGACTGCGCAGTCTCGTTCTCGTGATGCGGGAAGAGCAGGTCGAGCCCGCCGCCGTGGACATCGAACGGCTGGCCGAGGTACTTCACCGCCATCGCCGAGCACTCGAGGTGCCAGCCGGGTCGGCCGGGGCCCCAGGGCGTCGGCCAGGTCGGCTCGCCCTCCTTCGCCGCCTTCCACAGCGCGAAGTCGCGCGGGTCGCGCTTGCCGCCCACCGGCTCGGTCGACGGCAGCATCGCGTCCGGCTTCTGGCCGGACAGCGCGCCGTAGTCGCCGAAGCTGCGGACGTCGAACCACACGCTGCCCTCGGCGGCGTAGGCATGACCGCGCTCGATCAGCACCTGCATGAGCTCGACCATCTCCGGCACGTGCCCGGTCGCCCGCGGCTCGACGGTCGGCGCGAGGACGCCGAGCGCGTCGTATGCCGCGTTGAACGCGCGGGTGTTGCGCTCGGCCAGCTCCCAGACGGTCACCTTCTCGGCGAACGCGTTCACGATGATCTTGTCGTCGATGTCGGTGACGTTGCGCACCAGCGTCACGGCATGCCCGGTGGCGAGCAACCAGCGACGCAGGACGTCGAAGACGACCGCGCTGCGCGCGTGGCCAACGTGCGGTGCGCTCTGCACGGTCGGGCCGCAGACGTAGATGCCGACGTGTCCCTCGCGCACGGGGGCGAACGGACGTACTCGCCCGGTCATCGTGTCGTGCAGGACGAGCGACACTGCCTTGGACCAGCCTCTCGGCGTACGACGGACGGGGTGCCCGATCGTAGCCGCGAACGGGTCAGGCAGCGGCGGCTCGCGCCCGGGCGCCAGAGCCGGTGCCGAGCACGCCGACGACGGCGCTGCGACGGTCAGTGAGGTGAAGGCGGGCCTCGTCACGCCCGCAGGATCACCTTCTCCGGGGTGAGGCGGATGACGACGCGGGGCTCGTCCGGGCCGATCCGGGGGTACGGCGTCACGCCGTGGTGCTTCTGCGACAGGGCGCTGATCAGGTCGTCGCCGCCCTCGTCGGTCATCGTTGCCGTCCCGCGCACCTCGACGTAGGAGTACGGGTTGTCGCGCGGGTAGACCACGACGCAGGCCTTCGGGGCGCGCACGAGGTTGCGGTGCGCGATCCGGCCCTCGACGGTGGAGATCAGCAGGTCGTCGCCGTCGCGGGTGACCCACATCACCACCTGCTGCGGCTCGCCCTTCGCGCCGACGGTTGCGAGGACCGCGAAGCTCTTGTCGTCGATCCACGCCTTCGCCTGGTCCGGCAGCGTCGCTGTCACGTCACTCCTCGGTCGTCACGAGACACCTCGCCGGCCTCCCGGCAACTGTGTCCGGTCCGGAGCACGACGTCGCCGCGGCCACGGACACAGCTCGGAAGGGGCGAGCCGGCGGGGGCGTCACGAACGTGGGAAGACGAGGGCCGTCGCGATCGCGGCGATGCCCTCCCCTCGGCCGGTCAGCCCCAGGCCGTCGGTGGTCGTCGCGGCGAGGCCGACGACGGCGCCGACGGTGTCGCTCAGCAGCGCCTCCGCCTCGGCGCGGCGCGAACTGAGCCTTGGCCGGTTCCCGACCACTGTGACGCTGACGTTGCCGACGGCCCAGCCGGCGTCGGCGCAGCGGCGTACCGCCTCGGCGAGCAGGGTGACGCCCGACGCGCCGGCCCACTCCGGCCGGCTCACGCCGAAGTTCGCGCCGAGGTCCCCCAGGCCGGAGGCGACGAGCAGCGCGTCGCACATCGCGTGACACACGACGTCGCCGTCGGAGTGACCAGCCAGCCCGGTCTCGCCCGGCCACTCCAGCCCGGCCAGCCACAGCGGTCGGCCGTCCTCGAACGGGTGCACGTCGACGCCGGTCCCCACGCGGAACGGCGGCGGCTCAGCGGTCACGGCGCTCCACCCGCCGGCGCAGGACGGCCTCGGCGTGGACGAGGTCCGACGGCCTGGTGACCTTGAAGGCGTCGTCATACCCGGGCAGCACCGCGACCTTCACGCCCAGCCGCTCGACCAGGCTGGCGTCGTCGGTGCCCGCGAACCCGTCGATGACCGCGGCGTCATGCGCCTCGGTGAGCACCGAGCGCGCGAACCCCTGCGGCGTCTGCACGGCGTACAGCTCCTGGCGCGGCAGGGTCTGCACGACGTACCCGCTCTCGTCGACCCGCTTGATGGTGTCCGCGACCGGCATCGCCGGGATAACCGCGGCCGCGCCGGCGAGCAGCGCGTTGGCGATGTCGTCGGCGAGGTCGCTCGGCGCGAGCGGGCGCGCGGCGTCGTGGACCAGCACCGCCGCCACGTCCGCGGGCAGCGCCTCGAGCGCGAGGCGTACCGAGTCCTGCCGGGTCGCCCCGCCGGTGACGACTCGGACCTCGGCCGGGATCTCGTGGGTGTCGAGCACCGCCCGGACCTCGGCCACGCCGTCCGGCGGGGCCGCGACGACGACGACGTCGACCAGCCGGGCGCTCGACAGCGCCCGGACCGCGTGGACCAGGAGGGGGACGCCGCCGAGGAGGCGCAGCGCCTTCGGCGCGCCGGGCCCAAGCCGCTCCCCGCGACCGGCCGCCGGCACGATCGCGGCGATCCTCACTCGGTGGTCCCCCCGCGCCGGCCGGCGATCATGCCGGGCGTGGCCGGCGGCGACGCGAACACCATCCGGCCGTTCGCCGTCGTCAGGACGCTGGTCACGCGCACCGTCGCCTCGCTGCCGACCTTGGACCGCGAGCTCTCGGCGACGACCATCGTCCCGTCGTCGAGGTAGCCGACGGCCTGACCTGTCTCCTTGCCGGGCTTGATCAGCAGAACGGTGACCTCGTCGCCGGCCTGGACGACCGGTCGCAGCGCGAGGGTCAGCGCGTGCAGGTTCAGCACCCGTACGCCGGCGAGCGCCGCCGCCTTGGCGAGGTTGGTGTCCAGTGTCAGGAGCGCGGCCTCCTTGTCGATGCACAGTCGCACGAGCTTGGCGTCGACCTCGGCGACACCGGGGACCTCGTCCTCCCACACCTCGATCTCGACGCCCGGCTCGCGGCGCAGCGCCTCGAGCGTCTCGAGCCCGCGGCGGCCACGGCTTCGGCGGAGGTCGTCAGCGGCGTCGGCCAGCCCCTGCAGCTCGGCCAGCACCGGCGCGCAGACGACCATCGTGCCGTGCAGGAAACCGGACCGGACGACGTCGAGGACCCGGCCGTCGATCGCCACCGAGCTGTCGACGACGCGCGCGCGAAGCGAAGTCGCGGTCTGCCGCGGCGCCATGCCGGCCCGCGCGCCGAACAGGCCGAGCATCTCGCCGCGCTTGTACTGCCCGACGCGGAACCCGAGCAGCCCGATGACGACGACGAGCAGCGTGTAGAGCGGCAGCGAGATGAACCTCTGCGGGATGAGGAACAGCGGCAGGCCGACCGCCGCGCCGCCGAGCACGGAGACGACGAGGCCGATGATGCCGGCGACGAGGCTCTCGACGGAGACCTCTCGCAGGC
>Ga0183260_10001716_pt1 | contig 18190 bp, 16 predicted proteins | sample AntDrymUQ4972206_2_FD_129768 | JGI IMG/M metagenome (GOLD analysis project Ga0183260, IMG submission 129768) | Polar desert sand microbial communities from Dry Valleys, Antarctica - metaG UQ497 (22.06) (version 2) (version 2) | ecosystem: Environmental > Terrestrial > Soil > Desert | place...
CGCCCACCTGGGCACGTTCAACGGCAACCCGCTCTCGATGGCGGCCGGCGTGGTGGTCCTCACCCAGATCCTGACCCGCGATGCCTATCCCCGACTACAGGCCATGGGCGACCGACTGACCGCCGGCTGCCAGGCCGTGATCGACGAGTTCGGGCTGCCCGGCTACGCGGTCAACGTCGGACCAAAAGGCTGCGTGATGTTCACTCCGTCGCGGGTGACCAACTACCGCGACTTCATCGGGCTCGATTCTGAGCTGTGGGCCGCCTCGTTCTTCTACCTCGTCAACCGCGGCGTGCTGCTTCCGCCCGGCCCCGACGACCAATGGACGCTTTCAGTCCAGCACACCGACGAGGACCTGGAGCGCTACGTCTCCACTTTCCGCGACTTCGCGCGGGAGCTCACGACCTAGACCTACGTAGTGGCGTGAGGTAGCGTGTCGGGTAGCACTACGGATGGAAAGCCCGGCCTGACAGGTACACGCTGGCCCAAAGCAATCGGGTGAAGGGGTCGGCGCGGATCGTCGACAGAAGGAGACGAGTCGATGCCAGCATCAATCAAAAGCCGGACCTTGCGCTTCGCGCTGGTTGGACCTTCGGCAGTCGTTGTTCTTGTGGCCACGCTGTTGGCTGCCCCGGTGGCCCTGGCTGGTCAGCCGGGAGACATCACGCTCGCAAGTGCCCCGGATCAGCGGGTCATGAAGCTCGGCGACATCGCGTCCGATGATGATCTGCTCGCCGTTGTCTACCAAGAGCGGAACCTGTCCTACATGCGCTGGAGCACGAACGCCGGATCCACCTTTGCGCCCAAGGTGGCGCTGCGCAGCGGTCTCCGTGCGAAGGATCCACGGGTTGCGGTGTGCTATGACTCGATCTTCTCGGTGAGCATCTGGCAGTCAGACGTGACGCGCAATGTCGGAGTCGACTACCGCAACCTCGTGACGGGTGACAAGGGCAGGTTTTCGCTGGGCGCCGGGGCGCAGGTCGACATCGCCTGCTACGGCGAGGTGCTCGCTGTCACCTGGGTCCACGAGGACCACCTCTGGCTGGCCGTCCACGAAGGAGCCTGCGCGAATCCCTGCTCTCCCACCGTGAAACTGGATCTCGGCCCTGCCGACTTCGACAGTCCACCTCGGATCTCAGGCGACTATGGCGGATTCGTGGTGACCTGGATAAACGATGGACTGGCCGTCCAGCATTTCGAATACGAAGCGGGCGGTGCTGGCGGTTTCAACATAAACCCCGGTCCCGTCACGACGCTGATGGCCGGCAAGGACGTCCGTCTTCCGGTGATTGCGGCACTGGGCCAGCGAACTGTCGTTGCGTACGAGCGCGCTGGCCAGACGCACCTGCGCGTCAGCGACGATGTCGGCTCGACCTTCGGACCGCGGATCATCGTGTCGAACTACTGCAAGAACTGCCGGGAGGGGGGATCCGAACCGGAGTCGGTGGCTGTCAGCGGATCCAACATCCTGGTGGAGGTGGCACGCTTCGGAGGAACACCGGGGGGCCACGACGTGATCGCCTTCTTGACGCGAAATGGCGGCAACAAGTGGGTGAAGAAGTCGACCCACAGCGGAGGCTTCCGACGTGGAGTGCTGCTAAGCGGGAGCCTGTACGCCGAAGCCTGGGATTTCCATGTCTATAACGGCTCTCCGTACCCGCGGGCGCAGCAGCTCATCGGCTTCCACGTCCGCAGCCTGATCTAGGGCCGGGAGCGGGCGCGCGCTAGTCGATTGCTGACAGCGATTGGCGCAGGATGCCGAGCGCCTGCTCGATCTCGGCGTCGGTCGTGACCAGTGGCGGGATGACCCGCACTGCCTGGCCCCAGGTCCCGCACGAGAGCAGCAGCAGCTTCCGTTCGAAGGCGGCGGCGAGCAGTGCCTTGGCCAGGTCGGGCCGCGGCTTGAGCGTGCCGGGTTCGGCGAACTCGATCGCGACCATGAGGCCGCGGCCACGCACGTCGATCACGCCCGGCTTGCCCACCGCGACGCGGCGCACGCCATCCATCAGCCGCTGACCCTGGCGTTCGGCGGCTGCCACCAGGCCCTCGTCCTCGAAGACATCGAGCGTCGCAAGCGCCGCCGCACATGCGACAACATTCCCGCCGTAAGTGCCACCGTGCGTACCGGGTTGGAATGCGTGAAGCAGCGAACGGCGCGCCATGATCCCCGAAAGCGGCAGGCCCGACGCGATCCCCTTGGCCATCACGACGATGTCAGGCACCGCGCCGGTCCACTCGGACGCGAAGAAGCGGCCCGTTCGGCCGTAGCCCGTCTGGATCTCGTCACAGATCAACAGGATGCCGTGCCTGTCGGCCAGCTCGCGCAGGCGCGGCAGGAAGGTGTCGCTCGGGACCACATAGCCACCCTCGCCCAGGATCGGCTCGACGATGAACGCGGCCACGTCGTCTGGGTAGGCCAGCGTTGCGAACAGCTCGTCGATGGCGGTCATGGTGACGTCGACCGCCGCCTCAGCAGAGCCACCGCCCACGCGCAGCGGGTCGGGGAAGGGAACGAAGTGGACACCGCCGGGGAGTGGCTCGAAATGACCGCGGATGCGCACTGCGGAGCTGGTGAGCGCCATCGTGCCGTGGGTTCGGCCGTGGAAGCCGCCGCGGAACGCCACGATCAACGGCCGTCGCGTCGCGACCTTGGCCAGCTTGACGGACGCCTCGATCGCCTCCGCGCCGGAGTTCGACAGGAACAACGCGACCGGCTCCCCGTCGACAATCGGCCCGCCCGGAAAGTACTGCGGCAGCCGGGCATGAAGGTCGAGCCCGGGCCGGTGGTAGACGATGTTCTGCTGGAGGTGGATGCCCTTGGCAGCCTGATCGGCTATGGCGGCCGACACGCGCGGATGGGCGTGCCCGGTGTTGGTCACCCCAATGCCGGACGTGTAGTCGAGGTAGCGCTCGCCATCGATGGTCTCGATCCATGAGCCGCTCGCTCGCTCGACGACCAGATCCGTGTAGCGTGCCCACAGAGGTGCGACACCGTCGCGCAGGGCCAGCAACGAATCGCGATCTGCCGGGGCGTCGGGCGTCATCGTGGTCATCGTTGCACCTCCATGGCCAGCGCCCCGTCCGTGACTTTCCTCCGGCGCGCCCAGAGTATCTGCGCAACTATCAACGCGAACGCGACGACGAAGATGAGCGTGCCCAATACGTTGACCTCGGGCGGGACACCGAAGCGAGATGCGCCATAGACCCACAGCGGGAACGTCGTCGTCTGGCCAGAGACGAACGAAGTGATCACGTAGTCGTCGATCGACAGGGCAAAGGCGAGCAGCGCCGCCGCCAGGATGCCCGGGAAGATCAGCGGGAAGGTGACCTTGCGGAAGGTCGTCCACTCGTCCGCGCCGAGGTCCATGGCCGCCTCCTCGAGCGTCCGGTTGAACCCGGCTATCCGCGCCCGAACCGTGACCACGACGAAACTGATGTTGAACATGACGTGGGCGATGATGATCGTGACAATCCCGCGCTGGACGTCAGCCGTGACCCACAGCGACAACAACGACGCCCCGAGGATCACCTCGGGCGTGGCCATCGGGATGTAGATCAGCAGGTTGAGCGGCCCCTGGCCGCGGAACTGGTAGCGGGTCAACGCGAGGCCGATCAAAGTCCCGAGGATCGTCGCGACGATCGTGGCCACGATCGCAACGATCAGGCTCGCCACCATAGGCTCGGTGATATCCGGCCGATGCCACACGTCGAAGTAGTTGTCGACTGTGAAGCCCTGCCACGTGATGTTCAGGCGGCCGCGCGGGTCGTTGAACGAGAAGGCCATCATCACCGCGATCGGCAGAAAGAGGTAGACGACGGCGAGCGCCGTGAACGCTGGCAGCAAGGCTCGGGAGAAGCGCTGGGACAACGGCGGGCGGCGCTCCGGCACCGAATCGGCCGATTTCTGGGTCATCAGACAGTCAGCTCCCGGGCCCCAACCACGCGCGCGTAGATCGCCACGAGCACCAGCACGGCGGCCATGAGCACGAAGCCGAGGGCCGACGCCTCGGGATAGGCATTCGTCGCCAGGAACAGCCTCTGGATGACGTTGCCGATCATCGTGGTATCGCGGCTGCCCAAGATGTCGGCGTTGATGAAATCACCGACGGTTGGGATGAACACGAGCAGCGAGCCGGCGAAGACGCCGGGCATCGCCAGCGGCAGGGTGACGCGCAGGAACGCGTGCCTTCGGCTCGCATAGAGATCAGTCGCCGCTTCCATCAGGTGCGGATCGATCTTTTCCAGGGCCACATACAACGGGAGCACCATGAACGGCAGGAAGTTGTAGGTCAGGCCGCCGATCACGGCCAGCGGGCTCGCGAGCACGTGGGTGGTTGGTGCGAGGAGCCCAAGGTCCTTGAGGGTGCCCAGGACGAACCCGTTGTCGGCGAGGATCAGCTTCCAGGAGAGCGTGCGGATGATGAATGCGGTGAAGAAGGGCAGGATCACCAGCAGCAGCAGGATGTTCTTGAAGCGCCCGCCGCGAAAGGCGATCGTGTAGGCCATGGGAAAGCCGATCAGCAGCGTGGCAATGGTCACGATCAGCGCATAGACGATGGAGCGGCTGAGCTGGGTCCACGCGTCGGCAATCACCTCGGGATATATCCCGAAGTTCCACGTCATGCGGTAGCCGGTCCCGAGCGACCCTTCCTGAAGGCTGACCGACGCCATCACGAGCATCGGCACGACGAAGAACGCGATCAGCCATAGGCCGCCCGGGACCAGGAACAGGTAGGGAACTAGCCCGCGCAGCCGCCGACGCATGGCGGGTTAGCTCAACAGGTGCGCTTGGATCGCGACGTCAGCCGCTTACGACCTCGCTGAAGAGGTCGTTCCACTGGCGCTCCTCCTCCTCGGAGAGGATCTTGTAGTTGAAGACATTGTCCAGAGCGTCCTCGTCGGGGAAAGAGTCCTGCGCGAGCCGCTCGAGTTGTGTCGCCCATTCTTCGTCGCCTTCGTCGCGGGCAGTCTGGGCGTCCAGCAGGATCTGTTCGCGAACACCCTTAACCGGGCTGTAGTAGCCGATGTACTCGGACAGCGGCGCAGCAGCTTCCAACGTGTACCAGTAATCCATGAGCTTGTATGCATCGGCCACGTGCTCGGCGCCGTTGGGAATAACCATGTTGTCGACGAACAGCAGGCCGCCAGTGTCCGGGATCACAAATTTCACGTCTGGGTTTTCGTAGAGCTCGATATTGGTGACGTCGCCCGACCAGGCCATGGTTATCGCCAGGTCGCCGGTCGCGAGCGCGTCCACGTAGGAGTTGTCGTAGAAGTCTCGGAATTGCCCCGCCTGGGCCGGTCCGAGCAGTTTGTCATGGGCGGCCTGGACGTCCGCCATCGTCGCGTCCTCGGGTTTCACGCCGAGCGACAGGATGGTCATGCTCATGGTGTCGATCATTTCGCTGAACAGGCCAGCGCGACCCGCAAACTCTGGATCGAGCAGGTCGTCGAAGCTCGTAATCTCGCGACCGGTAAGGGTGGGGTTGTAACCGATGCCCACGATGCCGCCCTGCCACGGGATGGAGTAGGTATTGCCCGGGTCGTACCACGGGTCAAGGAACAGATCCTGGGCGTTCGCCTCGAAGTTGGGCAGCAGGGACTTGTCGAGCGGCTGGACGTAGCCGAGTCGGATCAGCCGGGCGATCATCCAGTCACTCGGCGCGATGATGTCGTAACCGGTGGGGTTACCGGCAGCGAGATCGGGCTGGATCCTGCCGAAGAAGTCTGAGTTGTCGCCGATGTCTTCCTGGTACGAGACCTGGATGCCCGTCTGCTCGGTGAACGCCTCCAGGGTGGGATATTCGCCCGTCTCTTCGTCGATATCGATGTAGAGCGGCCAGTTGCCAAAGACGACCTCTCCGGCCAGCGTCGGCTGGGGCGTTGCCGGCGGCGGGTCGGTCGGCGATGCCGTGGCTGCCGCGCTCGCCGTCGCGACGGGCGTGCCGGTGGCCGTCGCTGCGCTACCCGTCGCTGAGGCTGAACCGCGCGGAGTCGACGTGGCCTGCGCGGGTTGAGACGCAGCCGAGCTCGCGCGGGGCGACGGGCTCTGGCCGGCGATGCCGCAACCGACCACGAATACGAGGGCCGATCCGATCGCGGCCAGTCTCTTCAGGGTGTGGGCATAGTCATTGGACAGGTTGTGCACTGGTGGCTCCTCCTCGGTTCGAGTCACGGCTGATGGGCTGCCCTGGGGAGCAGCATGAACTAGGTTGCCTCGACAGCCCCTTGCAGCGCTGCGTTATCGGCCCGCTTAATGACAAAAGTGTGTTTCGGATTCCATGACATGCGGACGCGCTCGCCAGCCGAGTGCTGCTCGGCCCCGCCCGCCACGTCGAGGTTCTGGCTGTAGACGACAACGTCCTGACCCGCGTCCGTGTGAACAACGTACTGCGTGCTGACGCCGACGTAGCTCGCGTCGGTGACGCTTCCCTCGAGGACGTTGCTGTCGGCGTCCCCGTCCGGTCGTGCGCTGGAACCGCCGCCGGCCGATTCGACCGCCGCGGACGTCTGCAGTCGCAGTTTTTCGGGTCGTACGCCCACGCGCACCGGTGTGTCCGCTGCCCATCCGTCGGCAACGGCACGGACGAGCTCGCCGTTGACCAGCTCTATCTCGGTGAACCGATCATCTCTGCCGACGACCTTGCCATCGAGCAGGTTCGATACGCCAAGGAAGCCAGCCACGAACTCTGTCTTCGGCTGCTCGTACAGCTGGACCGGGTCGCCCAGCTGGTCCACCTTGCCGGCGCGCATCACGGCGATGCGGTTGGACATCGTCATCGCCTCGTCCTGGTCGTGGGTGACGTAGACGAAGGTGATCCCGACCTCCTCCTGGATGCGCTTCAGCTCGAGCTGCATCTGCTTGCGCAGCTTGAGATCGAGCGCGCCGAGCGGTTCGTCGAGCAACAGCACGCGCGGGTGGTTGATCAAAGCCCGAGCCAGCGCGACGCGCTGCTGCTGACCGCCTGAGAGCTGGTTCGTGCGGCGGCGGTCGTAACCCGGCAGCTGGACCAGCTCGAGCATCTCGCCGACTCGGCGGCGGACCTCGCTGTCGGCGACCTTCCGCCGGCGCAGTCCGAACGCGACGTTCTCGTAGACGTTCAGGTGCGGGAACAGGGCGTAGTTCTGGAACACGGTGTTCACGTCGCGCTTGTACGGCTGGAGCTCGGTCACGTCCTGCTCGCCGAGGTATACGGTGCCGGACGTCACGTCCTCGAACCCGGCGATCATGCGCAGCGTCGTCGTCTTGCCACAGCCCGACGGGCCGAGCATCGAGAAGAACTCGCCGTGCTCGATGTCGAGCGACAGGTCGTCGACCGCGACGACATCCCCGAACCGCTTGGTTACCCGGTCGAGCCGGACGTCGGTCTGTGCCAATCAGTACCTCGTGCTGGGGCGAATCACGAGTGCGGTGTGTCTCGAGGTTCACGGGAGTCTAGTCCCGCGGCGGAAGGTGCGGGGACGGACCGGGCCGCCGGCCCTTGTCTTGAGTCCCTGCGCGTGATCCTTGATCACGCGAGCGTACTCACCAATACTGAGCCGTCCCCAAGGCTGGTGCTCAAGTAAGGGCTCCCGTGTTGCCGCTGATGCGCGTGGCTATGTAAACCGGCAGCACGCTGACCACGATCAGGACCAGCGCGACGACGTTCACGACTGGAAGCTCGTTCGGTCGCTGGATCGCGGAATAGATCCAAATCGGGATCGTCTGAGTGCCGGCGCCAGCGGTGAAGATCGTCACGATGATCTCGTCAAAGGACAGGCCGAACGCAAGCAACCCCGAACGTGGTGAACGTCGTCCGCAGCGCGATGCCGGAGACCACGCCAGGCAGCGCGATCGGCAGCACCAGGAAAAAAGATATCGTCTGACGGCCGAAGAAATCGTAGCGCTGGACCGCCAGCGCGGCGAGGGTGCCGAGGATGAGGGCCAACACAGTGGCCAGACTCGCCGCGGCCAATGAGTTGAGCGCGCGGATGACCGCCGGATTGGCGGCGGCCTCGAAGAACCACTGGAACGTAAAGCCCTGTGGCGGCCACGCCTGGATTCGGCTCGTGTTGAAGGCGTAGATGGCCAGGACGACGATGGGCAGGTAAATGAACGACAGGACGAGCGCAGTCGCTATCCGCAGCGCCATTCGGACGATGCGCGGCTCAGCCATCTGTCGACCTCACAGCGAATCGAAGGCGCCCAGGCGCCGCGCGAGGAGCAAGTAGACGATCATGATCCCGATCGGGATCAGCGAGTACGCCGCCGCCAGGGCTCGTCGTTCGTGGAAACGGCCAATCGCCCCTCCGACCCTCTTGATTGCCGCGGACTATACGCGATGCATGCCCTCAGCCAGCCGTCGCGATTGCGACCTCCGGCATCCCGAACGGCGCGGCACCGGCGGCCCAGCTGGCGATCTGCTCGCGCGAGAACAACTCGTCGACGGCCATCGATGAGGCGCCGATAACCCCGGCGAGACCGGCAAGCGACGACCGCTGAACAAGAAGGTCACGTGTCGCCAGGGGCAGCGACCGCCGATAGACGGTCTCGCGGATGGATGCCAGCAGCTGATCGCCGCTCTGCGCGACGCCGCCGCCGATGACGATCAGCGACGGGTTGAAGAAGTTGACGACCGAGGCAAGCATCAGCCCGATCCGATGTCCGGCCGACTGGAGCATCACGACGGCCGCGGCGTCGCCGAACGATGCCGCGCGGGCGACATCCTCGGCGGTCACCCGGCCATGCTGCTCGAGCGAGGTCCGGAGGCGTTCGCTGCGCCCGTCGAGCGCGGCCGCTGTCCCCTGGCGCGCGAGCGCCGCGCCGCCGGCGAGCGCCTCGAGGCAACCGACATTGCCGCAGCGGCACACGACCGAAGCGTCGTCCACGACCTGGATGTGGCCGACATCGCCGGCGCTGCCCTGCGCCCCTCGGTGGAGGCGGCCGTCGGCGATGATTCCAGCGCCGATACCGGTGCCGATCTTCACGACAACGACGTTGTCCTGGCCCTGTGCGACGCCGCTGCGCCACTCGCCGAGAGCGAGCAGGTTGACATCGTTGTCGACCCAGACCGGAGCGTCGTAGCGCGCCGAGAACCTGTCGCGCACGGGGTATCCGTCCCAGCCCGGCATGATCGGCGGAGAAATCGGCCGGCCGGTGCGGAATTCCACCGGCCCGGGCACCCCCATGCCGATCCCCCACAGCGCGCCGGGGGCTTCGCGAGTCGTGGCGCGGAGCTCGTCGAACAACTCGTCGACGCGCGACAGGCAGCGCTCTGGGCCGTCGCCAATTTCGGCCGGCTCGTCGCGGTGGGCCAGGATTCGGCCGTCGAGCGTCGTCATGGCGACATCGATGCTCGTCGCGCCGAGGTCGGCGACGAGCAGGTGACCGGCGTTGCCGTGGAACGTGAGCTGGCGCGGCGGCCGCCCGCCGGTGCTGTCGCGAAAGCCGGCGTCGCGCACCAGGCCGAGGTGGATCAACTCGCCGACGCGCTGGGTGACGACCGCGCGGCCGAGGCCGGTCCGCTCGACGAGCTCGGAACGCGAGCGCGACCGGCCAAGCCTGACCTCGTCAAGCACAGCGACAAGCGAATCGTGAGTTTCTTCAGGCGGCAGGTTCGCCATGTCCCAACTATACGCATCTATTGGCGGTCGGCGGCTGACTTTTGTCCTTGACATGCAAAAGTTCTTGGCTAGGCTTACTCGTGATGAGGGCAATGAGCGAAATCGGCACCGCTGTTATCGGCAGCGGCTTTATTGGCACGGTCCATATCGAGGCACTGCGCCGGATCGGCGTCCGCGTGACGGGGCTCCTGGGCTCAACTCCAGAGCGCGGAGCGGAGCGGGCCAAACGCCTGGGCGTCGCACGCGCGTACTCATCCCTCGCGGAGCTGCTCGACGACTCGGCAGTCGAGGTTGTGCACGTCACATCGCCCAATCACTTGCACTTTCCGCAGGTGCGCGACATCCTCGCCGCCGGCCGCCATGTGGTGTGCGAAAAGCCGCTGGCCATGTCATCGGAGGAATCGGCGGAGCTTGTCGGGCTCGCCGACCGTGGCGGTCGAGTGGCGGCGGTGAACTTCAACATCCGCTTCTACCCCGTCAACCAGCACGCGCGCGACGTCGTCAGTGCGGGCTCGGTCGGCGACGTCCGGCTGATCAGCGGCCGTTACTTCCAGGACTGGCTGCTCATGGAGAGCGATTGGAACTGGCGCCTGGAGCCGGATCGCGGCGGTGCGCTGCGCGCGGTCGGCGACATCGGCTCGCATTGGCTCGACCTGACGACATTCATCAGCGGACTGCACGTCACCGCGGTGATGGCCGATCTCGCCACGTTCATTCCGCTCCGCAGCCAGCCGTCGGGACCGGTCGAAACGTACGCCCTGGAGCGCGCTGCTGAGACCGTCCAGCGCGAGATAAGCACCGAGGACGTCGCCACGATCCTGCTGCGCTACGAGAACGGCGCTCGCGGAATCGTCGGGATCTCGCAGATCAGCCCGGGCCGCAAGAACTCGCTCCAATACGAGATCGATGGCTCTGGCAGTGCGCTCGGCTGGGACTCGGAGCAGCCGGACCAGCTCTGGATCGGCCATCGCGAAGAGCCCAACCAGATCCTGATCAAGAACCCGGCCCTGATGTCCGAGGGCGGCCGACGAGCGGCCGCTCTGCCCGGCGGTCACGTCGAGGGCTTCGCCGATACCTTCGCCGCGCTCTTCCGATCGATCTACGCGGACGTCGGCAACGGTGCAATGAGCGCCAGCCCGCCCTACGCGACGTTCGCTGACGGCCACGAAGAGATGCTCGTCAGCGACGCGATTGCACAGAGTTCACGCAGCGGCAGCTGGGTCGAGGTCGCCCGTAATGCTTCGAGGGCGAGCTTGGAACTTGAGGCAGCTCACCCTTGAAACTCGGGTTTCTTACCGCGCCCCTACCGGACATGCCACTGATGGAGATTGCCGACTGGGCGGCGGCGAACGAATTCGACAGCCTCGAGATCGCAGTTTGGCCACGGTCGACCGGGCCGGCCCGCCGCTACGCCGGCACGTCGCACATCGACGTCGCCAACCTGTCCGACGCTGAGGCGACGGAGGTCGTCGGTGAGATCGAGGGAAAGGGACTGACCATCTCCGGCCTTGGCTTCTATCCCAATCCGCTTCACCCAGACCGGGAGAAGCGTGAGGCGGCCATCGCCCACATCCGCGACGTGATGCACGCGGCGCGCAAGATGGGCGTGCCCTTCGTGAACACGTTCATGGGCGGCGATCCACACAAGAGCCTTGACGAGAACTGGCAGGACGCGCTCCAGATCTGGCCGGACATCGTGCGCTACGCCCAGGACCAGGGAGTCAAGATCACGATCGAGAACTGTCCGATGATCTTCTCGCGCGACGAGTGGCCGGGCGGCAACAACATCGCCTGGTCGCCCTACATCTGGCGCCGGATCATCGAGCAATGGGGCGACACGGTCGGGCTCAACTACGACCCGTCGCACCTCGTCTGGCTGATGATCGACCAGGGCCGGTTCATCCGCGAGTTCGGAGCGCACATCCTTCACTTCCAGGCCAAGGACGTGATGATCGACCGCGACGGCCTGTACGAGCGGGGCACCCTTTCCTCGGGCATCGGCTGGCAGGTCCCGCGCCTGCCCGGGCTGGGTGACGCCGATTGGGGTGAAATCCTCTCCAACCTTTATCACGTGGGCTACGACGGAGACTGCATCATCGAACACGAGGATCGGCGCTTCGAAGGCACGGATGACCTCGTCAAGCGCGGCTTCCTGCTCGCGCGCAATATCCTCCGGCCCTTCATCCCCAGGGAGTCCTGATTTTGACGATCACACGGACTGCGACCAGCCCGCCTGACACGGCGGCAATGCTCGCCAGGCTGACCTATCGCGACGTCTCGAAGACGATCGACCACTCACTGCTTCGACCGGAGCTGGACGATCAGTTCGTCGACGATGGGATCCGACTCGCAGCGGAGTACGACGTCGCTTCGGCCACGGTGCGCCCCGTCGACGTCGAGCGTGCCGTGACGATGTTGCGCGGCAGTGACGTCAAGGTCGGCACGGTCGTGGGCTTCCCGCACGGCAACCACCTGACCGAGACCAAGGTCTTCGAGACGCGCCGCGCCCTGGAGCAGGGCGCTCTCGAGATCGACATGGTCATCCAGATCGCGGCGCTGAAGTCCGGCCGTGACGAAGACGTGCGTGCCGACATCTGGGCGGTGGTCGACGTCGCCCATACCGGTGGCGCGATCGTCAAGGTCATCTTCGAGAACGCGTACCTGACCGACGACGAGAAGATCCGCGCCTGCCGCGCGACCGAGGCCGCGGGCGGCGACTTCGTCAAGACGTCGACGGGCTTCGCGTCGACCGGCGCGACACATGACGACCTGCGCCTCATGCGCGCGAATACGTCACCGCATATCGCGGTCAAGGCCGCCGGTGGCGTCCGAACACTTGATGCGCTTCTGGAAGTCATGGCGCTGGGGGTGACACGCGTCGGTGCCACTGCAACCAAGACCATCCTGGACGATTTCCGGGCGCGCAAGGAGAGCACATCGCCCTCGCGCGGCTCCGCCGGCTCACCGACGGAGCAGGGTGCCTATTGAGTGGCGGTTCGCGGCTCGCGTAGCCGGTAGAAACCGTTTTCTGGTCTAACATCGCATGCGCGATAAGTGAAAAGGAGGCAGATGGCCAAGGGTTCCAAAGGTTTATCAAGGAATACAGGAGGAGGAATTCAGCGAATGAGTCAAACAAGAAGGTTCCACGCACTCGGAGTGACGCTCGCAATCGCGATGCTCGTCGCCGCGTGCGCTACCCCCGGCGCAACTACGCGCCCGTCGACCCCCGCCGCAACGGCTCCGGCATCTGCGCCGGCATCGGCTCCGGCATCTGCGCCGGCATCGGCTCCGGCATCGGCTCCGGCATCGGCTCCTGCATCTGCGCCGGCATCGGCTCCTGCATCCGCGCCGGCCAGCGTTGGCACCGGCGACTACCACATCGGTTATTCGAATGCGGGCGGCGTCGGAAACGGCTTCCGCGAAGAGCAGGTCTGCACCGCGAAGGCGGAAGCGCTTGCGTCTGGCCAGGTCTCGGAGATGACTCTCTTCCACGAGAACATCACCGGCGCAGCGGGCCAGTTGACCCACATTCGTGACCTGATCGCCGCCGACGTGGACGCGATCGTGTTCAACCCGAACGATCCGGCGGCTCTCAACCCGGCACTCGACGAAGCCGAGGCTGCGGGCATTGTTACCGTGTCGGTCGACGCTTATGTGACCCACGAGGGCACCTACAACCTCTACAACAACCAGATCCTCTACGCGGAGCTCGGCGCTCGCTGGCTGTTCGAGCATCTCGGCGAAGGGGACCACACGGTCTGGTACATGCGCGGCCTCGCCGGCCACCCGGCAGACTCTGATCGCCACATCGGCTTCCAGAACGCGCTGGCCGAGTTCCCGAACATCACGGTCGTACCGAGCGCCGAAGGGGTCCACACCGGCTGGGATCCGGGGATGACGACCGACATCGCGAACACTTTCGTGAATAGCACCGCATACGACGAAGTCGACGGTATCTGGACGTCCGGCATGGACTCGCAGGTCGTGGACGTGATCAAGGACAGCGGCAAGGCATTCGTGCCGATCGTCGGCGCTGACCTTGGCGCATTCGTTGCGCAGCTTCTCGACGACGAGAATTTCCCGGGCCTCGAGGGCGCAGCGGTGACCAACACCGCGGCCGTCGGTGGCGCAGGTGTAAGCCTGGCGCTCAAGGTCCTGAACGGAGAGGCAATCGACACCGCTGAGGATGCCCCGCAGCCGAATACGGTCCTGCTGACGCCTGTCGTCGCTGAGAACGTTACGGACGAAGGCAAGGCAACGCTCGAGTCGTGGCAGGTCGATGGACTCGATCCGCTGTGGCCGCTCGGCCTCGAGATCGAGGGTTACACCACTTACACCCCCGAGGAAGCCGTCGCCTGCGAGGGACCGGGCGGGATCTAAACCCGTCCCGCAAGGTCACTCAACTTCACTCTATGAGCGGGAGGTCGGTTCGCCGGCCTCCCGCTCTTGTATAAATACGATCCGATGACCGTCATCACCGGCACAGACCTGCTGCTCGAAGCGACCGGCATCTCGAAGAGCTACGGCGCCGTCGTGGCGCTCAAGAACGCCTCCCTGGCCGTCCGCCCGGGCGAGGTGCACGCACTGATGGGCGCCAACGGTGCCGGTAAGAGCACCCTGGTCAAGATTCTTACCGGGGCCGTTCGACCGGATGGCGGCACGATCGCCATACACGGACGTGAGCGCGTCGTGCACTCACCGGGCGAGGCTCGTCGCGGCGGCCTCGTATCCGTTTACCAGGAACCGGCGCTCATTCCCGATCTCGACATCCGCGCCAACCTGCGCCTCACCGAGACGCCGATCGAGCCGTTCCGACACTGGGTCCGCGAGCTCGGATTGGAGACGCTCAGCCTCTCCAGCGTCGCCCGTCAGGTACCGCTGGCCTCGCTCAGGATCATCGATCTGGCTCGCGCACTCGCAATCGAGCCCGAGGTTCTCATGCTCGACGAGATGACCGCGGCGTTGCCGGCGAACTTGACCGAGCGCGTCCTCGAGGTCGTGGGTCGCCAGCGTGGAGGCGAGCGATCGATCATCTTCATCTCCCACCGCATGATCGAGATCGCCGCCGTCTGCGATCGCGCGACGGTGCTCCGCGAGGGAGAAACTGTGGGTGTCGTCGACGTCGGCCCAGGCTCCGAAGATCGCATCGTGGACCTGATGCTCGGGCAGGCCGTCAAAGGACTCCATGACCGGGACGACCACCCCATAGCCACGGGGGACGAGTGGCGCGCCGCAACGCCTCGCCTGTCCGCGCGGGGGCTCAGCGCCGGAACCCGACTCGTCGACGCCACCTTCGACCTGCACCAGGGCGAAGTCCTCGGCGTGGTGGCTTTGGAGGGGCAGGGCCAGGACGAACTCTTCGACATTCTCGCCGGCTCGGAAAAGCCGAGCGGGGGCGATCTCGTCGTCGACGGCAAGCAGGTCAGGTTCGGACACCCAGCCGACGCGATTCGGGCCGGCGTGGTCTACGTGGCTGCCGACCGGGCCGAAGCCCTGCTGATGCAGCGCTCCGTGCGCGAGAACATCGCCCTGCCATTCCGGGCGCCGCTACCCAAGTGGGGCCCGATCAACATCGCCGACGAGCGACAAAAAGTCAGCGAGGCGATCGGCAAGCTCCAGATCGACACGCGCGCCCAGCGCGAGGTCCGGCGTCTGTCCGGCGGCAACCAGCAGAAGGTGACGATCGCGCGCTGGGTAGCTGGCAGCGTCCGGACCATGCTGTGCTTCGACCCTACGCGCGGAATCGACATCCGTACCAAGACACAGATCTACGCGTTGCTGCGTGACCTTGCCAATGAAGGCGCGGCCATCCTGCTTTATACGTCGGAGCTCAAGGAAATCCAGCTCGCCTGCGACCGCGCCATCGTGATCTTCGGCGGACGCGTTGTGGCCGAGCTCAGCGCAGCCGACGCCGACGAACCGGCGCTCCTGCGCGCGGCATACAACCTGCGTTCCGACGCCCAGATGCCGGAACTTGTCGCGGCGGAGGTCGTGGCCACGGAATCCGGATCAGACGCAGTTGCCGCCGTCGAAGAGGCGATGACTCCCAAATGACCGCGGCGACCGCATCTTTCGAGGAACCGCGGACAAGTCGCGTCGACGCCGTCGTCGGCGTGCTCCGGCGCAACGCATGGGCGCTCGGACTGGTCGTCTTCTTCGGCCTGATGCTGGTGTTCACTCGGATCATCCAGCCGACGTATGGCGTGTCCGGCGTTCAGGGGCTGGCGATTGGCGTGCTTCCCCTGGCTTTCGCAGCGGCCGCCCAGACTGTGATCGTTATCTCCGGTGGAATCGACCTCTCGATCGGTTCGATGATGGCGCTGACGAGCGTCGTGGCGGCGACGAGCATGAAGGGCCAGTCGGAGGAATTCGGGGTACTGGTCGTCGCGCTCACGCTGCTTCTCGGGATCGGCCTTGGCGCGATCAACGGGGGACTGATCGTCCTCACCCGCGTTCCAGACATCATTGTGACCCTGGCGATGTCCTTTGTCTGGGCCGGGGCTGCGCTGCTCGTGCTGAACGTACCCGGCGGTGGCGCCGCTCTGTGGCTGACCGACCTCGTGCTGGGATCCCTCGGCAACGAGTGGATCCCTAAGGCAGCAGTCCTGCTGGCCTCTCTCGTGGCGATCATCTGGCTGACGGTCCGGCACTCGCGGCTCGGGTTGTGGTTTTACGCCATCGGCAGCAGCCATTTGGCTGCATTCAGGAGTGGGGTTCCCGTGAATCGCGCGAAGCTCTTCTCATACGCCGTTGGGGGCTTGTTCGCAGCGCTCGCGGGACTCAGCCTGACGGCCAGTACGGGAAACGCAAGTCCTATTCCGGCGCCGGAGCACACGCTTTTCAGCGTTGCGGCGGTCGTGCTCGGGGGCGTCAGCCTTGCCGGTGGTCGCGGTGGCTTGTTCGGACCCATCGTGGCGGTCTTCATCCTCTCGCTCCTGCGTACTGACCTGACCTTCTTGAAGCTCAACCCAAGCCTCGCGACGGTCGCACAGGGTGTGATCCTCGTCGCGGTGGTGATGTTCGGCACGCTTGTCCAGTTCCGGCGATCTCGGCGATGACAGAAGCAGTCGCGGCGCCTGCGCCCAAACCGAGGGCGGGCACGCTGAGCCGAACGGGGATTCGTGCGCTGGTGCGGGATCGGCCGATGATCCCCCTCGTTTTACTCCTCCTCTTTCTCGTGCTGGCGAGCGAGCTCGCCCGTCCCGGCACTGTCGACCCGGGTTGGGCGGGCATCATCCTGCGAACGGCCGTCCCGCTGGCGATTCTGGCCGGGTGCCAGACGCTGACGATGCTCACTGGCGGCATCGACCTGTCGGTCGGCGCGGTCGCCTCGATGTCCGGCTTCGTCGTCGCGACGCTCGTCGGCGGTCCGGGCCTCGGTTTCGGCATCGTGATCGCGCTGATCGTCGCTGGTCTGGCCGGGCTCGCGACCGGGATCGGCGTTGGCGTTTTCCGAGTCCATCCTCTGATCATGACCCTGGCCATGAGTCTGGTCGTTTTCGGGCTCGCCAACGTCTGGCAGCTCCAAATGGTCCAGACCGGTTCCGGGGTGCCCGACGAATTCCGCGGGTTGGGCGCCGGTCTCCTGTTACGGATCATTCCGCATAGCCTGCTGGTCTTCATTCCCATCCTGCTGATGATCATGCTTGGACTCCGGCGCACCGGGTACGGCCAGATGCTCTACGCGATCGGCGATAACCCCGTAGCGGCCCGGCTGTCTGGAGCTAAGTCGTGGCAGATCCTCGTGGTGCTCTACGTCCTATCGGCTCTGCTGGCCGCCGTAGCCGGCTTCCTGCTCAGCGGCGCGAGCAACGTGGCGAGCGTCACGCTCGCCAACTCACTGGTGTTGCCGTCCGTGGCCGCGGCTGTGATCGGCGGTACCTCGATCCTCGGTGGCCGCGGCGGTTACGGCGGCACGATCGTGGGTGCGCTGATCCTGACCGTCGTCGCTTCGCTCCTGACGTCACTCGGCTTCAAAGAGGCTGATCGCCTGATCCTGTTCGGATCGATCATCGTGCTGGTGGCTGCCGCCTACACACGCGTCACTTCCGACTCCTGACAGCCCGTGGGTGAAGGCTCGCCCGCGACCCGCCATCTCGGGCTCGACCTCGGTGGGACGAACATCAAATGGGTCGTCGCAGAGAGCGCCGGCGGCGACTGGATGGTGCTCGACCGCGGCCGGGCGCCCACTGAAGCCGACCAGGGGCCGAGTGCCGTTGTCGGGCGCCTCGCCGGCGCGGCTGTGGACGTTATCGGGCGATGGCCGGAGATTACCTCCGTCGGCGTGGGCGTGCCGGGTGAGTACGACCCCGTTGCGGGCACGACCCGCGATCTCACCAATCTACCCGGTGCGTGGGCCGGCAAGCCCCTTGGGAGCGTCATCAGCGCCGCCGTCAGGCTGCCGACGCACCTGATCAATGATGCTCGCGCTTTCGGTCTGGCCGAACTGCGCCTGGGAGCCGGACGGGGGGTTGGGTCGATGATCGGTTTCGCGCTTGGGACGGGAGTCGGCGGCGTGGTCGCCATTGATGGACGAGTTCACTACGGACATGAAGGCACGGCCGGCGAGCTGGGCCACCAGACGATC
>Ga0183260_10001717_pt1 | contig 18190 bp, 16 predicted proteins | sample AntDrymUQ4972206_2_FD_129768 | JGI IMG/M metagenome (GOLD analysis project Ga0183260, IMG submission 129768) | Polar desert sand microbial communities from Dry Valleys, Antarctica - metaG UQ497 (22.06) (version 2) (version 2) | ecosystem: Environmental > Terrestrial > Soil > Desert | place...
CGGACGAACTCGGTCAGCTCCTTCGGGATGTCCGACTCGAAGCCGTATCGCTCGATCAGATCCATGACGTGATTCGACACCATCGCCGGGAACCACCGCACCTGCTCGCGCGCCTCGGCCATGTCGTCCGAGATGTGGCTCGGCGCGCAGATGATGCACTGGAGCGCGTCCGGGTCCCGATCCGCCTCCACGGCCGCTTCACGCGCGGTGTCCATGATCCACTTGACGATCACGGGATCGGCAAGCTGGATGATGACGCCGTCGCCGACGCGACCCGCGACCCCGAGTGCCTTCGGCCCGTAGCCGGCAACCCACATCGGGATCTCCGGCAGTCCGGGGCGCACCCACTTGAGCTGAAGGTCCTTCTCGTTCCAATTCACCTCGCGGCCGTTCATGAAGTCCTTGATCATCGCCAGACGACGCTCGAACTCGGCGACCTTGACCGGCTGCTGGCCGATCGTGCGCCGCGCCGAGTCGCCGCGGCCGATCCCCATCACCATGCGCCCGTCCGAGATGTCGTGCAGCGTGGCGTACCCGCTCGCGAGGACGGTCGGCTCGCGGGTCCCGGGATTCGTGACGCAGTGGCCGAGCTTCATCGTGCTCGTCGCCTGCGCGGCCAGGGTGAGGAGCGGGAACGACTCCTGCCAGAGAAGATGTGAGTCATACGTCCACCCGTACTCGAAGCCATGCGACTCGGCCAGCTGCAGGAGCTCGACCAGCCGGCTCGCGGGTGGATCGGGAAGGACGGTGACGCCGAAGCTCAAGGCCATGGATTCTCCCGGGTTCGCTCGTTCGAAGCGACGATTATCCGCGCAGCCGCGCACGATTGCCAGAGAACGCTCGTCTCGGGATCCTTGGACCGAGGTCAGGCTGAAGCCTGACCGCAGGGATGAGCACATCGAGATCCCAAACCCTAGGTGTCAGGCTTCAGCCTGACCCCACGACACGTGGTCAGCGACCGCCGCCTCCGACGACCCACGCGATTGTCTTCGAGGTGAGGCTGTCGAGAGCGGCGACACCGAGCTCGAGGTGCTCCTCCTTGGTGTCCTCCAGCTTCGTGTGCGAGAGGCCGCGGAGGCTCTGGACGAACAGCATCACCGTGGGTACGCCCGCGCGGGAGACCTCGGCGGCATCGTGCAGCGGGCCGGAGGGGAGCCGGTGTGCGGTGTCCGTCACCTCCAGGATCGCCTCCTCGCAAAGGTCGAGGAGCGTCTCGTCGAAGAGGATCGGCTCGATCGACCAGATTCTCTCCCACTCGACCTCGATCCGCTCCTCTTCTGCGAAACGGGCGCCCGCCTCCTTCGCGAGCGCGAGCATCGAGGCCAGCTTCGCCGCGTCCAGGTGCCGCTGGTCGAGGAGCTGCTCGGCGGTCTCGACGACCGATGTGACGATGCCCGGCCTGCACACGACGCCTCCGGAGGTACAGACCGCGCCGTCTCCCGTCTGCTCCGCGATATCGCGAATCTCCAGCGCGAGCTTCGCCGCTCCTGCGAGCGCATCTCGTCGCTCCTTCATAGGCGTCGAGCCCGCGTGCGCTGCCTGGCCGCGCCAGGTGATGCGGTGGCGCTCGACGCCGAAGGTGCCGAGCACGACTCCGAGCGGCAGGTCGAGCGACTCGAGTACCGGCCCCTGCTCGATGTGCAGCTCGAGGTAAGCCGCTGCGGAGCGGAGCTGGCTGCGCGCGTCGAGAGCGCGGTCGAGGTCGACTCCGTACTCGCCCAGTGCGTCGGGCAGCCGGACGCCCTCGGCGTCGGTGAGCTGTCGCAACTCGTCCTGGTCGGCCATGGAACCGGCTGTCGCGCTCGACCCGAAGAGGCTCCGGCCGAAGCGGGCGCCTTCCTCGTCCGCCCAGTTGACCAGCCGAACCGAGACGGGTGGCGCTCCGTCGGCCGCGATCCGGCGCAGCACCTCGACGCCGGCGACGATGTTCAGCGCACCGTCGAGCCAACCGCCGTTGGGCACGGAATCGATGTGCCCGCCGATCAGCACCGCGCGGTCGGACGCGCCGCTCAAGGTGAACCACTGGTTGCCCGCGGAGTCGATCTCCTCCTCCGCGCCCGTCTCGGCGACCTTGTCGCGCAGCCATGCGCGTGCGCGTTCCCACGTCTCCGTCCAGGCGACGCGCTGAGCCCCGTTCTCGTCGCCCGTGAGCTCCCGCAGCTCCAGTAGGTCGTCGACCGTTCGCTTGGGCGAGAGCGGCACGCGCGCGAGCTTACTACGGGCCGATTTCGAGTCGGTAAGAATCACCCGCAGTGGGCGACGTTGCCATCACGACTCCTGTTCGGGCACGCCCACGTGGCCAGGCGATGGCTGCGCTGGCGCGTGCCGGCACGCTCCTGCTCGTGCTGCTCGCCCTGTGGGGGCTCTGGGAGGGCTACCGCTGGCTCTGGGTCGAGACCGGCTGGACGAAGCCCTTCGTCGTCAACGACACCACGCTGCCGCACCTGCACGACATCGTCGGCGCGCTCTTCGAGTCGCCGCAGGAGGGCGGCCCGCTCCTGATCGACCTCCTCTTCCACTACGCGCTCTTCACCGCAAAGGAGGCGGCCGCCGGCTTCGCGATCGGTGCCACCATCGGGTTCCTCCTCGGTGCGGTGATCGCGCGCTTCCAGATGCTGCAGCGTGGCCTGATGCCGTACGTGGTCGCCTCGCAAACGATCCCGATCCTCGCGATCGCACCGATCGTCGTGGTCGGAATCGGCAGCCTGACCATCGCCGGCTGGACACCCGTGGACTGGATGCGGGTCTCGGTGATCGCCGCCTACCTGACGTTCTTTCCGGTGACCGTGAACACGGTCCGCGGGCTGCAGTCGGCCGAACCGGCCGCGGTGGAGCTGATGGAGTCCTACGCCGCGAGCGAGTGGGCGGTGTTCTGGAAGCTGCGCGTGCCCTCGGCCCTCCCGTACCTCTTCTCCGCGTTCAAGGTGGCCGCGACGGCGAGCGTCGTGGGAGCCGTGATCGGCGAGCTGCCGTCCTCGATCCAGGACGGCCTCGGCGGCGCGATCATCAACTTCAACCAGTACTACGTCCTGAATCCCGAGAACCTGTGGGCGACGAACCTGATCGCGGCTCTCCTCGGCATCGGCTTCTTCCTCGTCGTCGTCCTCGTCGAGAAGCTCGTCGTTCGCCGCGCGCCGGAGCAGCTCGTATGAGCGTGGCGGACGTCGGGGATGGCAAGGAGGCAGTCGTCTCGGCCCAGCGCGTGACGAAGACCTTCGGCAAGGGAGGCGTGACCGCGCTCCAGGAGATCGATCTCGAGGTGCGCCGAGGCGAGTTCATCTCGCTGATCGGGCCGTCGGGCTGCGGCAAGTCGACCCTCTTGCGCGTCATCGGGGACCTGGTCGAACCGACGACGGGAAAGATTCTCATCAACGGCAAGTCCGCGCACCGAGCTCGACTCGACCGCGACTACGGCATCGTCTTCCAGGCGGCGGTTCTCTACGACTGGCGGACGGTGGTGAAGAACATCTCGCTGCCGCTCGAGCTCGGTGGCTGGGATCGCGCGCGCAGGGCGAGTCGCGTCCGGGAGATGGTCGAGCTCGTCGACCTCGCAGGCTTCGAGAAGCACTATCCGTGGCAGCTCTCCGGCGGGATGCAGCAGCGTGTCTCCATCGCCCGCGCGCTGTCGTTCTCGCCCGCCCTGCTGCTCATGGACGAGCCGTTCGGCGCGCTCGACGAGATGACCCGCGAGCGGCTGAACCTGGAATTGCTCCGGATCTGGGCGGAGACCGGCTCGACGGTGGTGTTCGTCACGCACTCGATCTCGGAGGCCGTGTTCCTCTCAACGCGCGTCGTCGTCATGTCGGCGCGCCCTGGCCGGATAACCGAGGTGGTTCCGATCGACCTCGAGCAGCCGCGTACAGCTGAGACGCGGGAGGAGCCGCGCTTCTTCGAGCTGGTCACCGAGGTGCGTGAGGCGCTGCACGCTGGAGGTGCCGACGAGGTCGTCGCCGAGCTGGAGGGGCTCGAGTGACGACGATCGCGCACGGCGAGCGGCGCAATCTCGCGCTCGGGCGAAGGGCCGGTAGGTGGCTCCCCGCGCTCGCCGTGTTCGGCTTCGGGCTCGTGGCGTGGCAGTGGATCCTCCCTGCGCTCGGAGTCGAGCGCTTCCTGCTGCCGCCGTTCTCGGATGTCGTGACGGCGTTCTGGGACTCACGTGACGAGCTCGTGCGTGCGGGCTGGATCACGTTCAAGGAAGCTCTCGGCGGCTTCGTGCTCGGTTGCTCGCTCGCGTTCGTCTTCGCCCTCGCCCTCGCCCGCTGGCGGCCGCTCGGCAACGCGCTCATGCCGTACCTGATCGCCGCGAACGCTGTTCCGATCGTCGCCTTCGCGCCCATCACGAACGCCTGGTTCGGAATCCTGAGCCCGTGGTCGAAGATCGTCATCGCGGCGGTCCTCTGCTTCTTCCCGGTTCTGGTCAACACCCTGCGCGGACTGACCTCTGTTCGGCCCGAGTCGCTGGAGCTGATGCGCTCGTACGCGGCGGGACAGCCTTCGGTCTTCAGGCGAGTCAGAATTCCGAACAGTCTCCCCTTCGTGTTCTCGGCCTTGAAGATCGCGTCCGTACTCGCGATGATCGGCGCTGTGGTGGGGGACTACTTCGGAGGTTCGACGGAAGCACTCGGCGTCCAGATAGTGTCCGCGGTCTCGCTCGCCCAGTACGAGACCGCCTGGGCTGCCATTCTGGTCGCGAGCATTCTCGGGATCGCGTTCTACGCCTCGGTCGCGGTCGTCGAGCGCTTCGCGCTTCGCTGGCATCCGTCAACGAGAGGAGAGGCACAATGACACTCGAGGAGGGCACATGAGGAGACGCAGGTGGTACGCGCTGGCGGCCACGATCGTCGTGGGATCGAGCCTGGTCGTCGCCGGCTTCGCGACCGCGAGCAGGTCGAGCGAAGAGCAGGCGCTGACCAAGGTCACCTTGCAGAGCAAGTGGGTCGTGCAGTCGCAGTTCGCCGGCTACTACGTCGCCAAGGCGAAGGGGTACTACAAGCAGGTCGGGCTTGACGTCAACATCAAGGCCGGCGGGCCGGACATCCTGCCCGAGCAAGTCGTGCTCGGCCGCCAGGCGGAGTTCGGAATCAACTGGTTCCCGAGCCTGCTGCAGCAGCGGGACACCGGCAACGACCTCGTCAACATCGGCCAGGTCTACGCGAGGAGCGGCACGACGGAGGTCACGCTCAAGTCGAGCGGGATCAACACCTTCAAGAAGATGCGCGGCAAGAAGTTCGGCGTGTGGATCTTCGGGAACGAGTTCGAGCAGCGCGCCGCGCTCGTGAAGAACGGGATGAACCCCGACAAGGACGTCCAGCTCGTCAAGCAGAACTTCGACATGCTGGCGTTCCTGAACGGCGAGATCGACGCCGCCTCGGCGATGACCTACAACGAGCTCGCGCAGGTGCTCGAGGTGAAGAACCCGAAGACGGGCAAGCTCTACCAGCTGAGCGACCTGAACGTCTTCAAGTATTCGGATCTCGGCACCGGCATGCTCCAGGACGGGGTCTTCGTCCGGGGTGACTGGATCAAGGACAAGGCCAATCAGGCTACGGCCGTGAAGTTCCTGGAGGCGTCGTTCAAGGGCTGGATCTACTGCCGCGATCACTTGGCGGAGTGCACGAAGATCGTGCTCCAGAACGGCCCCGCGCTCCCCGCGGGACATCAGCGGTGGCAGATGAACGAGGTCAACGCGCTCATCTGGCCGAATCGCCTCGGCATCGGGCTGATGGATCCGGTCGAATACAAGCGGACGACCACGATCGCGAAGACCTACAAGGTCATCAAGAAGCCGGCGACGAAGGCCTCCTACCGCACGGATCTCGCGCGGAAGGCGATCGCGAACCTGAAGAAGCAGGGGCTCGACGTCAACGGCAGGGGCTTCTCCAAGGCGGTCGTCAAGCTGAAACTCGGCGGCAAATAGCCAGGTGACACCGGTCAAGTAGCCAGGTGACACCAGGCTGCGAATAGGGGAAGATGGCGAACCGGGCCGCGCTGCGGCAGCGGCCCGGTTCAACCCCGGAACGCTCGGAAGGAGGGGGTAGCGTGTCGGTTCTGATCAAGGGCGGGCGGATCATCACCGCCGCCGACGACTACGTCGGTGACGTCTACGTCGAGGGCGAGCGGATCACGCTCATCGGGGAGTCGCTCGATGTCGACGCGGACCGCGTCATCGACGCGTCGGGGCGATACGTGCTCCCCGGGTGTGTCGATCCGCATACCCATCTCGACATGCCCTTCGGCGGCACCACGACGATCGACGACATCACCTCGGGCCACACGGCAGCGGCCTTCGGCGGGACGACGTGCCACGTCGACTTCTGCATCCAGTCTCCGGGCCAGTCGTTCGCGGACGCGCTCGAGACGTGGCACGCGAAGCGCGAGGGCAAGGCGATCATCGACACCGGCTACCACATGGCGGTCACCGATCTGCGCGACGGCGGCTCGCTTGAGGAGCTCGCCCGCCTACCCGAGCAGGGCGTGACCTCGTACAAGCTCTTCATGGCGTACAAGGGCGCGCTGATGGTCGACGACGAGACGCTCTTCAAGACGATGGAGGTCGCGGCGGAGACCGGCGCGCTGGTCATGGTGCACGCGGAGAACGGGGACGCCATCGACGTCCTCGTCAAGCAGGCGCTGGCGGCGGGCAACACGGCGCCGCACTACCACGCTCTGACCCGCCCGCCCGAGCTTGAGGGGGAGGCGACGAACCGCGCGATCCAGCTCGCCCGGATCGCCGGTGCGCCGCTCTACGTCGTCCACGTCTCCTGCCGCGAAGCCGTCGAGCCGATCGCCCGGGCACGCGAGCAGGGCTGGGACGTGTGGGGAGAGACCTGCACGCAGTACTTCTTCATCGACTACACCGACCTCGAGCGGCCGGACTTCGAGGGAGCGAAGTACGTGTACACGCCGCCGCCGAGGGCTCAGGAGAACCAGGAGATCCTCTGGCACGCGATCCGCTCGGACATCCTCTCGGTCGTCTCCACCGACCACTGCGCGTTCCTCTGGGACGGCCAGAAGTCGATGGGCAAGGACGACTTCTCGAAGATCCCGAACGGCGCGCCCGGGCTCGAGAACCGTCTGCACATGATCCACGAGTTCGGCGTGCGCACCGGTCGGATCAACCTGAACCGGATGGTCGAGCTCCTGTCGACGAACCCGGCGAAGCTGTTCGGGCTCTATCCGCGCAAGGGAACCATCGCTCCCGGATCCGACGCGGACATCGTCGTCTTCGACCCCGACAAGCGGCATCTGATCACGGCCGAGACACAGCAGTCGAAGTCGGACTACAACCTCTACGAAGGCACCGAGGTGACAGGCTCTCCCGAGGTCGTGCTGTTGCGCGGTTCCGTTATCGTCGAGAGCGGAGAGTTGATGGTCGAACCAGGCATCGGGCGGTTTGTCGAGCGCGCCGCGTTCGGGCAGGAGCTCCTGCCGGCGGCGGCTCGCTGACTATGGATGCCGAGAGGAATACCCGAGACGCGCGGCCGCGAAGCGGGCGCCTTCAGGGATCTTTGCGCGGTCGGAATCCACGAGGGTGGATTTCGACCTTGCGCAACTAAGAGTGCGCGAGGAGCGCCGGCGCTTCCTTCCCCCTAGCTCCGGCCCCCTCGCGCACTACCATCTCGCCTGATGGCGATCGTCGAGGCGAATCCGAACCTTGGCGCCGAGATCGTCGCCGACGCGAAGGAGTTCGTCCTCTACTCCTGGTCGGTGCAGGACACGATCAACCCGATCGCCGTCGCCGGGGCGGAGGGCCGTCACTTCTGGGACTACGAGGGGAAGCGCTACCTCGACTTCGCGTCGCAGCTCGTGAACCTGAACATCGGGCACCAGCACCCGAAAATCGTCGCGGCGATCAAGGAGCAGGCGGACAGGCTCTGCACGATCGGGCCGCCGATGGCGAACGAGTCACGCTCTCGGCTGGGGCGCCTTCTGACCGAGGTGACGCCGGGCGATCTCTCCATGTCGTTTTTCACCAACTCGGGCGCCGAGGCGAACGAGAACGCGATCAAGCTCGCGCGTCTCTACACCGGTCGACACAAGATCGTCACGCGGTATCGCTCGTACCACGGAGCGACGCTCGGCGGGATCTCCCTGACCGGTGACCCGCGCCGCTGGCCGAACGAGCCCGGGATGCCCGGCGTCGTCCGCATGCTCGATCCGTACACGTACCGCTGCCCTGCCGGTCACCCGAACCCGTGCCCCGTCTGCACGGGTGCTCCGCATCTCGAGGAGATCCTCCAGTACGAAGGCCCGCAGACCGTTGCCGCGGTCTTCCTCGAGACGGTCACGGGCACGAACGGGATCATTCCGCCGCCGGACGGCTACCTCCAGTCGATCCGCGAGGTGTGCGACCGCCACGGAATCCTGCTCGTCCTCGACGAGGTGATGGCGGGATTCGGGCGCACAGGACGATGGTTCGCGTGCGAGAACTGGGATGTCGTCCCGGACATCATCACGGTCGCGAAGGGCATCAACTCGGGCTACGTGCCGCTCGGCGCGATGATCTTCCGGAAGCACATCGCCGACTGGGTGCGCGACAAGTTCTTTCCCGGAGGATTGACGTACGCGGGGCATCCGCTCGCGTGCGCCTCCGCGGTGGCGTCCATCGAGGTGTTCCGGGAGGAGGGAGTCGTCGAGAACGCAGCTGAGGTCGGTGCGTATCTGGGTGACGGCCTACGGGCGTTGGCCGAGCGTCACGCGTCGATCGGCGACGTGCGGGGGCTCGGCTGCTTCTGGGGTGTCGAGCTCGTGAAGAATCGGGAGACGCGGGAGATGCTCGTGCCCTACAACGCCTCGGGGGCAGCGGCAGCGCCCGTTGCCCGGCTGGCGAAAGCAGCGCTCGAGCGCGGCCTCTACCTGATGACGCACTGGAACATGATCATGGTCGTCCCGCCCCTCACAATCACGTGCGAGGAGGTCGACGAGGGTCTCGCCGTCCTCGACGAGGTCCTCGCGATCGCCGACGAGTACGTGATCTAGGTCGCCAGGAAGGTACTCACCGCCGCAACCGTCTCCTCGAGTGCGTCCCACAGAACGGTGTGCCCGCCGGGGACGACGACGACTTCGAGGAGCTCGCCGAGCGCCTTGCGGTGTGCGTCGAGCAGGTGGTCGTATCGGAGGTACGAGCTCTCGCCGACGACGAGGAGGGTCGGCATGCGGACTTGCTCGAACGGCGGTGGCTGCGAGGCCATCTCCCCGTAAGCCGCGACGACCGCAGATTGGCTGTAGCGGTAGCGGTAGCCGCCTTCGTCGCTCGAGACTAGGTGCCCTCCCAGCTCTTCCTCGACGAGCTCTCGCGGTGCTCGCGAGAGCTGGCTCTCGTCGTAGCGCCGGTCGATTCCCTCCTCGAAGGAGACGTACGCGCGATCCTTGCGCGCGTTCTCGGCGGCGAAGAGGGCGACCTGCGGGAGGACGTGGATCGCCGGGTCGAGGAGGACGAGCTTCGGCACGAGCTTCGGCGCCCGCGCCGCGAGCTCGAAGGCCAGCCGGCCTCCGAACGAGTGGCCGATGAGAATCGCGGGCGCGGGTCCGACGGTGTCGACGACCGCGTCCATGTGCGTCTCGAGGTCCCAGGGCGGCTCATACGGCGAGGAGCCGTGCCCGAGGAGGTCAGGGGCAAGAACGTGGAGACCAGGGAGTCTCTCGGCCAGCTCCGCAAAGTGCCGCCCGTGGCTCGTGACCCCGTGCAGGCAGACGACGCGCAGGGCATCGCGCGGCCCCCACTCCTCGAGATGGAGGCTCACACGGTCTCGTGGAGCGCGTCGAGCGACTCCGGGACCATCTCGGTCCGCTGCTCGTCCTTCACCTTCACCAGTGACCAGATCACGCCGCCGCCCTTGTCGATCAGAAACGTCCCGCGGAGCGGGGCGCCGGTCTCTTCGTTGAAGGCGCCGTACGCTCGCGCCGCCGCCCCATGCGGCCAGAAGTCCGAAGCGAACGTGTACTCGGCGCCGAGCTCCTTCTTCCACGCCTGTCGCGCGGCGGAAGGGTCGCAGGAGACGAAGACGATCTCCGTCTGCGCGTTGCGAAACGACTCGAGGTTCTCCTGCAGGTCGCGGGCCTCGTCCTCGCAGACGGGCGTGAACGCGAACGGATGGAAGACGAGGAGGACGTTCGAGCGACCGCGGAAGTCGGAGAGCCGTACTCGCTCCTCCTGGGTCACCGCGAGATCGAACTCGGGCGCTCGCTCACCCGTCGTCATCGCCATCCGCGTGCTCCTCCCCGTGGCCGGTCGGGCGATAGTAACGACGGCCCCGCAGCTCCTCCGGGAGGTACGACACCTCGAACCCGTCCGGGTCGTCGTGCGGATAGACGTAGCCCTCGCCGTGGCCGCGCGCCTTCGCGCCGGCCTTGTGGCCCGTCGACCGCAGCATCGCGGGCGGGCGCGCGTTTCCGTGCTCGCGCACATCGCGTCGCGCTTCCCAGATCGCGACCGCGGAGGCGTTCGACTTCGGCGCGCGTGCGAGGTAGATCGCCGCCTGGGCGAGGTTGAGCTGAGCTTCGGGCAAGCCGACGTGCTCGAGCGCCTGCGCGGCGGCGACCGCAACGACCAGCGCGTTCGGGTCGGCGTTTCCGACATCCTCGGAAGCGAGGATGACCATGCGCCTGGCGATGAAACGGGCGTCCTCTCCCGCCTCCAGCATCGCCGCGAGATAGTAGACCGCCGCGTTCGCGTCGCCTCCGCGCATCGACTTGATGAACGCGGAGGCGAAGTCGTAGTGCTGGTCGCCCCTGCGGTCGTACAGGAGCGGTCGCTTGCGCGAGGCGTCGAGGACGTGGCTCTCGGCAAGTGGGACTTCCTCGGCCCGCGCGGTCGCGTGCGCGAGCTCGAGGATCTGGAGCGCTGCGCGGGCGTCGCCGCCGGCCCTTCCGGCGATCACCGCAGCGACCTCGGGGGCGACCTCCGTCTCGAGAACCGTAGCTCCCCGCACGACGATCGCCACGACGTCGTCCTCGGAGAGCGCAAGGAGCTCGATCACGGTGCAGCGCGAGAGGAGCGCCGAGTTGACCTCGAAGTAGGGATTCTCGGTCGTCGCCCCGATCAGCGTCACGAGCCCGTCCTCGACCGCGTGCAGGACCGAGTCCTGCTGCGCCTTGTTGAAGCGGTGGATCTCGTCGATGAAGAGAGTCGTCCGAAGTCCGTTCGCGCCGAGCCGCTCCCGTGCGGCCGCGATGATGCCGCGGACGTCGTCGACCCGGGCGGATACCGCCGAGATCTCCTCGAAGGCCGCGCCCGTTCGCTCGGCGACGATGCGAGCGATCGTCGTCTTACCGGTGCCCGGTGGCCCGAACAGGATCATCGAGGGAGGACGGTCCTGTTCGATCGCCAGTCTCAGCGCCGAGCTCGGGCCCAGAACATGCTGCTGGCCGACGAGCTCGTCGAGCGTCCGCGGCCGCAGGCGGACGGCGAGGGGCGCATTCTGCAGCTGGCGCTCGTTCGCGGCCTCCGTGAAGAGGTCTCCCATGCCGCGAAGTATGCTCCGGCCGTGGCCCCGCACTCGGATCCTGGCCCGGAGCCCGAGGATTACTCGCAGCCGGTTCTCGAGGGTGGAGCGCCTTCGGACTACGAGCGGTACCTGAACACCGAGGGGCTCCTGGCGCTACAGAAAGGGCCGGAGGAGTGGGTGCACCGTGACGAGCTTCTCTTCCAGGTCACGCACCAGTCCTCCGAGCTGTGGCTGAAGCTCGCCGGCAGCGATGCCGCCGAGGCAGCGCGACTGATCGAGGAGGGAGACGTTCAGGGCGCCCTTCGTCTTCTCGAGCGCGCGTCGCTCTGCATTCGCTTCGTGATCGGGCAGCTGGACATGCTCGAGCACATGTCCCCGTGGGAGTACCAGGAGATTCGCAAAGTGCTCGGCCACGGCTCGGGGTTCGACTCGCCCGGCTGGAACGCGTTGCGCCACGTTTTTCCACGTCTCGGGCAGGCCTTCCATACGGCGCGGCGTGCTGCCGGGCTCTCCGTCGCCGACGTCTACGTCCAGGGACGCGAGCACGAGCACCTCTACCGCCTCTCGGAGGCGTTGATCGAGCTCGACGAGCAGGCACAGCACTGGCGGCTGCGCCACTACCAGGTGGTCGCGCGCGTCATCGGCGACAAGGTGGTCGGGACGCAGGGGACGCCCGTCGAGCTCCTCGGCCGGCTCGTCTCGAAGACGTCGTTCCCCGAGCTCTGGGAGGTTCGAAACGAGCTGACCGCGCTCTCGAAAGGGGGTCAGGCTGAATCCTGACCCCCAACTGCGAGCGGAAGTCACGGAGCTCCTGCAGGGGCTGCTACGCATCAACACGGTCAATCCCCCTGCGAACGAGACGGTCGCCGCGGAGCATCTCCGCGAGTACCTCGCACGTGACGGGATCGAGTGCGACTTCTTCGCGCGGGAGCCGCATCGCGCCAACCTCGTCGCACGCATCCCCGGCGGCGACGGGCCTTCCCTTGCTTTCCTGTCCCACACGGACACGGTCCTCGCGGACCCGGCTGAATGGGATCGAGATCCGTGGTCCGGCGATCTCGTCGACGGCGAGGTGTGGGGCCGCGGCGCTCTCGACATGAAGGGCCAGGTCGCCGCGTCGGCCGTAGCCTTCGCCTCGCTCCGGCGCGAGGGCTTCGTCCCATCGGGCGACCTCGCTCTCGTCGTCGTCGCCGACGAGGAGGTCGGCGGGGCTCGCGGGGACGACGGCTACGGCCTGCGCTGGCTCGTGCAGGCCCACCCCGAGGCCGCCCGGTGCGACTACGCGGTCAACGAGGGGGGCGGCGACCGGCTGGTCCTGGGCGGGAAGCCGGTGTACCTGTGCGCGACCGCGGAGAAGATGTCGGCGCCGTTCAAGCTCCGCGTGCACGGTCGCAGCGGCCATGCCTCGATGCCCGGGATCGCGGACAACGCACTCGTCAAGGCTGCGCGCTACGTCGAGGCGTTGGGTGACTACGAGCCTGCGCCGGAGCTGATCCCGGAAGCGCGCGGCTTTCTCGAGGCGGTGCTCGGCGAGGCGCCTCCGGTCGAGGAGGCGCTCGCTCGGGCGCAGGCGCTCGATCCCATGCTCCCGGCGCTCGTCCAGCCGCTCCTGGCACTGACGCTGTCGCCGACGATGATCGACGCCTCCCACCAGGTGAACGTGATTCCCGCGCTCTGCGAGGTGACGGTGGACTGCCGGTTGCTCCCGGAGCAGACGCCCGCAGACGCGGAGCCGCTCATCCGCGCAGTGCTCGGCGAGGGCGAGTACGAGCTCGAGTGGGTGAGCGCGACCGGGGGAACACGTTCTGCTCTCGACACGTCGCTGTGGGATGCGATCGAGCGTTTCACCTCGGGAATCGAGGCCGGCGCACGTCTCGCTCCGATCGCCTGTCCCGGCTTCACGGACAGCCATTACCTGCGCGAGGCGTACGGCACCGTGGCCTACGGCTTCTTCCCCATCAAGGAGATGGACGCCGTGGACGCGACAAAGCTCGTGCACTCGGCCAACGAGCGCATCGCGGTGAACGACCTCGAGCTCGGCGTCGCGATGCTGCGCGCGATCGCGCGCGAAGTCCTCGCGTAGCCGGGTCTAGCGCTCTTCGAGGAGCGGTTGCAGCTGCTCGTCGCGTTGCCCGTAGGGCTTGAGCGCGTCGGCGAGCGACTCCCCGTCCGTCTGGGCGGCCGCCGGGGCGCCCACGAGCTCCTCGAGCTGCGCGGTCATGCGACGAAGTCCGGCGAGAGCTTTCCTCAGTCGCTCTTCGACCGCCCGAGACTCTTCGCGCAAAGCCTGCCCGCGCAGGCGGCCTTCCTCCTCGATCCGCTGGGCCATCTGCTCGGCCGCCTCGCGTGTGGCGCGCGCCTGCCCCTCGGCGTCGGCGAGCTGCTTCTGAACTTGCTGCTCCGCTTCCCGGCGCCGCTCGCTCGCGTACGAATCGACGGCGGTCCGGGTGTCGCTCTCGTACGTCACGGCGTTTTGACGCACCTGCTCGGCCTCGCCCTTTGCGGCGCGAATGAGCTCCTCTGCCTCCACTCGTGCGTCGGCACGGATCTGGTCCGCCGCCGCCTCGGCCGCGCTCAGCACTCCTGCGACGCGCTCACCGATCTCGGCGTACCCGCTCGAGCCGGAGCTGCTCGGCGTCGCCTGTGCGGCGGGAACATCTTGAGCGGTCATCTCGGGCACGAGCTCGACCCCTTTGTCTCGCTGATGGGCAGGCAACATATCGCACTTGGCTGCCTCGTTTGCAAGCGTGTAGGCGCGGGCGATCAGCTCTTCGGTGGTTTCGAGTCGTGCCGGTGTAGATTCTGCTCGCCGGCTGACTCGGGCGAGCACGAGACCCGCGAAGATGACGAGCAGCAGAATGGCGGCTATCCCTCCCACGACGACGGGGCCCCATACCGTGTCTGCACCCACCTCCGTGGGGGGCGGTGCGGGGGGGACAGCAGGATCTGCGGGCTCCGCGGCTGGAAGAGGCGAAGCGGGTGTCGTTGCCCGGGGGTCGAGCGGGAACGCCTCCCAGAGCTTCTCCGGGCTCGGGGGTGGTTCTGTGGCGGCCGGCGTGGCGCCGGTGTGAAGCAGGAACAGACAGCCGGCCGTGGCGGCGATGCAGGCGGTCCTGAGCCTCCGAGTCTTCGTGGTTGCCACCTTACGTCGCTCGGCCACGCGCCAGCAAACGCCGGAGCCCGCCCTCGCCACTTAGCGGCGTTCGGCGGCGGCGCTGTCGGCGACGACGCACTGGTTGACGTTGGCGATGCGCGCGGCCGGGATCGACCTGTCTCGCGCGAGGAGGCGTTTGAGGGCGTCGTGCTTGCGTTCTCCGGTGACGAGCCAGACGATCTCGCGCGCGGCCTCGAGCGCCGGGTAGGTCAGCGTCATCCTGCGGTATCCGCTGTACTCCTGCGTGACGGCGACGAGGCGACCAGTGACGTCGAGCACGGGATCGCCGGGAAGGAGCGACGCCGTGTGCCCGTCCGCCCCGAGGCCGAGATGGACGAGACCGAGGGCTTCGGGAAGCTCGCCGGCATAGCGGGCGGCCGCAGCCTCGAGGTCCGGCTCCTCGACCGGCATCGGGCGGACCACCCCGGCTGGGAGGAATGTATACAGCTGCGTCAGGTTCCGGTCCTCGTGCCCGGGAGGCGCGACGCGCTCGTCGACCTGGTAGACGCTGGCCTGTGACCACGGCACGCCTTCGTCTGCGAGGCACGCGAGCAGCTCCGCCCCGCGGCTGAGCGCGACCGTGGAGCCGCCGCTGTGCATGCGCGCCGCGATCAGGGCTGCCATACGCCGTGCCGCCGAGGAAGGATCGGGGCAAACCTCGAAGGGAAGCGTCACGCCCGCTTCTCGGCGTGCCCTCCGAACTCGGCACGCAGCGCGGACAGCAACCGGTTCGCGAAGTCCGCCTCGCCTCTCGACGCGAAGCGCGAGTAGAGCGCCGTGGTGAGAACGGGGGTCGGAGTGCCGGTGTCGATCGCCGCGATCGAGGTCCAGCGACCTTCGCCCGAGTCCGACACGCGACCCCTGAAGTCGTCCAGCCCGGGCGAGTCGTGAAGCGCCGCGGAGGTGAGGTCGAGCAGCCACGAAGACACGACGCTGCCACGACGCCACAGCTCGGCGATTGCCGCCAGGTCGAGCTGGTACGTGTACAGCTCCGGATGCGCAAGGGGGGCGGTCTCGGCGTCCGCCGCGCGCTCGGCCAACCCGGCGCCCGCATGGCGCAACAGATCGAAGCCCTCGGCGTAGGCCGCCATGAGCCCGTACTCGATCCCGTTGTGCACCATCTTCACGAAGTGGCCCGCGCCGCTGCCGCCGCAGTGGAGGTACCCATGCTCTTCGGCTGTAGGCGTTCCTGTTCGCGCTCTGCCGCGCGGCGCGGCGCCGACCCCGGGCGCCAGGGACGCGAAGATCGGCTCCAGCCGGCCGAACGCCTGCTCGTCGCCGCCGATCATCAGGCAGAACCCGCGCTCGAGGCCGAAGATCCCACCGCTCGTCCCGCAGTCGAGGTAGTCGATCCCGCGCGTCTCGAGCTCGCTCGCGCGGCGGATGTCGTCGGCGTAGTGCGTGTTGCCGCCGTCGATGATCGTGTCTCCGGGCTCGAGCTCCGCGGCCACTTCCCACACCACCGTCTCCGTGATGGTTCCGGCGGGGAGCATGAGCCAGACCGCCCGCGGCCGCTCGAGCAGCGAGGCCAGCTCCGCGGCGGACTCCGCCCTCGTTCCACCTTGCGTCACGAGCGCCTCGAGCGGCTCCGGCGTGCGGTTGTGCCCGACGATGCGGTGACCGTCTTCCAGCAGGCGCCGCGCGATGTTCCCGCCCATCCGGCCGAGGCCGATGATCCCGAGCTCGAGCGGTGTCTCAGTTGCCACGTGCGCTCCTTTCCGCGAGCATCCTGTCCGTGCGACACGTTACGCGGCGGGCATGGTCCACGTGAGCGAGACGGCAGACGCGCTCGTCGTCTTCGGCATCACCGGCGACCTCGCGCGCAGGATGACCATTCCCGCGCTCTACCGCCTGACCGAGCAGGGCCTCCTGACGTGCTCGATCATCGGCGTGGGACGCCGGCCGCTGCGCGCCGACGAGCTCGCCGAGCAGGCGCGCGCGTCCGTGACCGATGCGGTGGACGACGTCGACGAGAAGGTGCTCGGCGACCTTCTCTCTCGCCTTCGGTACATCGGCGGCGACGCAGAGGACGGCTCGCTCTACGACCGGCTGCGAGAGGCGCTCGGCGACGCTTCTTCGCCCGTCTTCTATCTGGCCACTCCGCCCTCGATGTTCCTCGAGGTCGCCGATGAGCTTGCGGGCGCCGGGCTTGCGGACAACGCCCGGCTCGTCGTCGAGAAGCCATTCGGGTCCGACCTGGCCTCCGCGCGGGAGCTGAACGAGCGCCTGACGGCGATCTTCCCGGAGGACCGGCTCTACCGCATCGACCACTTTCTCGGGAAGGAGCCCGTCCAGGACATCATCTATCTACGTTTCGCCAACGCGCTCTTCGAGCCCGTTTGGAGCCGCGAGGACGTCGACTCGATCCAGATCACGCTGGCCGAGGATTTCGGAGTCGAGGGGAGGGGCTCGTTCTACGACAGCGTCGGCGCGATCCGCGATGTCGTTCAGAACCATCTCCTCCAGGTTCTCGCGCTCGCAGCCATGGAGCCTCCCTCGGGTGGCGAGGACGCGATTCCCCGGCGCCGTCTCGACGTCTTTCGGGCGATGCCTGCAATCAACCCCGACAACGCCGTGCTCGGGCAGTACGAGGGGTACCGGGAGATCGAAGGCGTCGCGCCGAAGTCCGAGACCGAGACCTTCGTCGCGCTGCGCCTCGAGATCGAGAACTGGCGGTGGGCCGGTATCCCGATCTTCATCCGCGCCGGCAAGGCGCTTCCGGTTTCGGCCACCGAGGTCGTCGTCCGCCTGCAGCGAGTGCCGCAGCTCAGGTGGGGCTCGCATCGGTTACGTACCCCGGGGAACGACGACATCGTCCTCCGTGTCGGTCGAAATGCCGGGGTCACGATCGGAATCCGGGCGAAGACTCCCGGGAAGGAGGTCTCGCAGCCGGTCTCGCTCGATCTGCACTTCAACGAGGAGCTGGGCGAGCCGCCCGAGCCGTACGAGCGCCTGCTCGCCGACGCCTTGCGCGGCGACAGCACGCTCTTCCCTCGGTGGGACGTCATCGAGGAGACCTGGCGGATCGTCCAGCCGTTGCTCGACGCGCCGCCGCCGCTCGAGCGCTACGCCCCGGGGTCGTGGGGCCCGGCGAGCGCCGACCTCCTGGCCGCCCAGAACGGCGGCTGGCGCGTCCCGGGCGCGGGCGACTAGCTCGATCCGATCCGCTCTACCCGGTCGCTGCGGCCGACCAGGACCTCGGAGACGAGCTCGGGCGCGAAGAGGCCGTGCTCGACGACACCTGGCGCCGCGGCAAGCCGGGCGGCGAGCTCGGCGGTGTCGGCCACCGGACCGATCCAGTCGGCGAGCACGCCGCCGTCCGGGGTCGGCCCTGCGCTTCGGAGGCGTGCGTCGCCCAGGCGCGCGAGCGTCGCGGCCAGCCCGAAGGCGTGAAGCTCGAGCGGTATCGGAGGCCCGATCTCGTCGACGAGCTTGTCCGACGAGACGATGACGACGAAGCGCCGAGCGGCGGCGGCGACGATCTTCTCGCGCGTCTGGGCGCCTCCGCCTCCCTTCACGACCCAGCCGCCGCGCGCGACCTGGTCGGCGCCGTCCACCGCGATGTCGAGCCGCGCGACCTTCGCCGACG
>Ga0183260_10001718_pt1 | contig 18181 bp, 18 predicted proteins | sample AntDrymUQ4972206_2_FD_129768 | JGI IMG/M metagenome (GOLD analysis project Ga0183260, IMG submission 129768) | Polar desert sand microbial communities from Dry Valleys, Antarctica - metaG UQ497 (22.06) (version 2) (version 2) | ecosystem: Environmental > Terrestrial > Soil > Desert | place...
AGGCCGTCGGTCCGCTGGCGGAGCATGAGGCCCAGCGCCTCCACCAGCACGTCCCCGTTCTGCCGGCTCACCCACCACGAGGCGGCGCCGAAGGCGTGGGCCACCGCGTCCGCGACGATCCCTAGCCTGGCCTGCTCGGACTGGTCTCGCACCGACTCGAGCGCGGCGAGGATGCGGTCGGTCAGGTCCGGCTCCACCGACGGCAGCAGCACCGGGACCGGCGGCGCCGCCGGTGACAGGGCGTCCGCCGACAGCCGGCGGGTCTGCTTGTGGCGGTACTGCGCGGCGTCGGCGAGACGCAGCAGCGCGCGCGCCGCGGTCGGGGTCGTTGTGGCGGCCGCCGGCCGGGAGGTGGTGGTGGCCGCGCCGACGGCGACACCGGTGGAGTGCGGGAGCTCGATCTCGGCGAGCCGCTCCACCAGCTGCCCGACGCTGCCCCGGTCCACCCCGTCGAGCAGCAGCACGAACTCGTCCCCACCGATGCGGGCGATCATCGTGCGAGGCAGCTCGCCGGCGATCTCGACCAGCCGGGTCCCGACGATCCGGATCAGCTCGTCACCGGCGTCGTGACCGAACAGGTCGTTGATCCGCTTGAGGCCGTTGATGTCGCAGAGCACGACCGACACGGGCGGGAACGGCTCGGCGGCTGACAGCCGCTCCTCGAGCCAGTCGTCGGCGGCCCGGCGGTTGCCGAGGCCGGTGAGCGCGTCGGAGTACGCCAGCGCTGACATCTCCGCGAGCAGCTCGAGGCGGGACAGTCCCGCCGACAGCAGCCCGGTGAGGCTCAGTCCGGTGGCGATGTCGGTCTCGTCGAAGTCCCTGCCCTCGGTGCGGGTGAGGTAGATGTCGCCCCAGATCGTCCCGCCGACGACGATCTGGAACGACGCGGCCCGCTTCTTTCCCAGTCGCAGCATCAGCTCGCGGTCGGGCGAGGCGGTCTTCGGGTTGTCGACCGAACCGGTCCACCACGGGTTCAGGCCGCCGACCGTGGTGTTGACCTGAGGGAACTCACTGAGCCGGTACGTCTCGTCCTCCGGCCAGGGCTTCTCCCAGTGCGCGAGGTCGCCGGCGTTGTGGAGGACGCGGATCTGGGCGAGCGATCGCTCGAAGCGGCACACCGACGCCGAGTCCCCGCCGACCAGCCGGAGCGCGGCCTGCGCGACCTGCTCAACCAGGTCCTGGACGGTGGCGCTGCTCGACGCGACCTCGGCGAATGCGCTGAGGCCGTGCAGGCGCTCTACCCCGTCGGTCACCGAGCGAGTCCTCCCGTCGACGGGTGATGATCCCAGAGCGGCGCAAGACCCGACCACCCGCGCCGCCGGCTCGTGGTCGCTCGGCCGAGCGACCACGAGCCGTTTGGCGGGCGGAATCAGCCGACCGGGGGGACGGAGCCGAGCGTCTCAGCCGCGGCCGCCCGCAGCGCCCCGCTCAGTTCTCGGCGACCGGCCCGGTCCACGACCGCTTGCAGCACCCGTACGTCGGTCACCGGCTCCGCCAGCCGTGCCGCCAGCTCGCCGGTGTCGCGGACCTGCTGGTGCGGCGTCCCGTACGCTGCGCACAGCGCGGCCAGGTTGGCGCCGGTGGGGGTGCCGAAGGCCCGCTCGAACGCACCGGTGTGCTGTGGCTCGCCGGGTTCGAGGGTGGCAAAGATGCTGCCCCCGTCGTCGTTCGCAACCACGATCGTCAGGTCGGGGCGTGGCTCGTCCGGGCCAAGCAGCAGCCCGTTCGCGTCGTGCAGGAACGTCAGGTCGCCGACGAGTGCGAGCGAGCGCGTCGAGGGTCGCCCGAGCGCGGTCCCGATCGCAGTGGAAACCGCGCCGTCGATGCCGGACAGGCCGCGGTTGCCGACGATGAACCGGCGCCCGCCGACCGGGTACGGGACCGCGACCAGGTCGAGGTCCCGCAGCGGTTGGGACGACCCGACGTGCAGCATCCCGCCGGGCGGAACCGCCGCCGACACAGCTCGGGCGACCTCGGGTCCGAGCAGCTCACCGTCGGGCAGCTTGGCCGCGAGGCCGAAGAGCACCTCGTCGACCGCCGTGGCCACCTTCTGGTCCGCCTCTTGCCAGGCCTGCCACCAGCCACCGTCGGCGCCGGTTGCTGGCTCGTCGACCCGCACTGCCGGTAGGACGGTCGACGCTCTCGACCCCGGGTCGTTCCAGCGGGCCCGGTCGCAGAGCACGACCATCTCGACGTCGGCGCGGCCGAGCAGCGCGGTCACCGCCCGCGACAGGCTGGGCCGGCCGGCGACCACGACCCGCTCGACGGCGGCGCCCCACTGCTGGTGTCCGAGCAGCAGGGTGCCGCAGCGCAACGCATTCGGCCCGGTCCGCGCGCCCGACGTCGGCTCCGCGACCAGCGGCCACCCCGCGCTCTCGGCCAGCTCGCGGGCGGGCTGCTCCGCGTCGGCGCCGGCGATGACAACGGTGCGCGGACCGCGCGGTAGCGGCACCGGCTCGGATGCGACGGGCTCGATCGCCGTCGTCCACGGTCGGCCGTTGGCGCGGCCGGGTGGCGTGCTGTCCTCGCCGTCAGGGAGCAGCGGCGGCTCGAAGCACAGGTTGACCTGCACCGGGCCGGGGTCGCGAGAGCTTGCGCCGGTCGCCGCGATGACCGCGCGGGACAGCTGCGCCCGCCAGGCGGCGACCGCCGCATCGCCCCGGGAATCGGCCACCGCGCCGGACGGCACGTCGACGCTCCACCGCACCGCAGCACCGAAAAGCCCGACCTGGTCGGTGGTCTGGTTGGCGCCGCTGCCACGCAGTTCGGCGGGCCGGTCGGCGGACAGCACCAGCACCGGCAGCCCGGCGTGGTGGGCCTCGAGCACGGCCGGGTGCAGGTTGGCCACCGCGCTGCCGGACGTAGTGACCACCGGCACCGGCCGCCGCGATCCCCGCGCCAGCCCGAGCGCGACGAAGCCGGCGCTGCGCTCGTCGACCCGCACGTGCAGCCGCAGCCGGCCGGCCGCGTCCGCGGCGTGCAGTGCCATCGCCAGCGGCGCCGACCTGGACCCGGGGGCGAGCACCGCGTCGCGGACGCCGTGGCGGACCAGCTCGTCGACGACGAGCCGGCCCAACCGGGTCGAGGCGTTCACGTCGACCGATCCTGCCGGGTCCGCTCGGCCAGCGCGCGTACGGCCGCCAGCCGGCGCTCCCAGCGTCGCTGTGTCTCCGGGTCGGCCCGGGCGGCGTCGAGCTCGGCCGGGCTGGGCGACACCGCCCGTACGGGCAGGCTGCCGTCGACCGGGAGCAGTGGTTCGGCGGTCAGGTCGCGGGAGAGCAGCGTCGCGGTGCCGAGTCCGCAGGCATAGGGCCGCTCGGGGAGCGCGGCGGCCAGCGCCACCCCGGCGGCGAGGCCGACCGACGTCTCCAGCGCCGACGACACCACAACGGGCAGCCCGATCCGCTCCGCGATCTCCAGGCAGGCGCGGACGCCGCCGAGCGGCGCCACCTTGAGCACCGCGACGTCGGCGGCGTCGAGCTCGCGGACTCGGTAGGGGTCCGGCGCGCGGCGGATCGACTCGTCGGCGGCCACCGGCACGTCGATGCGGCGGCGCAGCTCGGCCAGCTCCTCGACCGAGGCGCACGGCTGCTCGACGTACTCGAGACCGCCGGCCGCGCGGTCAAGCATTCGCACCGCGCGGATCGCCTGGTCGACGTCCCAGGCGCCGTTTGCATCGACCCGCACGTGGCCGGCCGGTCCGATTGCGTCCCGCACCGCCTCAACCCGGGCGATGTCCTCGTCTAACGACTGGCCGGGCTCACCGACCTTGACCTTGGCGGTGCGGCAGCCGTGACCGGCCCGTACCAGCTCCTGGGCTGCATCGGGGTCGACAGCGGGCACCGTGCAGTTGACCGGCACCGAGTCCCGCACCGACTGCGGCCAACCGACGTCGGCCGCTTCCACTGCTGCGCGCAGCCAGGGCACCGCTTCGGCTTCGGTGTAGTCGGCGAACGGCGCGAACTCCCCCCAGCCAACGGCACCGCGCCACACCATGCCTTCGCGAAAGGTGAGCCCGCGGAACCGAGCGCGCAGCGGCACGGAGTACGTCAGCACGCTCGCGCCAACCGCACCGCTGCGACCCGGTCGGGCTTTCCGTTCGACAGCAGCGGCAGCTGGTCGACCAGCGTCAGCCCCCGCGGCGCCCAGGTGCGGGGCAGCGACGCGGCGACGTGGTCCCGCAGCTCGTCGAGCGTCGGAGCCGGGCCGTCCGGCTGGACCACGACGACCACCCGCGTGCCCCACTCGGCGTCGGCGACACCGGCGGCGGCGACGTCCGCGACCCGCGGGTGCGAACGCAGCGCACGCTCCACCGCGGGCAGCGCCACGTTGACACCGCCGCTGACGACGACGTCGTCGACCCGGCCGAGCACGTGCAGCCGCCCGTCGTCGTCGATATGGCCGAGGTCCTGGGTGCGCAGCCAGCCGTCAACGAGCGCCTCTGCTGTCGCCGCCGGCTCGTCCGGGTAACCGTCGAACAGGCACGGCCCGGCCAGGTGCACGCGACCATCGCCGGTAACACGGACCGCCACCCCGTCCAGCGGCTCGCCGTCATACACGCAGCCGCCACACGTCTCGGTCATCCCGTACGTCGTGACGACTCGCACCCCCGCCGCGCGCGCATCGGCCAGCAGCTCGGCGTCGACGCCGGCGCCGCCGACGAGCACCGCGTCGAGATCGGCGATCTCGCCGAGCCGATGCTCTCGCGCGAGCCGGTGCAGCTGGGTGGGCACGAGGGCCGTACACCGGCGGTGCACGCCCGCATCTCCAGCTGACCTCTCGGCCGCAGCGAGCGCGGACTGCCAGTCGCCGTCGTGGTCGCCGAGCAGCATCGGCGAGGTGCCCGCGAGCAACGACCGGACCAGCACCTGCAGGCCGGCTACGAACGTCACCGGCAGCGCGAGCACCCAGGCGGCCGGCCCACCGAGCCGTCGCTGGCTTGCCGTCGCCGACGCGAGCAAGGCGGCATGCGACAGCGCGACGTTGCGGGCAGTGCCGGTGCTGCCGGACGTCCGTACGACGAGCGGTCCGTCGGGCGCCTGCCACCAGTCCCGCAGCTCGGCGAGCACTTCGCCCGGCTCTCCGTCGACCGGGCGCAGGCTCACGTCGGGCCACGCTACGCAACGATGCGGGCGTGGCCGACGTCGCACAGTGGATCACGGCCGCCCGCCCGCGCACGCTGCCGGCCGCGGTCGCTCCGGTGCTCGCTGGTAGCGGCGCCGCCGCCCAGGTCGACGCGTTCGTTGCCGGCCGTGCGCTGCTTGCGCTTGTCGTCACCGTCGCGTTGCAGGTGGGCGTCAACTACGCCAACGACTACTCCGACGGTGTCCGCGGGACCGACCGCGACCGGGTGGGGCCGACCCGGCTGGTCGGTGCCGGCCTGGCCACACCGGCGACGGTGCGGAACGCGGCGCTGGCCGCGTTCGGCGTCGCAGCCGTCGCCGGCTTCGAGCTGGTGGTGCTCAGCGGCGCATGGTGGCTGCTGCTCGTTGGCGCTGCGGCGTTGGTCGCGGGGTGGACGTACACCGGCACCGCGAAGCCGTACGGCTACCTCGGGCTCGGCGAGATCTTCGTCTTCTGCTTCTTCGGGCTGGTGGCGGTGTGCGGCACGACGTACGTGCAGGCCGAGCGGGTCACGGCGGAGAGCGTGCTCGCGGCAGTGGGCGTCGGCGCGCTGGCCAGCGCGATCCTGGTGGCCAACAACCTGCGCGACCTGCCCACCGACGACGCCGCGGGCAAGCGCACCCTCGCGGTGCGGCTCGGCGAATCACGGACGCGGCTGCTGTACGTGGCGCTGCACCTCGTGCCGATGGCGATGCTGATCCCGCTCGCGCTCCGTGAGCCGTGGACCCTGCTCGGGCTGGTGGCGCTGCCACTGCAGGTTCGCGCCGTCGTGGCGGTGCTGCGTGGCGCCAACGGGGAGGCGCTCCTACCGGTCCTGCGCGACACCGCACTGGCCGAGCTGGCCTGGGCCGCCGGCGTCGCCCTGGCCCTTGCTTAGGGTTCCTTCCAGGTGCCGGTGTTGCAGAACCGGTCGAGCGTCTCGGCGTACGGGGCGAGTTCGAGGCCCTCACCCTTGACCCACTCGTCGTCGTACAGCGTGTGCATGTACCGGTCGCCGACGTCGCAGATCAAAGTCACCACGCTCCCCTGCTCATCGGCACCGCGCATCGCGTCGACAAGCTGCAGCGTGCCCCACAGGTTGGTCCCGGTGGAGCCGCCGACCAGGCGACCGGTGAGCTTGGAGTACCAACGCATCGCCGCAATCGACGCGGCGTCGGGGATACGCAGCATCGCGTCGACGACTGCGGGCAGGAACGACGGCTCGACCCGGGGCCGCCCTACCCCCTCGATCCGGCTGCCCGGCGCGAGCACGCTCGGGTCACCCTGTGTCCACCCGTCGTAGAACGCCGAGCCCTCCGGGTCGACCACGGCAATACGCGTCGGGTGCCGCTGGTAACGCACGAACCGCCCCAGCGTCGCCGACGTGCCGCCGGTGCCGGCGCCCACGACGATCCACGTCGGCACCGGGTGCGGCTCGCCGGCCATCTGCTCGAAGATCGTCTCGGCGATGTTGTTGTTGCCACGCCAGTCGGTCGCCCGCTCGGCGTACGAGAACTGGTCGAGGTAGTGCCCGCCGCACTGCTCCGCCACCGACTGCGCTTCGGCGTAGATCGCGGTCGGGTCGTCGATCAGGTGGCAGCGCCCGCCGTACAGCTCGATCAGCTCGACCTTCTCGTGGTTGGTGCGGGCCGGCATCACGGCGACGAACGGAAGCCCGATCAGCTGGGCGAAGTACGCCTCGCTGACCGCGGTGGATCCGCTGGACGCCTCGACCACGGTGGTGTCCGGCCCGATCCAGCCGCTGCACAGCGCGTGCAGGAACAACGAGCGGGCCAGCCGGTGCTTGAGGCTGCCGGTCGGGTGCACCGACTCGTCCTTGAGGTAGACCTCGATGTCGGCCAGCGCCTGCGTCGGCGTCTTCGGCAGCCGCAGCACGTGCAGGTGGGTATCCGCGCTGCGGCCGGCGTCGGCCTCGACGCGCCGCACCGCGTCGGCGACCCAGGCGCGCACCTCAGACATCCTCGCTCCGTCGCGACTCGTCCAGCCGGCCGCTCATGCGCGCGGCGCCGCCGTGCAGCCGCTCGGCAAGCTCGGCCCGCATGCCCCGGAGCAGCACGAACGACGCGACGGCCGACAGAGCCAGCGCGACCAACGCGGTCCACAGCACGCTGACCTGGTCCCACACCAGCCAGGCGCCGCCCACCAGCCACACCAGCCCGAAGGCGGCCGCGAACAGAGCGAGCCGGGCCAGGGTGTACCGCAGCACCACCCAGATGCCGCTCATCCCTGCGGCCCACTCCCCACCACGTCGGCGTACCAGCGCGGGTCGACGTTCCCGCCGCTGACCACGACGACCGTACGCCCGCCGGGCAGCCGGTCGGAACGGGTCAGCAGCGCGGCGGTGGTGACGGCGCCACTCGCCTCGGCAACGAGACGTGAACCAGCGGCCAGCCGGCACACGGCCGCGAGGATCGCGTCCTCCTCCACCGTGACGACGTCGTCCACGAGTTCCTCGATGTGCGGCCAGGTGAGCTCGCCGAGGCTGGGCACCCGCAGCCCGTCGGCCACGGTGCGCGCGGTGTCCTCGTCGGACCAGGCAACCAGGTGACCGGCCGCGAAGCTCGCCGCCGCGTCCCCGGCCAGCGCCGGCTCGCACCCGATGATGCGCACGTCCGGAACCAGCGCGCGCAAGGCCACCGCCACGCCGGCGATGAGCCCGCCACCACCGACCGGCACCAGCACGGTCTCGACGTCGGGCAGGTCGGCGGCGATCTCCAGCCCAACCGTGCCCTGGCCCGCGATCACGTCGACGTGGTCGAACGGCGGGACCTCGATCGCACCCGTGCGCGCGGCGACCTCGGCGCTGGCCGCCACCCGCTCGGCCGGGTCGACCCGGACCAGCTCCGCGCCGGCCTGCGCGATCAGGCCGACCTTGACCTCAGGTGCCCCGTACGGGACCACGATCGTGGCGCGCACCCTCGCCCGCTGGGCGGCGTAGGCGAGTGCGCTGCCGTGGTTGCCGGACGAGTGGGTGACTACTCCGCGAGCCCGCTGGTCGTCGTCGAGCCGGGCCACGGCGTTGGTTGCACCGCGCAGCTTGAACGCGCCGGTGGGCTGCAGCGACTCGGGCTTGAGCCAGGCGCCCGAGCCGGCCCAGGGCGCCGGCAGCAGCGGGGTGCGCAGGCAGGTGTCCTTGATGCGGTCGGCAGCCGCGTACACCTCTTCGAGCGTCACCAGCTGCGCCATGTGACCACCCTGTCATCCACCCCCGGCCAGCCGGTACGACTCCGCCAGCAGCTCGCCCAGCTCGCCCACGTCGACCCGGCCGAGCCGCACCAGCACCAGCTTTGGTGACCGGTCGTGGTGCGGTGTCCAGAAGTAGGTGTCCGGCCGGGTGCCGGCTAGCGCCTCGCGTTCGTCGGTCTTGACCGTCAGCACCTCGTCGTCCCACATCCGCGCCAACATGGTGCGGGCGAACCAGGCCGGCTGTCCCCAGCTCAGCCGCTCGGTGACACCCGGCAGCGCCAGACAGCCCGTGCGCACATCAGCCTCGGTCGCCACAGCGCAACGATGCCACCGAGCCGTGCGGTGACGCGGAGCGGGCGCTCTTAGGGGAGCGGCGGAGGGCGGGATGGGCCGCGTACGCGTCGATCAGCTCCCGCGTCCCCGGGATGGCCCTGGCCAGCCGGCGCCACTGCGCCTGCACCGCCTTGGCGTCCTGCGCCTGGCCGCGCCTCGAGCTCGAGGCCGTCGAGGCCATCACCACCGCGATCGCCCGAAAGGGCGATCCCTGGACCGCCGCGATGCGCGGTATCGCTGCGTTCCTCGACCGCTGCACCGATCCCACGTACGGGCACATCGTGTGGCACGAGGGGCCGCGTGCCCTCGGCGTGCAGCGCTGGCGGGAGGTCGAGTACCGCTACAACTACGGCCTGGTTGAACAGATGGTGCGCGGTCTCACCGCAACCGGGGACCTCGAACCCACCCCGCTGGTCCCGACCAGCCGGCTGATCTTCCACATGCTCGGGGAGGCTGGCATGGCGGTGGCCGAAGTCGACCCCGAGCACCAGGCCGAGGTCAGGAGCGAGTACGAGGGGGTCCTGCGCCGGATCCTCGAGGGCCTCCAGCCACGGGGTGCCGCGCCGACCTAGTCTGGACGTGTGCTGAAGGCGTTGGCGGCCGTCGCGGCGGTGGGCCTGAGCGTCTACTGCCTGTTCGACATCGCGGGCAGCGACGCCCGGACGATCCGTACGTTGCCCAAGCCGCTGTGGTTCGCGGTCGTGCTGATCCCGGTCCTCGGCCCGATCGCCTGGTTCCTTGGCGGTCGGGCACCCCGCCGCCGGCCGCCCCCCAAGCGACCGCAGCCGCGGGTCACCGGGCCGGACGACGACCCCGACTTCCTGTGGCGGATCGAGGAGCGCGAGCGGCGGAACAAGCGCGGCCGCCCGGAAAAGGACCCCGAGTGATCAGAACGCGTAGGAGTGCAGGCCGGAGACGAACAGGTTCACGCCCACGAAGTTGAACAGGAACGTCGCGAAGCCGACCAGCGCAAGCAAGGCCGCCCCCCTGCCCCGCCAGCCGGCCGTCGACCGGGCGTGCAGGTAGCCCGCGTAGACGACCCAGGTGACGAACGCCCACACCTCCTTGGGATCCCAGCCCCAGTAGCGGCCCCAGGCGTTCTGCGCCCAGATCGGTCCGGCGATCAGCGCGGCGAACGTCCACAGCGGGAACGCGAACGCGTGCACCTGGAACGCCAGCCGGTCCATCGCGGCGGTGGGCGGCAGCCGGCCAAGCAGGCCGGTCGTCGCTGGACCGCCCCGTCGCCGCTCCGCCCGCTCCTTGACCAAGAACAGCGCCGACGCCCCCGCGCCGACCACGAACGCGGCGCCCGCGATCGCCGCGGCCGAGACGTGCAGCACTAGCCAGTACGAGTCGAGGGCCGGGACCAGCGGGCCGGGCGGCACATAGGCAAGGATCGACAGCCCGAGCACGACGACGACGAAGCCGGTCACGATCGGCCCCAGCCAGGAGATTCCGGCGCGGACAACCAGCCCGAGGTAGACCAGCAGCGCGACCAGCGCGCCGACGAGCGAGAACTCGTACATGTTGCCCCACGGCACCCGCTCGGCCGCGAGCCCGCGGGCCAGCACACCGGCGGCGAGCAGGGCGGTGCCGAGCACGGTCAGCGACAGCCCGACGCGGCCGAACACGTCGGCCCGGCCGGCCCACTCGACCAGGTGGCTCACCCACGCCAGCGCGAGCACCACGGTGGCGCTGGCCACCGCCAGGTTGGCCAGCTGGCCAAGCGTCTCGGTGTTCATGCGAGCTCCGCCACGATGTCGTCGAGGCCCTGCTTCGGATCGGCGCGGGTGGTCCGGTCGAGCACCGCGACCTCGACCACCGTACGGCCGTCGGCCTCTCGCGCCCGCACCCAGACCCGCCGCGGTCGCGCGTACAGCGACGCCACCAGCGCGACCACCGCGACGACGAGCCCGGTGAGCGGCAGCCAGGCCAACGGCGCGGACGAGACCTGCAACCGGGCGAACTCCGCCACCCGGTCGAAGCTCACGCTGCCCAACCCGTCGGGCAGCGCGGCGGTCTCACCCGGCTGCAGCAACAGCCGCACCGGACCGCCGTCGGCGTCCTCGACCAGCTGGAGTCCGTCCTTGTCGAGGCTGTAGACCGACTGCGGCACGCCGTCGTCCAGCCCCAGGTCGCCCCGCCACACGAACAGCGACAGCGCAGGGTTGAGCCCCTCCGGGAACACCGACACCGGCAGCCCCTCGTCGTCTCGTGCCGCCGTCGGCAGGAAGAAGCCCTCCAGCCCGAGCTGGGTCGGCGCGGCGTCCGGCACCTTGATCACGCCCTCGCTGACGTACGAGGCGTCGGTCGGCAGGAACGGCACCGGGCCTGACGACACCACCTGCCCGGCGCCGTCGCGGATGGTGACCACCGGCGCGTACCCGCTGCCGACGAGGAACACCGAGGTGCTGCCGACGCTTACCGGGTGGTTGACCGAGATATCGAACGGGTCGGCGGCCAGCCCCGGCGCTGGGGTGAGCGACCCGGCGGCGGCGAAGCTCTTCGGCTGCCCGGCCTGACTGCCACCGGTCTGGAAGGTGGCGGTCATCTGGTCGAGCGCCAGCGTGAATGGCGGCAGCGACGCCCCGTCGGCCAGCGGGCCGGCGGTGAACTCGTCGTACTGGGTCAGCGTGTTCGAGAACCCGGAGCCCTCGACGACGATGACGTTGCCGCGGTAGCCCCACAGGCTGCCCACCGCCACCCCGACGAGGACGACGAGCAGGCTCAGGTGGAACACCAGGTTGCCTGCCTCGCGAAGGTAGCCCCGCTCCGCGCACACCTCGTCGCCGTCCGGACCGCGGTCGACACGGAACCTCCGGCGCCGCAGCACCCGCTCCGCATCCGCCAGCACCTCCGTGTGAGCGCGGTTGGTGTCGTACGTCGCGTACGCCGGCAGCCGGTGCAGCCGGCTCGGGGCGCGCGGCGGTCGGGCGCGCAGCGTGCGGGCGTAGGTCAGGCTGCGTGGCACCACGCAGCCGACCAACGACACGAGCAGCAGCAGGTAGATCGCGGAGAACCAGGGCGAGGTGTAGACGGAGAACATGCCCAGCCGGTCGAGCCACGGCGTCAGGTCGGGGTGCTCGAGCCGGAACCGGGCAACGGCGATCGAGTCGACCCCCTGTTGGGGGATCAGCGACCCGGGCACCGCGGCGAGCGCCAGCAGCAGCAGCAGCAGCAGCGCGGTGCGCATACTGGTGAGCTGGCGCCAGGACCAGCGGATCACAGCGCGGTCTCGAACGTCGGGACCCAGCCGCGCAGCTCGGCGACCCAGAGGTCCCATGCACCGGTGAGCAGCAGGACGCCGACCACTATGAGCATCGCGCCGCCCGCGCGGGTGACCCACATCTGGTGCCGCCGGACCCAGTCGCTGGCGCCCATCATCCGGCGCAGCGCGAGCCCGGCGACCACGAAAGGCAGGCCGAGCCCGAGGCAGTAGAACAGGCTGAGCAGCGCGCCGCGGCCGGCGCTGGCCTGGTCGAACGACAGCGCCAGCACCGCGGTCAGGGTCGGGCCGAGGCACGGGGTCCAGCCGAGGCCGAACAGCACCCCGAGCAATGGCGCGGCAGCGACCCCCACGTCCGGCACCCGGTGCACCCGAACGTCGCGCTGCAGCATCGGCACGAACCCCAGGAACCCGAGACCGACCACGATCACGACGACGCCGAGTACCACCGTGATCTCGTCGTTGTACGTGAGCAGCCAGGTGCCGACCGCGCCCATCAGCGTGCCGAGCGACACGAACACGAACGAGAACCCCAGCACGAACAGCCCGGTGCCGAGCAGCATCCGACCGCGCCGGCGCGACGTGCCCGCGAGCGCCGAGTCGAGGTCGGCTCCGGACAGCCCGGTGACATACGAGACGTAGCCGGGCAGCAGTGGCACCACGCACGGGCTGAAGAAGCTCACCACGCCGGCGACGATCGCCACCGGCACCGCGAGCACGAGCGAGCCGGACAGCGCGGTCTCAGCGAACCAGTCACGCACCGGACTCGACCTCATCGACCAGGTCGACGAGCGTCTTGGCCGACCGGATCTCGTCGACGATGCGCGCCGCCACCCGACCTTCCGAGTCGATCACCCAGGTCGTCGGCACCGCTGCGGCCGGCAGGCTGTCGCGGAAGCCGAGCAGCTGTGCGCTGGTCGGGTCGTAGATGCTCGGCCAGGGGATGCCGAAGTCGCGCTGGAACGCCGCCGCCCCGCCCGCGTCATCGCGGATGTTGACCCCGAGGAACTCGACGCCGTCGGCGCGCAGCTCACGCTCGGCCTCGACCAGGTCGTCGGCCTCCTCCCGGCACGGCGGGCAGTCGGCAAACCAGACGTTCACCACCACCGGCCGGCCGGCGAAGTCGGCCAGCGCCACCTCGCCGCCGTCGACGGTCTCACCCGCAACCGCGGGCGCGGCGACCCGGTCCTCCGGGAGCACGACGGTGATGCCGAACTCGCCTTGCACGTAGCCGCCGTCGGACCGCTCCGAGGAGACGCCCGCGCTGCATCCAGTGAGAAGGGCTGCCGCGGCGAGCCAGCGAAGCATCAGGCCCCGAACTGCTGATCGTCGGCCGGCACGAGCAGGTCGGCAGCCGGCTCGGTGTAGGCAACCGACTGCACGGCGTCGCCGAGGTAGCTGATCGAGGTGACGCTGGTCAGCGCGCACTGCCGGCGCCGCGGGTCGTGGATGAAGCGCCGCCCCTCCGCCGCGCACCGCGCGATCCACACCGGCAGCTGGTGGGAAACGATCACCGCCTGCCGTCCGCGAGCGGCCTCGCGCGCGTCAGCGGACGCGGCCATCATCCGGGCGGCAATCACGGCGTACGGCTCACCCCACGAGGGACTGAAGGGGTTGCGTAGCCGCCACCAGACGCTCGGGTGCCACAGAGCGCCGTCGCCGACACCGAACGTCTTGCCTTCGAACTGGTTGCCGGCCTCGATCACGCGGTCGTCGACGTGCACGTCCAGCGCTAGCGCGGCGGCCGTCGGCGCGGCGGTCTCCTGGGCCCGCTCGAGCGGCGACGAGATCAGATGGGTGACGTCGCGGGCAGCGAACCACCCGGCCACCCGTTCGGCCATCTTTTGCCCGAGGTCGGACAGGTGGAAGTCGGGGAGCCGCCCGTAGAGGATGCCCCGCGGGTTGGCGACCTCACCGTGCCGCAGCAGGTGCACGACGGTGAGGTCGCTGTCCCCGCTCGTCACCTGCTGTCCCCCGTCGCGGGCTCGGCCCGCGCGGCTGCCTCAGCGGCGTACGGCAGCGCGGTCGCGATCCGGTTGATGGCCCGGTCGTCATGGGCGGTCGTGACGAACCAGCCCTCGTACGCGCTCGGGGGCAGCGACACCCCGTGCGAGAGCATGGCGTGGAAGAACGCGCGGAACCGGTGCATCGCCTGCCGCTGCGCGCCGGCCAGGTCGACGACCGCGTCGGTTGCGGGGTCGGTGAAGAAAACGCCGAACAGGTTGCCGGCGGCCTGGACCAGGTGCGGGACACCGACGGCGGTCAGTGCGTCGCCGACCAGCGAGCGCACGGTGCCGGCGGTGCGGTCGAGGTGTCGGTACGCGTCGTCGGTGGCCAGCCGGAGCGCGGCGAGCCCGGCCGAGGTGGCGACCGGGTTACCCGAGAGGGTTCCTGCCTGGTAGACCGGCCCCTCGGGCGCCAGCTGGGCCATCACGTCGGCGCGGCCGCCGAACGAGGCCAGCGGGAATCCGCCGCCCATCACCTTGCCGAAGCACATCAGGTCGGCACGCCAGTCCTCAACCGCGCCCTCGAGCCCCCACCAGCCGCAGCGGTGCACCCGAAAACCGGTCATCACCTCGTCGACGACGAGCAGCGCGCCGTGCTTGCGGGTGATGTCGCGCAGGAAACGGTTGAAGCCGCGGCGCGGCGGGACCACGCCCATGTTGCCCGCGGCGGCCTCCGTGATCACGCACGCGATCTGGTCGCCGTGCTCGGCGAACGCCTGCTCGACCGCCTCGGTGTCGTTGTACGGGAGCAGCACGGTGGTGGCCACCGTCGACCGCGGCACCCCGGGCGTGTCCGGCAGGCCCAGGGTCACCACGCCGGACCCGGCCGCGGCAAGCAGGGCGTCCTGGTGACCGTGGTAGCAGCCAGCGAACTTCACGACCAGGTCACGTCCGGTGTAGCCGCGGGCGAGCCGGATCGCGGACATGGTCGCCTCGGTGCCGGATGACACCATCCGCACCTGGTCGACCGGCGTGCGGTCCACGATCTCCTCGGCTAGGTCGACCTCCGCCTCGGTCGAGGCGCCGTACGTGGTGCCGCGGCCGGTGGCGGCGACCGCGGCCTCGACGACTGCTGGGTGGGCGTGCCCGTGCAGCAGCGCCCCCCAGGAGGAGACCAGGTCGACGTACTCGCGGCCGTCAGCGTCGGTCACGTACGGTCCCTGCCCAGACACGATGAACCGGGGGGTGCCCCCGACGGCACCGAAGGCGCGGACCGGGGAGCTGACCCCGCCCGGCAGCACGGCCTGGGCCCGCTTCATCAGCGCCTCGGAGGCGGGGGCGTCGTAGGGGTGGGCTGTGGTCTCATCGGTCACATCGGACATTGTCCCCGACCCGCTTAGCCGGGGATCAGAGCGGGTACGCGGTGACGAGGGCCACGGGGAGATGTGCCGGCGGTGAATGTGACGTAACCTGCCGGCAGCCCCCTCGTTGCCCACAACACGGGTGCGCGCCGGCAAGCGGCGCGCGGGGAGGCCGGAGGAAATCGATGGATCTGCGCTTCGCGCATCATCGTGGTGAACCGCGTCCGCTGCGGCGCTGGCAGAAGGCAACGGCGATCGTGCCGCTGGTCCTGCTGGCCTGCGCCTGGACGTCGTCGCTGACCGGGCCGAGCCTGGCCGTGGCGTCCGGCGGTGTCGGGGACCCCGGTGTGCCCGCGGTCCCCACCACTGCCTTCGAGCAACCTGCCAGCGTGAGCGTGCCCAACAGCGCGTCGGCATACCAGGGCGGCGACTACGACCTCGAGTCCCGCAGCGCTGCCTTCAGCAGCACCCTGACCCTGTCGGGGCACGTCGACGGCATCCCGACCGCTGCCCTACTGGCGTACCAGAACGCGGCCGACGTGCTCGCGAAGGCAGACCCGACCTGCAAGCTTGAGTGGCCGCTGCTCGCAGCGATCGGCAAGGTCGAGTCGGACCACGGACGGTTCGCCGGCAACACGCTCGACGCCGACGGAGTCGCTCGACCGGGCATCTACGGCATCCCGCTCAACGGCTCGAGCGCCACCGCTCAGATCACCGACACCGACGGCGGCCAGCTCGACAACGACACGACGTACGACCGCGCGGTCGGCCCGATGCAGTTCATCCCAAGCACCTGGGACGTCGTCGGTGTCGACGGCGACAGCGACGGCGAGGCCAACCCGCAGGACCTCGATGACGCCGCGGTGGCGGCCGGTGTCTACCTGTGCGCCGGCGGCGGCGACCTGTCGACCGACTCCGGCGCCTCGGCGGCAGTGTTCAGCTACAACCACTCCGACTCCTACGTCGACCGGGTGCTCTCGATCGCGTCCGACTACTCGATGGGCGCCTACAGCGCGGTGCCGAGCGGTATCGCCGCACCGACCGTCGTCACCAGCGACCCCTCGTACACCGGCGGCGGGAACGGTGGCAACAACAACAACGGCAACGGTGGTGACGGCGGGAACAACACCAACGGCGGCGGTGGCAACAACAACGGCGGCGACGGGGACGGTCCCGGCGGCAACGGCGGCAACGGCCCGACCGACGGTGGCAACGGTGGCGAGGGCCCGACCGACGGTGGCAACGGTGGCGACGGCCCGACCGACGGTCCCGGTGGAGGTGGCGGCGACGGCCCGACCGACGGTCCCGGTGGAGGTGGCGGCGACGGCCCGACCGACGACCCGCCGAATAACCCCGGTGGCGGCGGACCGGTCGACGAGGCCGAGGAGGAGGCCGAGGAGGCTGCCCAGGAGCTGGCGCAGGCCACGCAGACCTGCAAGTCGCGGCTTGGCCAGGCGGGGCTCCCGGTGCAGAAGCACCTGCAGCAGTGCATCGCGGCGTACCAGCGTGGCGGCAACGCCGCGGTCACGGCACTCATCGCTAACCTGCTCGACGACCTGCCGGTCGGCGGCGGCGACGGTCCCGACCTCCCCGGCTGACCTCAGACGCCGAGCGCCTGCCTGAGCTCTTCGATGCTGGGCTCGTCAGGCTCGATCCAGGGGTCGAGCACGTCCAGCAGGTCCTGAGGGAATTCCAGCGGCCCGCCGTCGGGCTCGATGGGGTCAGAGGTCACGACGTACGTGCGCCCCGTCGGCAGCTTCCACTCGAGCACCCCAGGGTGGGGTTGCCGGAGCGTCACGTCGGGCTGCTGCTTGAGCCGATGATGTCGCCGGCAGAGGCAGGCCAAATTGCACCAACAGGTCGGCCCGCGCGGATGGGGCACGGTGTGGTCCTCGTCGCAGCGTTCGGCCGAGACCTGACAGCCCGGGAACATGCAGGTGCCGTCGCGCACCTGCACAGCCAGCCGCAGCAACGGATCGGGGAACCGACCAAGCCGGGCCACGTCGAGCACGTTGCCCATCGAGTCGGTCACCAGCCGGTGGAACAGCGTCCCGGGCTCGCCCGCCAGGCTGCGAAGGAGCCCGGCCGGCACAGGAGTGCCGTCGACCAGCCGACCCGGTGCGTCATCGAGCCCGAGCAGCGCGCTCGCGGGTACCACGACGGTCAGGTCCACCCCGACCGTGGAGCCTTCCGCGTGGTTGCGCCCGAGCAGCCGGTCCATGAACAAATCGGCGCGACGCTGGTCCAGGGTGCGTGGGTCGTCGGCCCCCAGCTCGCGAGCGCGGCGGGTCAGCAGCGCGTCGATCGCGGCCACGTTGACCCCGGAGGTGATCAGGAACAGGCCGCCCATCCCGTCCTCTTGCTGCCAGGTCTCGACCCGACGGTCCTTCATCGCCGCGCGGTGGCGCTTCTCGAACTCCTCCGGCTCGGTCCTGGAGACGAACCGGTTGCACCACTGCCGCAGCTCCGACACCGTGCGGGCGGTCACGTTGCCTCGCCGCGGGTCGGTGACCGCCTCGTCCAGGGCGGCGACGTTGCGGGGCTGGGACAGCCGGCGCGAGGTGTCGACCACGATCTGAACGCGCCACCCGTCGAGGGCGCCAATCCGCCACAGCTCCCACACCTGGGGCAGCTCGGAGCGGCAGCGGCGTGCGAGCCCCATCTGCTTCGACACCCGGTGCCGGCTCCAGCTCAGCTCTGCGGCGATCTCGTCCTTGGCAACGCCGGCACACCACTCCCCCGCTTGGCGGCCAGCGATCGCCTTGTCCCCGTCAGCCCGGGCCAGCGCGACGAACCTGTCCATGAGCTGGATCTGCTCCGCCTCGAGCCGACACCGCTCCGCCTCGATCGCCGTGATCCGGTCCAGCACCGCTGCTCCCGGATCGAGTGCCAGGTCGTCCTCGGAAACGCGCGACCGCATCCCGGCAGCGGCCTCCGCCGGCCGGTGCTCCACGTGCCTGTCCATACCCGAAACCTAGAACCCGCCACCGACAGTCCAAGCCCCA
>Ga0183260_10001719_pt1 | contig 18171 bp, 17 predicted proteins | sample AntDrymUQ4972206_2_FD_129768 | JGI IMG/M metagenome (GOLD analysis project Ga0183260, IMG submission 129768) | Polar desert sand microbial communities from Dry Valleys, Antarctica - metaG UQ497 (22.06) (version 2) (version 2) | ecosystem: Environmental > Terrestrial > Soil > Desert | place...
AAGCTCTAAGCGCTATCTTCCCGATCTCACCGCAGCTACCGCCGCTGCCACGCAGAACGAGACGAGCTGCACCGATGTGACGAGGGCCGGCTGTGGTGCTCCTACCAAGAGCAGGCCCGCCGCCATACCTGCGACCGTCGCGATGGCTGTAGTGGCCTTGATCGAAAAAGCCCCTATGGGGGCTACCCTTCTTGACGACTCACCGGCGAGATACCCGATAGCGAGCGACGCGAAGAGCCCAGCGCGAATGCCGAAAATGCTGAGGGCAACTGAACACGCTGCCGCTGCCGCTCCTGCTGCGACCAGAGCCTTCAGATGATGCGATGGCTTGCCCAGACCTCTTGCATGGCGCGGCTGTCTGGCGCAGGAAGGGCACTTCATCCCGACAGGTGTCTCCCTCATACACCGAGGGCATATGGCATCACTACAAGAAGCGCATCGCACGCGGGTAAGCTGTGAAGAGTGATTCACGCAAGGCGCATCGTAGGGGTCGCTCATCCGCCAACTTTAGTGCTGGGATAGATGAAGCGCCTGATCGCAGTAGCTGCCGCCTGCTTGTTGGTATCGGCATGCCAGCCAGCACCGATTCCCCAGGGGAAACCTCCCTCCCCTTCCTCCTCGGCCACCTCGGCCACCTCATCCGATCCTGCTGTCAGACCCCCCGGTCCATGTGAAGGCTCGAGCGGCGGTAAGCAGAGCCACATGCAACTGGTGCGCCTCGAAGTATCCGCTCACGGGAACGAAGACTGGGTGGTGTTCGAGTTCGAACCGCGCTCCGGACCGAGCGACGCTCCCCCAATCTTCGACCTCAAAAACGTTTCCCCGCCGTTTTCTACCGACCCGGCCGACGAGCCGATGCAGGTCGACGGAGAGGAGTTCTTCCAACTGATCTTCCAGGGCGCGTCGGGGGTAGAGATAGAAGGCGAGACGCCGCGCCGGACTTACACGGGGCCGTCCGAGCTGAAGCCGGGCGGCGATGTGGTGCAAGAGGTGGAGCAGCAGGGCGATTTCGAAGCAACCCTTTCGTGGATCATCGGCCTATCTCTTCACTCTTGCCCCTCGGTATCACAGCTAGCCGATCCACCTCGCCTGGTTCTGCGCTTCCCCCGATAGGCCCGGGGAACAAGTTCGCCGCCCGCGGCGTTCTACCAAGGGCCGTTATCCTTTCGTCGAGACTTAAGTCTGGAGGCTGTAAGAGACGTGTCTGAACACCGCGATGTGATCATCATCGGGTCGGGCCCCGCCGGGCTCACCGCCGCGCTATATACCGCTAGGGCCAACCTCGCTCCTTTGCTGTTCGAGGGCTTCGAGGCGGGCGGACAACTCATGCTGACCACCGAGGTCGAGAACTATCCCGGTTTCGCCGACGGCATCCTTGGACCAGATCTGATGGCGATCCTCAAGAAGCAGTCCGAGAGATTCGGAACGGAATTCATCTCTGACGACGTGTCTGCCGTCGATTTCTCCTCTGAGCCTTTCAAGGTCACCTCAGGCGGCACTTCGTACACCGCAAGGAGCGCGATCCTTTCGACCGGAGCCTCGGCCCAATGGCTGGGGATCGAAAGCGAGAAGAAGTTCATGGGACGCGGCGTCTCTAGCTGCGCAACCTGCGACGGCGCATTCTTCAAAGACCGGCCCCTCGCGGTCGTAGGTGGGGGAGACTCCGCAATGGAGGAGGCTTTGTTCCTCACCAGGTTCGCTAACAAGGTGACCGTCATCCACCGCCGGGATGAACTGCGGGCCTCGAAGATCATGCAGGACAGGGCTCTTGCGCACCCGAAGATCGACTTTCGATGGAACTCGGTCGTAACCGAGGTGCTGGGGGACACGAAGGTGACCGGCCTCAAGATCGATGATGTCCTCACCGGTGCCACCTCCAAGCTAGAGGTCGGTGGGCTTTTCGTCGCTATCGGCCACACACCGAACACCTCTTTGTTCGAAGGGGTGCTGGAACTAGACCCTGCCGGATACGTCCTTACTGGCGCCGATGTCGATGGGGCCCCCGCCGCATCTGCCTTCGCAACGCGCACCAGTATCGACGGCGTCTTCGCGGCAGGGGACATGGTTGACCATGTATACCGTCAAGCTGTTACTGCAGCTGGGATGGGCTGCATGGCTGCGATCGATGCAGAGCGATGGCTAGAGCAAAAGGGACACTAGCCCTCCTAGTGTTTCTCGCGGTCGCTTCGGTGGCCTCCGCCGCCGATGCTGGCCCTGGTCAGAGCTTCTTCGCTCCTTTGTCATTCGAAGGAAAGGCCTATCCGGTCCTTTTGTCGGCTGAAGGCAGGTGGCTCAATTGGCGAGACACCTATGGCGCTCCGAGGATGCGGCTAACAGGTGGCGTGTGGCGCCAGACCGGGGTTCACCAGGGCATCGATATCTACGCTGAGCAGGGCACCCCCATCGTTTCCATATCCGAAGGGGTGATCGAGAATGTGGGATGGACCTTCTACTCGGGATACCGGGTTGGCGTTCGCGGCGACGATGGCCGCTACTACTTCTACGCCCACATGCTGCCAGTTCCTACACCTGGCATCAGCCAGGGTGCGCGGGTATCGGCAGGCACCCTCCTTGGGCGGATGGGAAGTTCTGGCTACGGCCCCGAGGGCACTAGTGACGAGTTCCCTGCACACCTTCACTTCGGCCTGCAGGAAGGCTCGCGATGGCTCAACTCCAATGACATGCTGAAGGCCCTTTACACGAAGCAAACCGCCTCGATCCGCGGCGCAAACGAAAGGCTTAGGCAGTTGCGGCGCGCCGTGCTTTCACTTCGCTCGAGGACCAGCGGCCCAGGGGCCGTCGATACTGCCATGATCTCGGCTCGGATCGCCCTCAAGGAAAGCCAGATCCGCTCGATCCAAGCTCAGCTGGTCATGTGAACGATCAAGATCGGCGAGACCGAAGCTTAAGGCGGCTAGTATCGGGGAATAAAGTTGCAGCTACCGTTCGTTTTAAGAACCAGACCCAGACGACACTAAGGCGATACCCAGAAGGAGGAAGGGCCTCGGCCCGACGAAAATATGGCAGACCTTACGCATGTGAACGATGAGACCTTTGACGCAGAAGTCCTCGACTCGGACCGGCCAGTACTGGTGGATTTCTGGGCCGACTGGTGCAACCCCTGCAAGATGGTGGAACCGCACCTCGTCGCCCTGGCCGAGGAGCACAGCGACAGCCTGAGGGTGGTAAAGGTGAACCTCGACGAGAACCCCCGGACGGCGGGACGCTACGGCGTCATGTCCATCCCGACGATGATGCTCATAGTCGATGGCGTGGAGCGCGCCCGGCTGGTAGGAGCAAGGCCCAAGGCGGCAATCTGGTCCGAGATCGAAAGCTATGTCTCGGCAGTTGACGTCAGCTCTGAGGCATCGTCGGCCGGAGCCTAAAGGCTTCGCAGGGGCACAGCGGCCCTTTAAGCTCTTGATATGGATCTTTTAAAGCGCGGGCAGATATCGCCAGAGGTAGCGGATCTACAGGTGAGACTCGCGCGCCTTGGCTTCCTCATCCCCACCGAAGAGCGCGACGGGGTCTTTGGGCCCGCTACGGAAGCGGCGGTAAGGGCATTTCAGCAATCGAGGGGCCTCGACGTCGACGGCATCTTCGGTCCCGGGACCGCTCGGGTGATGAAGGAGAGCGCCTGGCGTCTCGGCGACCGGTTCGTGTTCCTTTCCGAGCCACCCCTTCGCGGCGACGACGTCAGGGCATTACAGGAACGCCTGAATGCCCTCGGCTTCGCTGCCGGCAAGCACGACGGCATCTTCGGTCTGCGCACCCAGTCGGCTCTTAGGGAGTTTCAGCGCAACCTCGCTATCGGCGAGGACGGGGTGGCCGGACCCGAGACGCTTCGAGCGCTCGAGCGGCTGAAACTCGTTATTCGCAGGGGACTCGGCCCCCGCATAAGGGAAAGGGAGGATCGTCGTGCCCGGCCACCAGGGGTCTCGGGGAAACGATTCGCCATCGACCCTGGTCACGGAGGACAAGACCCGGGCGAATCTGGGCCAGGGGGCGAGCAGGAGGCAACCTTCGCGTTCACCCTGTCGGCACGACTAGCGCAAGTGTTCGAGGCCCTCGGCGCCGAGACGATGCTGACGCGCGGACCATACGACGGCCCCGACGAATCCGAGCGGGCAGCCATGGCCAACCAGTTCGCTGCTGACCTTTTGATCTCGATCCACCTCAACTCCCACCCACTCGAGATCGCCTCGGGCGCGGCTTCCTATTATTTCGAGCACGACGGGGTGGCATCTGAGCCCGGCGAACACCTTGCGGATCGTATGCAGCGGGCGTTCGTTGCAGCGGGGCGGCTGGACTGCCGCTCCCACGGGAAGGCCTACCCGATCCTTCGTGAAACTTCGATGCCTGCGGTTGTGGCCGAGCCATGTTTCATCACCAACCCCACCGAGGCCAAGCTCCTTGCCGACCCGGCCGAGGTCGACACGCTGGTCACGGCTATGGTCGCTGCGGTCTCAGGCTACTTCTCAGAAGATCCCCTCTGAGAACTTCCCTTAGGCCTTCGACTGGACGGCGGAACGAGGGCACCAACCGCTGCTCCGATCGCTGCGGCGAGGCCGAATACCGCTGCGAACAGCTTCTTAGGTGTCTTCATACTCGCCCTTAGGCTGGCTAGATATGAGGATCGCCACGATCCGTTCGAGGTCCTGCTTCGAGCCGAACTCGATCACGATCTTTCCTTTGCGTCTTCCTTGCTGCACCTTCACGCGAGTGGACAGGGCCTCCGAAAGGGTCTCTTCCAGCTCTGGCATCTGCGGCTGGGTCTTTCGAGGGGCCCTTTGTTCAGAAGGCGCCCCCGACGTTGAGAATCGGCGCACCAGTTCTTCGGTCTCACGCACCGACATCTGCTCGGCTGCGACTCGCTGCGCGATCCGCTCCGTCATGGGATTCGGGCCCAAGCCAAGCAGCGCTCTAGCGTGGCCGGCCGAGATCTTCTTTTCAGCCAGCATCGCCTGAACCGTTGGGGGAAGCTCGAGCAACCTAAGGGCGTTAGTCACAGATGGCCGCGACAGACCCACCTTTTCTGCTAGCTGTTCGTGGGTGAGCCCGGCCTCCTCGATCAGTTGCTTGTATCCATGCGCCTCCTCGATCGGACTTAGGTCTTCGCGGTGCAGATTCTCGACGAGGGCCCTCTCAAGAGCCCCGCGGTCGTCCGTTTCAACTATCACCGCAGGCACCGTCGTTAACCCAGCACGCTGGGCTGCCCTCCAGCGCCTCTCCCCCATGACGATCTGGTAATCGCCTTGTCCGGTCGCCCTGACAACGACCGGCTGCAGCAGGCCCAATTGACGGATAGACGCAGCCAGCGTCGCTATCGAGCTTTGGTCGAAGCTCTTACGGGGTTGTGCTGGGTTCGGCCGTATCAGCTCTGTTGGGAGTTCCTCTAGTGAGCGCGCCCCCGATGGGATCAAGGCGCTAAGGCCCCTCCCAAGTCCGCCTCTGGTGCTCAAAATGACCCTCCTTCTGGGTGGTTGGCTGGGTGAGAAACGCCAGCCGGGGGTGCATCGGCGCTAGCCAGCGCCCTGCCCTGCTGCAGATCAGTTAGATCCACCGATCCACTGGGTGGCGCCGCCGCCGGCGTTGACGTTGTTGTAAGAGGGACCGGCCCCGAAGCTGCTTGCTCGGAGCCCACTCCCTTGGCCACCTCGTTCGCTACCGAGTGGTACGCAACAGAGCCCTTCGAAGAAGGATCGTAAAGAGCGATGGGCAGGCCGTGCGAAGGTGCCTCCGAGAGCCTTACGCTTCGCGGCACCGCCGCCGAGAAAACCTTTCCGGGAAAGTGCGAGCGAACCTCGGCTGCTACCTGCTCGGCGAGGCGCGTCCGTGAGTCGTACATGGTGAGCAAGATGCCATAAAGACTAAGGCTTGGGTTGAGGTTGCTTTGGACAAGGTTAGTGTTCTTCAGCAGTTGGCTTAGGCCCTCGAGGGCATAGTATTCACACTGGATCGGCACGATCAGCTCTTTGGCCGCAGCCAGAGCATTCACCGTGAGGATGCCGAGCGACGGCGGGCAATCGATAAAGATGTAGTCGAAGTCGGGAAGGACCCCCTCGAGCGCCTTTCGCAGTTTCAACTCTCTCGACAGCGCCGGAACAAGCTCGATCTCGGCCCCCGCGAGGTCAAGGGTCGATGGAACGCAGTAAAGATCCTTGATCGCGCTTGCCTCGATAGCGTCTTCGAGGGGCTTGTCATCTACCAGTATCTGGTAGATATTCCCAGGTACTCTGTGGTGATCGATCCCCACGCCCGTGGTCGCGTTCGCCTGAGGGTCGAGGTCGACTATCAGGACCTTTGCCCCATCGAGGGCCAGCCATGAGGCCACGTTGACAACGGTTGTGCTTTTTCCTACTCCGCCCTTTTGGTTCACGACTGCGAAGCAGCGTGCACGAGGGGGGTTGGTAGCTTCCTGCATGTTTTTGGCCTTTAGTCTGGGGACCGGGCAATGATATGTGCCCACTGGTGGATATCAAGGGGTCCTTCCAGAAGGACCGTTCGAACGTCGGCCACCGGAAGCCCTGCGAGGTCCTCGGACCCAAGGCTTCGCTCTGGTCCAGCGGTTAGGACGATCTTGCCGCCTTCTTCGCAAAGCGGCAGGCACATCTGAAGGGCTTTTCGGGGTGATGCGAGGGCTCTTGCGACTACCACCTTCTTGCGGACCCCTCGGCGAGCTGCCGATTCGGCGGTTTCAGCGGCGACTTCTAGGTCGAGAACAAGAACCCTTCGGGCCTTCTCTAGAAAGCCGACTGCCTTTCGTTTGGGTTCGATGAGGTGGCCGGAGCCGATGCAGATCGTAAGAGGGATCCCGGGCAATCCCGCCCCGCTACCGACGTCCGCCCACTCCGAGGGACCTACGTCGATGAGGCTTTCTAGGACCAAGGCCCTGATCAGGTGCCGAGATGTCTCCTGGCGGCCGAATCCAATCAGGCCCAGTCGCCCGGCGTCGGAATCAAGCAGGTCCGCGTAGTCGAGGAGTTTGCCTAGCTGGGCTGGCCTTAGCCCAAGCTCAGCCCCGGCCTGCCACACCAGGCTTGTTTCACGTGAAACAGACATCCGCCCGTTTCACGTGAAACATTCAGTCCTCGGCTTTGAGAATCACCCTGCGGCGGGGTTCCTCGCCCTCACTGATGCTTGTCACTCCTTCGAGATCTGCTGCTGTGTCGTGCACGACCTTGCGTTCGTAGGAACTCATGGGCTCGAATTCAGCCTCGCCCTGTTCGCGGGCCTTCTCCGCCATCTCCTGCGTTTGCTTCACAAGCGCCTCGCGGCGGCGGTCTCGGTAACCCTCGACGTCGAGGGTTACGGGGACCCTGGTCTGGGCCTGCCGCTGGACCACTGTTCTTAGAAGTTCCTGGATAGCGTCGAGCGTCTGTCCGCGTTTTCCGATGAGCAGGCCCGAGTCTGCACCAGCGATCGAAACCGAGAGGCGGTCGTCTTCGATCGAGGCCTCTGCCTCTCCGTCCAGGTCCATCGCATCGAGGAGCCCTTCGATGAAGTCAAGGGCATCCTCGCGGGCATCCTCTACGACTTGTGTCTGCGAGACGGGCTCGGCGGAAGGGCCGTCCTGTGGGGCAGCAGGTGTCTGCTCGTCACTCACTTCTTGCTCCGCTTCTTCTTGCGAGCCCCGCTGCCTTTCGGTCTTTGAGCCGCTGGCCTGGCGGGCTGCGATCCATTCACAGGGGAAGCCACAGGGGAAGCCACATTAGGCTGTCCGTTAGGGGATGGGGATTCTTTCGAAGGCTGCCCCGAAGCGGACTTCGCCTGCCCAGGGCCGAACCTTTTGTAAAGGATGCTTTGCTGGCCGATGCTCCAGATGTTCGTGGCCACCCAGTAAAGAGTTAGTCCGGCGGGGAAGTTGACTGACCAGAAGACGAACATCACCGGCATGATCATCATCACCTTTTGCATCTGGGCGCTCTGGGGATCTTGTGGGCCAGCCTTGCTCATCTGTTTCTGCTGGTACCACATCGTCCCCGCCATAGCAGCGATGAGCAGATAGTAGGGAAGTGCTTCGATCACGCCGAGGCTCTTTTGGACATCAGAAGGGGTGCTGGCCAGGTTCATTCCAAGGAAGCCCGTCTGTCCGGCAATCATGGCGGCTCGAAGGGCGCTGCCGGCTGGCAAGTACTTGACCCCGGCATAGCCCGGCAGGCACTTCTTCGTCTTGCCAACGAACTTTCCGCATGCCGTAAGCATCCGGTACATCGCTATCAAAATTGGGAACTGAAGGAGGGTGGGAAGACAGCCCGAAAATCCACCCATTAGCGACACGCCATGCTCGTCTTGGAGTTTCTTGCTCTCTTCGTAGAGCTTCTGACGGTCGTCTTTGTGCTTTTCCTGGAGCTTCTTCAGTTCCGGCTGGATCTTGCGCATCTTCTCGGCGTGCTGTTTGGTCACTTCCATCATCCGGATCTGCTTTATGGCGAGGGGGATCAGGGCGATTCGGATCACGACTGTCAGAAGGATGATCGCCACGCCGTAGTTCGGGGCGAGGTCGTAAAGCGACGACAGGAGGTGGCCTAGACCTTGAAGGAGGGCCTGCCACATCAGCGCACCACCTCAGCATGCTGAGGCACCTGCTGGAGCGCAGACTGGGCAGATGATGACTGGGCGCGAGGTATGGGGTCAAACCCGCCTTCGGACCATGGGTGGCACCTGGCGATCCGTTTGAGGGCCATCCAGGACCCCCTCGCCGGTCCATGGGCCCGCAGGGCATCCTCAGCATAGTGGGAGCAGCTAGGCACGAAACGACAGCTTCGCCCCACGAATGGGGATAAAGCAATCCGATATACCTTGATGCCTGCAATAAGAACGAACAGTAAGATTCTTCCAGCCATTTTCCCAACCATCAGGCCTGCCTCCGGGCCGCATCGGCGACCAGCACCTTCAACTCTTCTTGCAGATCCTGGAATGAAGCGCTCTTTGCACTTGGTTTGGCGAGAACTACGAAGTCTGCGCCCGCTGGAAGACCAACCGCTCTGATCGCTGCCCGCAGCCGGCGCTTCGCTCGGTTACGTCCGACCGCTCCACCTGTTCGGCGGCCAGCGACGACGGCCACCTTTGGGGAGCTTTCGCTCGAATCGAGCGCGTGAGCAGAAAGGTACGCTCCCGTTCTGCGGGTTCCGGTTTTTAGTACACGGCCGATCTGGCGGGAGGAACGAAGCGGTGCTGGCGGAATCTTAGTGGGTGAGACGAGTCCGTCCCTTCGCCCGTCGGCGAGCGATGATCGCTCTGCCCGATCGCGTACGCATACGAATCCTGAAACCATGAGTCTTCTTGCGGTGGCGCGTGTTTGGTTGATAGGTGCGCTTCATCGATTAGTCTCCTGAACGATTTTTTTAAGCGCCGAGGTCGGCTTTGGTGAAGTAGAGCAGCATTATAGACCGCTATCTGCCTTACTGAGTTTTCGCGTCGTTGAGGCCTGGGAGCTGTGTCCCTATAATCCACTGGACCCATCCCTATAGGGGATCGGCCACTTTTCACTTCCTCTTCGCTTCCCCACTTCCCCGGGGGAACTTTCCCATCTTTTGACTTCCCTATTTCGCCCCGTCGGCTGGCCGGCGAGGTCCGTTTTTCTATTGGCCCGCGAGTAGCTGTGGGCGAGGAGGAGGCATGGTGGCTTCATCAGGTATCCACAACTGTGGACGGGGTTGTGGACAAACCCATTCCTGCACGTCATCAGCGTGTGGGGACCCCTCTGCGATGAGTGCGGCCCGTAGCCACAACCCCTCAAGGAGTGCAGGGGTTGTGGACAAACATCAACTTTTTCCCGCAGGGACGGGCCATTGACTACTCCCTACCTGACCAAACCTCCCACCGAGGTCTGGGGACAGGCTCTAGACCTCATCAGAGCCAAGCTCGCGACCCCCATCTTTCGGTCCTGGTTCGAAAACATCACCTGCTCTAGGGTCGGAGATGAAGGGCTCGTCCTTGAGGTGCCTTCTCGTTTCGCCAAGGAGTGGATCGAGCCTCGCTACCTTCCACTCATCCGTAGCGCGGTTTCGTCTGCCGCCGGAGCTGAGTGTGATGTCGTTATCGAGGTAAGTGACACCGAGGGGCCGGGTGGGCCTGAGCCGCGCCAAGCCGGCGTGAACACCAACATCGAGATCAAGCCGACCTCTGCTGCCACACGCCTCAACCCGCGCTATTCCTTCGACACCTACGTGATCGGTGCTTCGAACCGTTTCGCCCACGCAGCTGCTATGGCGGTCGCAGAGGCGCCAGCGAGGGCCTACAACCCTTTGTTCATCTATGGAGGAGTGGGCCTTGGCAAGACCCACCTATTGCACGCCATCGGCCATTACGTCGTGCACACTCAACCGGGAGCAGTGGTTCGATACATATCGAGCGAGCAATTCACCAACGAATTCATAGCTTCGGTAGGAGACCCAGGCAGGATCACCGGCTTCAAGCGCCGCTACCGGGAAGTCGACACGCTTTTGGTTGACGACGTGCAGTTCCTAGAGAAGAAGGAAGCGACGGTCGAGGAGTTCTTCCATACCTTCAACACTCTCTACGACGCCAGCAAGCAAATTGTTTTGACCTCTGACCGGCCCCCTAAAGAACTCGGGCTCGATGAGCGGGTCCAGTCGCGGTTCGAGTGGGGCCTCATCACAGACGTGCAGCCACCCGACCTCGAGACCCGCATCGCCATCCTTCGAAAGAAAGCTGGTTTAGAGGGGGTTGGTCACCTGCCCGATGACGTGCTCGAGTTCATCGCCTCGAGGATCGAGTCGAACATCAGGGAATTAGAAGGGGCACTCATCAGAGTCATCGCATTCGCCAGCCTCGACCGCAGTCACGTCACGGTGTCGCTGGCTGAATCAGTGCTTAAGGACCTTTATCCCGAAAGTGGCCCCGGCAGCATCACGGCTGAGCTGATCATGGGCGAGGTTTGTCGCTACTTCGACGTCGACCCTGAAGAGATTGTCTCTTTGAAAAGAGACCGAAGTTTAGTGAATGCGAGGCACATCGCCATGTATCTGTGCCGTGAGCTGACGGATCTATCTCTTCCTCAGATCGGCAAGCGCTTCGGAGGACGGGATCACTCGACGGTCATGCATGGCACTAGCAAGATCAGAACTTTGATGGCCGAGAAGCGCTCTATCTACAACCAGATCCAAGAGCTCACGAGCCGCGTTAGGACGAGGGCCAAGAAGTTGTGAATAACCTTTGGTTTCACCCAGGGACTGCGGTAGGGGCCGATCTATCCCCAAACCGCAGGAGGTTCATCCTTTTCGCGTCCGGCCTCTCACCAGCGGTTATCGGGTGTTTCCACAGGTGGCTCGCTCTTATTACTACTACTGAAATATATATATAGAAAAACCTTGAAAACTTTCACCTGTTCAAAACCGATCCGGCGTTTTGTCGTACCGGTTAACTACCATGGTTTCTGGAGGCGAACATGCGCATAGAAAGCGAACGCGAAGCTCTAGCAGAGGTCGGACAGTCGGTTCTTCGGATCGTATCTCCGAGGACAACTCTGCCGGTACTCGGTGGAGTCAAGATCACTGCCGCAGAAAAGAAGGTCACTTTCGCTGCGACCGACCTTGAAGTGTTCCTGACCGTCACGGGAGATTTCACTGTGGTCGAAGAAGGATCGGTCGTTGTACCAGGAAGGCTGTTCGGCGACATCTTGAGGAGTCTTGGACCGGGCAAGGTGTCGATCGACGGCAACGAAGGTGAAGTACGCATAGAAGCGGGCCGGACAGAGTTCTCGGTGACGGGGTTCCCGGTAGCCGACTTCCCACAGATGCCCGAGATAGAACAAAAAGCTGTAACCAGGGTCCCTAGCCAAGAGCTGGCCAAAGCTCTCAAGCAGGTCGTTCGTGCGGCTTCTACCGACGAAGCACGGCCAGTGCTCACCGGAGTGCTTTGGACGATAGAGAGTGGATCTTTGAAACTAGTCGCAACCGACAGCTACCGCCTGGCGGTGAAAGATGTTGTTGTGAAAGAAGGCCCGGGGGAAGGAAAAGCCATCATCCCCGGAAGAGCGCTGGCTGAGTTCAGCAGACACCTGTCGAACAGCACAGAAGCCGAGGCCGAGATCTGGCTCGGCGAGAGCCAGGCGGAATTCGGGGCCGGCCAGACACGCCTTGTGACCCGTCTCATCGAGGGCGAGTTCCCGAACTGGAGACACCTGATCCCGCAGGGTTACCAGAACAAACTAACCATCGCACGAGAAGGTTTCCTGAAGGCCGTTGAAAGGGTTGGTTTGGTTGCGCGCGCCAATACCCCGGTCAAGTTCCATCTGGCCGACGAAGTACAGCTAACCGCGACCGAAGCAGGCGTTGCAGATGCATCCGAGATCCTCGAAGACGCCAAATACGAAGGCGAACCGATGGTTGTTGCTTTCAACCCAAGGTTCTTCAACGACGGACTCGACGGGATCGATGAGGAAAAGGTCGAGCTCGAGGTGATCGATCCAACGAAACCAGCCATCCTGCGGCCCGCAGGGGGAGAGGACTTCATCTACCTGCTGATGCCGGTCAGATTGACAGGCTGATGGGAGCCAGTTGCAAGTAGACAAGCTTTGGCTGACGGACTTTCGAAACTATGAGCAAGCGGAGGCCGAGTTCGCTCAAGGTTTGAATGTAGTCACCGGTCGAAACGGGCAAGGCAAAACGAACCTTCTCGAAGCGATCGCCATCCTTGCCACCCAAGGGTCTCACCGAAGTTCCACGAACCTACCCCTCGTTCGAAAGGGTGCTGACAGGGCGATCGTTAGGGCTGCCGGATACTCAGGTGGCCGGGCAGTCTCGATCGACGCCGAACTGAAAACGACCGGCGGAGTGAGGCTTCTAGTTAACAAAGTGTCCCCAGAGAGGGCGAGTGATGCGGCAAGGATCCTCACCTCGGTGCTCTTCTCACCCGAGGACTTAACGCTCACGAAAGGGGGGCCGGATGAGCGGCGGCGATTCCTTGATCATGCGGCGGCGCGCCTTCGGCCCTTGGCGGCGCAGTCGAGGGTGGAGTTCGAAAGAACGCTTCGCCAACGAGGCGGTGTGCTGAAAGCCGCATCAACTTCGCGCCGCGCCGCGGGCCACCTCGAAGTTTGGGACGAGCAGTTGATAAAAGCCTCCATCGTTCTGATCCGTCATCGGATGGAGTTATTAAGAGCGATCCAGCCGCAGGCATCGTTTCGTTATGCGGAGGTAGCAGGCGACGCCCCTTCCCTAACGCTTTCCTACGAAGCTTCTTGGGCAGGCCAGCAAGAAGAAGAGCCCGAGGGCCTAGCAGACGAACAGATCGAGTCGATGCTGAGAGCCTCCTTCGAGCGAAACATGGCCAAAGACCTAGAACGAGGCATCACACACACCGGGCCACATCGAGACGATGTAGCGATAGTGCTCAAAGGCTCCGACGCACGGCTTTACGCGTCTCAAGGCGAGCAGCGAAGCATCGCTTTGTCGCTTCGGCTGGCAGAAAGAGACCTGATCGCCAAATCAAGGGGAGAAGACCCGATCTTGCTGCTCGACGATGTGTTCTCTGAGCTCGATGAGCGAAGACAGCTTCAGCTCGCTGAGTTGGTGATGGCTGCAGGGCAAACCATCGCCACGACGACCAGTGCTGGCTCGCTCCCACTGCCTAAGGGCCGCACCATCTACATCGAAGAGGGAAAGGTACTCGAAGGTGGGTGACCCTCCACGTATCGGCCGGCTGCTCGAGGGGGCGATCGGGTCGGGTGGCCCAGAGCGCTCGATCCATTCGGCACGGCTTTTCCATTCGTGGAGGTCGATAGTTGGAGCTGAGGTTGCGGACCGCTGCACCCCGACGTCACTCAAGGCCGGGGTACTTAGGGTCAAGGTAACCACCCCTGCGTGGGCGACCGAGCTGCGCTACCTCGCCCCCGAGATGATCAAGAGGGTGAACGCATCACTCGGAGGTGTTGTTGTAAAGCAGGTGAAGCCCTGGGTTGGGCGAGAAGAAGCGGGATCCGAAGCCCCCAAAAGGCCCACTAAAAAACCCCCGGCCGAGCCCCTTTCGATCCCCAGCGAAACCGACATCAAAATGGCCCGGGACCTGGTCGCTTCGATCCCCGACGAAGCTCTTGCGAAAGCGACCGAAAAGGCCCTTCTAGCAGGAAAAATGCGCCGGAGACAAAGGGGTTGACGTGGTAAAATCTAACCAGAGGAAAACGCTTGCAACAGGGTGCTTCGAAGGCCGGTTCTTGACTCACAGAACCGGTGCCGCCAAGAGCCCTGTGAACAGCGCTTCAACCACCTTTCGATCAACAACGAAGCATCGCCAAAACCAAATCATTCGCGCCATGGTGCCCATACCGTGAGCGCGGCCAAACGAAGCGAGCAAACAGCCATGGCAGCAGGGAAGCCCCCAGGCGGGGCCACAGGTAGCGGTAGCTATACCGGCGAGGACATAACGGTCCTTCAGGGGCTCGCCCACGTCCGCAAGCGTCCCGGCATGTACATCGGATCGACCGGCCCGAGGGGCCTGCATCACCTCGTCTACGAGGTCGTCGACAACGCGATAGACGAGGCCCTCGCTGGCTACTGCGACCGCATCGATGTGACCATCCACGAAGACAACTCCGTCTCGGTGAAAGACAACGGCCGAGGCATCCCCATCGACCCCCCGAAAGGCCAACGACGCTCGGCGGTCGAGGTTGTGCTGACCGAACTCAACGCGGGAGGCAAGTTCGGAGGGAAGGGGTACGCGGTATCTGGAGGCCTGCATGGGGTCGGGGTTTCGGTGGTAAATGCCCTCTCGGTCAAGCTGCAGGTAGAGGTGGCGAGAGAAGGGGGCCTTTGGGCGGCAGCGTTCACTAGGGGAAAGACAACGCAGGCCCTCGAGAAGGTCAAAGACATCAGCCCCACCACCACGGGCACAGTCGTTACTTTCTGGCCCGACCCGCAGGTGTTCACTGAGACCACGGAATACGACTACGAGATCATCGCAAGGCGCCTTCGAGAACTGTCCTACCTAACCCGTGGCGTCGAGATAGCGCTGAAGGACGACCGTGGCGAAGGAAGGGCCGATACCTACATATCCCCCGGCGGGCTGGCCGACTTCGTCAAGGCGCTGTCAGCAGGCAGGGAAGCCCTGAACAAGATCATCCACTTCGAAAAGACCGGCGACGGGCGCGAGGCCGAGGTCGCCTTGATGTGGAACTCGGGTTACACCGAATCCATCCACTCCTTCGCCAACACCATCAACACCCACGAAGGAGGCATGCACGAGGAGGGCCTGAAGAAGGCGCTCACCAACGTGGTTAATCGCTACGCGCGCACCAAGGGTCTTCAGAAGGAAAAAGACGGGCCCCTGCAGGGAGACGACATCCGAGAGGGCCTCGTAGCCATCGTCTCGGTGAAGCTTAGAGAACCTCAGTTCGAGGGGCAGACCAAAACGAAACTCGGCAACACCGAGATGCGCTCCTTCGTTGAAACGTCGGTAAACGAAAAGCTCGGCGAGTGGCTGGAGGAGAATCCGGCTGAAGCCAAGCGCGTTATCGCCAAGGCTCAGCAGGCATCGAGGGCCAGGGAAGCGGCCAAGAAAGCGCGCGACATCGCGCGCAAGAGCGCCTTCGGTGGGGGAAGTCTGCCAGGCAAACTCGCCGACTGCTCTTCGAGGGACCCATCGGTATCCGAACTCTTCGTCGTCGAGGGCGACTCAGCCGGCGGCAGCGCGAAAGCCGGGCGCGACCGAGAGTTCCAGGCGATCCTTCCCATCAGAGGAAAGATCTTGAACGTCGAGAAGGCCCGCCTTCACAAGATCCTTGAGAACCGAGAGGTGCAGTCGCTGATCACTGGGATCGGAACGGGCATCGGCGAAGAGTTCGACATCGCCAAGGCTCGGTATCACAAGATCTGCCTTCTGGCCGACGCCGATGTCGATGGCCAGCACATCACAACACTGCTGCTCACTTTCCTCTTTCGCCACATGCTGCCCCTCATCGAGGCTGGATACGTCTACATAACTCAGCCACCGCTCTACAAGCTGACCATGGACGGAAAGAAGCACTACGTTTTCTCAGATGACGAGCGCGACATCTTCATGACCCAGCACCCCAACAAGAAGATCGTGCCCAACAGGTTCAAGGGTCTCGGCGAGATGTTCGCTGAGGACCTTTGGGACACAACCATGAATCCCGAGACCCGCATCTTGAAGCAGGTCCGGATAGAGGACGCGGCCCTTGCCGACGAGATCTTCTCGATACTCATGGGAGAAAACGTCGAGAGCCGCAGAGACTTCATCATCAAGCGAGCCAAGTACGCAACGGTGGACACCTAAGCCATGCCAGAAGACGAGATACCTCCGGTACAGCCGTCCCTAGAAGACGCCAGGGTCCAGGTCGTCGACATCCAAGAGGAAGTGCAAAGCTCCTTCCTCGACTACGCGATGAGCGTCATAACGCAGCGCGCCCTTCCAGACGTGCGCGACGGGTTGAAGCCCGTTCATCGCCGGATCTTCTGGGGCATGCTCGACCTGGGAGCCAGGCCAGGAACCCCTTACAAGAAGTGCGCCCGAGTCGTCGGTGAAGTTATGGGTAAGTACCATCCACACGGGCCGACCGCCATCTACGACGCCCTAGCGCGCATGGCTCAAGATTTCACCATGCGCCATCCGCTCGTCGATGGGCAGGGTAACTTCGGCTCTGTGGACGGCGACCCTCCAGCCGCCGACAGATACACCGAATGCAGGCTGAATCACCTGTCGATGGAACTGCTGCGCGATATCGACGAAGAAACGGTCGGTATGACCCGCAACTATTCCGACGAATACGACGAGCCGGTGGTGCTTCCTTCGCGGTTCCCGAACCTGTTGGTGAACGGCTCGACAGGTATCGCTGTCGGCATGGCCACCAACATCCCTCCCCACAACCTCGGAGAGGTTATCGATGGCGTGATGGCGATGATCGAGAACCCCGACGTCACGTCCGCTGAGTTGATGGAGATCATCAAGGGGCCGGACTTCCCCCTCGGCGGAACCATCCTCGGCTCCTCCGGCATCCGTGACGCGTATGAAACCGGGCGCGGGACGGTTCGCGTGAGAGCCAAGTGCGAGGTAGAAGAGACGAAGCGCGGACAGCGGATCGTCGTCACCGAACTGCCCTACATGGTCTCCGGCGACCGCGTCATCGAGAAGGTTGCAGAGCTGTTCACCTCGAAGAAGATCGTCGGCATCTCCGATGGTCGAAACGAATCCAACCGCAAAGGGATGCGCATCGTTATCGAACTGAAGCGGGACGCGATCCCCCAGGTGGTGCTCAACAACCTCTACAAGTACACCCAGCTGCAGGACTCATTCGGGATGAACATGCTGGCGCTCGTCGACGGTGTTCCAAGAACGCTTCCCCTCGCCGACATCATCAGACATTACCTGGCGCACCAGGTCGAAGTGATCACGAAGCGAACGCAATACCGTCTGCGCAAAGCGGAAGAGCGCATGCACATCCTTCAAGGCCTTCTCATCGCTCTCGACCACATCGACGCCGTGATTAAACTCATCCGCGAAGCCGACTCCGCAGACGACGCAAGGACCAAGCTCGTGACTCGCTACGAGCTGAGCGAGATCCAGGCGACCGCGATCCTGGACATGCAACTTCGCCGTTTGGCTGCGCTAGAGCGTCAGAAGATCAAGGACGAAGCTGAGGAGCTGGAGAAGACCATCAAAGAGCTTCAAGCCATCCTCGCCTCACCCGCAAAGGTGCGAAAGATCATCAAGGACGAGCTTCAGGCCACCAGGGACAAGTTCGCGAACGACCGCAGAACCCAGATCGTCCCCGACGAGGGTGAGTTCAATATCGAAGACTTGATCCCCGACGAAGATGCGGTCATCTCGATCACGCGCTCCGGATACATAAAGCGCGTCAAGGCCGACACCTACAAAACCCAAGGCCGCGGCGGAAGGGGTGTCATCGGGGCCAAGCCGAAGGAAGGCGACATAGTCCAGCACCTTTTGACCACCACCAACCATGCCTATGTCTTGATCTTTTCGAATCGCGGCAAGGTCTACCGCATGAAGGCGCACGAGATCCCAGAGAAGGACCGCACAGCGAGGGGCATCTCCATCCGCAACCTGTTGCCGTTCACGGCAGAGGAACAGGTGGCTGCTCTCATCGACACCAGGGACTTCGAGACCCATCGCTATCTCGTGATCGCCACCAAGAAGGGCATCATCAAGAAGACGGAGTTCAACGCCTAC
>Ga0183260_10001720_pt1 | contig 18165 bp, 17 predicted proteins | sample AntDrymUQ4972206_2_FD_129768 | JGI IMG/M metagenome (GOLD analysis project Ga0183260, IMG submission 129768) | Polar desert sand microbial communities from Dry Valleys, Antarctica - metaG UQ497 (22.06) (version 2) (version 2) | ecosystem: Environmental > Terrestrial > Soil > Desert | place...
GACTCGCGCCCCGCGACGTCGGGAGCCGAGACGAGCACCTGGCGGTCGAACCGCCCAGGGCGAAGGAGCGCAGCGTCGAGGTCCTGCAGCCGGTTCGAGGCCGCCATGACCACGACCTCGTCGCGCGTGTTGAAGCCATCGAGCTCGACCAGGAGCTGGTTCAGCGTCTGGTCGTGCTCCCGGTGAACGGAGCCGCCGGAGCGGGCGGTGCCCACTGCGTCGAGCTCGTCGATGAAGACGATCGAGGGAGCATTCTTGCGAGCCTCCTCGAAGAGCTTGCGGATACGGGCGGCGCCGAGGCCGGCGAACATCTCGACGAACGACGAGGCGCTCTGAGAGTAGAAGTTCGCACCGGACGCGCTCGCGACGGCCTTGGCAAGCAACGTCTTGCCCGTGCCCGGCGGGCCGTGGAGCAGGATTCCGCGAGGTACTCGTGCGCCGAGCCGCTCGAAGCGCTTTCGGTCACGCAGGAACTCGACGACCTCCTGGAGCTCGTGCTTGGCCTCGTCGAGACCGGCCACGTCGCTCCAGGACACCTCGACCTGCGAGCCTTTGACCACGGGCGCGGGTTTCGCGCGCGGCATGAAGCGGATCGTCCAGAGCAAAAGGACGATGACGACCCCGAAGAAGACGATCGGAAGCCAGGTAAGCAGGGTGTTCTCGAGGTCCACCACACCCCGTATCGGCAGCGCGTTGCGCAGCCTCAAGCGTCGGGCAAGTCTTCGTCGAAGAGCAGGTGACAGTCACCAAGAAACGGTGACAGTCACCCGAGCTTGTGTTGCAGCGCGAGCACACGTGCGGCCGACTCTCGTACGCGGGCGCGGAAGGCTGGATCGCGCTTCGCCTCCGCGAGCAGCGCTCGGTACACCTGGATGTAGGAGCCGCTGCCCGTCGTCAGGACGATGTCCACGCCTGCTCGCACGTTTCGCACCGCGGCCTGCGCGGGCTGCGTGACAGCGAGGACTGCAGCCGCCTCGGTCGAATCGGTGATCACGACTCCACGGAAGCCGAGCTCTCTGCGCAGAAGCCCGCGGATCACCGCCTTCGACTGGGAGGCGATGCGGGCTCGGTCGATAGCGGGATAGAGGGCGTGGCCGACCATCACGAGCGGCACGCCCGACTCGATCGCGCGACGGAACGGCAGGAGATCCAGCCGGCGCAGCTCGGCGGCGCTCCGCGTGATCGTCACGCGCCCGTGGTCGGTATTGACCCTCGCGCCTCCGAGGCCCGGGAAGTGCTTGACGGTCGCCGCGACGCCGCCCTCGCGCCAGCCACGAACAGCTTCAGCCACGGAGTCCGTCGCGGCGGCGAAATCGGTTGAGAAGGCCCTCGCCGCAAGCGCGGCGTCGGGCACGCTCGCCACGTCGGCGACCGGCGCCAGCGAGGTGTTGATCCCGGCCGCCCGCAGACCGCGGGCGGCAGCTCTCGCGTCGGCCCGCACCGTGCCCGCCGCACGCTGCTCTGGCGCTGAGCGCGCGGGTCCTAGCCAGCGCAGGATGCGGATGTCGCCGCCCTCCTGGTCGACGCAGATCAGCGGTGCGCTCTGCGCGCCTCGGCGCAGCTGCGACGTGAGCGCCTTCGTCTGTTCCGGGCCGGTCACGTTGTCGCGAAAGAGAATCGCGCCGGCCGCTCTGCCCTCTCGGAGGATGTCTCGCACGTAGTCGGGCGCCGAGGTGCCCGCGAAGCGCAGTACGACCAGACGGCCCACCTGGCTCGAGAGAGGCAGCTTGTCGACCGCCTCGTGCCGAGCGATATGCGTCAGCTCGTCGGCGCGGCTCGCTGGAGACGCCTCGGCGCGTGCATCAACGCCGAGGGCGACGCTGCCGATCAGAAGCGCAAGCAGGGTCAGGCCGACCGCCTCAGTACGAGCAGTTCGCGAAATCTCGAGTGACATCATGTGGCCAGCTAGATGCTTGATCGGAAATTGGCGCGCAGCCGGGGGCGGTCACGATCAAGCCGGGCGACGCACTCCCTCGTCGTCCAGGCTAATTAAGCCTGGACGACGAGGGAGGGTGGCGATCCGGCGCCGTGTCGTGGCCGTCATCCGGCCCGCGTGAATTTCCGATCAAGCATCTAGGAGACGGGGCTCGGACTACCGCTCGAGGGCGAGGCAGGCGTCTCGTGCAGCGTCTGCAACCTCTACCTGAGCCTCCGAGGGCTCGGCGGTCGAAAAGCGGCGCTGCAGCTCGAACCCCGGGCGCGCGAGCGCGCGAGAGACCCGATGCTCGGGATTCCGCGCCATCCAAGCGAAGACCTCGACCGAGGCGCCGATCGCCGCGGTCGTTCCAAACAGCCGTGCGAGCCCGCGCGCGGCGGCCGGGGCCTTGGCCGCGGCCACATTCGCCGCGAGGGACGATACGAGCATCGGCCCGATCAGCTGCGAGCCGCAACGTGGATGCTCCTTGGGCGCACGCTCTCCGTCGTTCTCGTACGTCCCGATCGAGACATGCTCGGCGCCGTGGTACTCCGCGAGGCCAGATCCACGGAGTGCGAGAGCAGCCGGCAAGAGGCTCACCGCGCCCGCCGCGATCTCGCGTCCACCCGCGGAAAGCGTGGATCGGCGCAAGGCTCGGGCAACTAGCGAAGACGCGATGATCGAGCCGACCACCGGTGGCCGGGTGAACGGGAAACGAGCCTGGGGCAGCGCGCGGCGAACGACCGGGAGCAACGCGAAGGCCTCCGCGAGCCGGAGCGGTCCGCGCAGCACCGGCGCGTCCACGGACTCTGCGAAGCGCGGCTTCTTCCCGGAAGCGACGTGCAGGGCGCCGTCCCTGCCCCGCACAGCGGCGCCCCACGAAGTCGGGCCGTGCACGAGCACGCCATTCTGAAGCGCCATCCCGCCGAGCCGAATGTGGTCCCGCTTCACGGTCAGAGCGTAGCTGCGAGCCCCCGGAGCGCCCCTTGCAACATGTCGGCCGCCGGGCCGCGGCCGAGCGAACGCCCGTCGATCTGCACGAGCGGCATGACCTCGCGCACCGACGACGACGTGAACGCCTCGTCGGCGGCAAGGACGTCCTCCAGGGCATAGGCATCCTCCTCGACCGCATAGCCGCAGGAGGGGGCAAGCTCGAGCAGGGTCGCGCGCGTCACGCCGGCGAGGATGCCGAGCTCGAGCGATGGCGTGTAGAGCGTCTTTCCCGTTCTCCACCAGATGTTCGTCACCGTGCCCTCCAGCACGATGTCGTCGGCGTCGACGAAGATCGCCTCCTCGGCGCCCTGCCTCCTGGCCTCCGCCTCGGCCGCCATGTTCACGGCGTAGCTCGTGGACTTCACGCCCGGGAGCAGCCACGGCACGGCCGCCCGGACTCCAAGCAAGGACACAGCGCGAGCACCGCGTAGGCGCACCTCCTCGATCCATCCCGGAATGTCGCTCAGAAGAGCGAGCCCCGTAGGAAGTCCGCCTAGGGGCCCTCCGGTCCAGACCAACCGCAACACGGTGTCACCCTCGGGGGCGCGCCCGAGAACGAGCACGGTGAGATCCTCGAGCCCCTGACGCTCGACGGGTGGGAGCCCGATGCTCTCGGAGGACGCGGCCAACCGGTCGAGATGGGCTTCGAGCCGGAACGGCCGCCCACCGTAGACGCGCAAGGTCTCGAACGCCGCGCGGCCCCGAAGGAGCCCGTCGTCGTCCGCACGGACGACCGGCTCGCCGGGATCGACGAGACCGCGGCCCAACGTCGCGAGCGCAAGCAGGCTCATCGCCGCTCTTCGGCAAGGGCTTCGAGAGGCGAACCGAGTGCTTCCAGGAGTGGCCTCGCCTTCGTCCACGACTCCTCGACCTCGGCGGCCGGGTCGGAGTCCCACACAACGCCACCGCCGACCCAGAGGTGAATCCGACCCTCCGCGATCGCAAAAGTTCGGATCGTGAGCGCGAGATCGAAGTCTCCGTTGCCATACACGCGGCCGAGCGCACCCATGGAGGCGCCGCGTCCCACCGGCTCGAGCTCCGCGATCAGATCCACGGCGGCGATCTTGGGCGCCCCCGTCACCGACCCGCCGGGGAATGTCGCCTCCAGGATCTCTGCAAGGCCCACACCCTCCCGCAGAGTGCCCTCGACGGTGGAGACCATGTGCTCGACGCCCGCGAGCTGGCGCGTCTCCAATAGGTCCGGCCAGCGGACGGTTCCAGGCTCGCACACGCGCGAGAGGTCGTTGCGCTCGAGATCGACGATCATGATGTGCTCGGCCGCGTCCTTCGCCGACGCGCGAAGCTCGGCCGCCGCGCCGAGCGGACGCGTGCCCTTGATCGGCATCGTCCACACCCGCCGCCCGCGCCGGGCGAGGAACAGCTCCGGGGAGGCGGAGACGATCACCCACTTCTCGCCGACGAACGGATCGGGATGCAGCGGCGACAGCGATGCGAACTTGGCCGCGAGCGCAGCGGGGGCGCCCGAGAACGAGGCGGAGAGATGCTGGACGAGGTTGACCTGGTAGACGTCGCCACGCGCGATGGCGGCACGAACTCGTTCAACCGCGGCTCCGTAGTCGGCAGCGCGCCAATCTCCGACCCAATCGCCCACTCGAATACCGCTATGGTTGTCATCCTCGACAACATACGGATCTGGTCGGACGGCGCAGGCCGCAAGCGGAAGGGCGGGACATGGCTCTTCCGGGAGCGTTGTGCCCCCGCGGCGGATCGTCTGCGAGAGCCCGTAGCCGAGATAGAGATCCGCCTCGAGCTCCTCGCCTCCAGGCGCGAAGAAGCCCCGCTCGAGCAGCCACGCCTCGATGAGGCGAAATGCGTTCCCGGCCGCGCGAAGCTCCAACGCCGAGTCGCTACCGGCCATCTCGCAGAGTCCGGTAGCGGCGGATCAGAGCGTTGGTGGAGGAATCGTGCAAGAGCTCGTGCTTCCAGCCTTTCGCCAGCTCCGGGGCGATCCGCGAGGCGAGCTCCTTCCCGAGCTCGACGCCCCACTGGTCGAACGGATTGATCTCCCAGATCGCAGCCTGCGTGAACACGCTGTGCTCATAGAAGGCGAGAAGCGCGCCGAGCGTCGCCGGCGTCAGCCGCTCCGCGAGCACCACGGAGCTCGGCCGGTTCCCCGGCATAACCCGGTGGGGGATCGTCTCCTCCGGGGCTCCAGCATCTTCCAGCTCCTGCTCGGTTCGTCCGAATGCGAGCGCCTCCGCCTGCGCGAAGAGGTTCGCCGCGAGCAGGTCATGGCGCGCTGGCGCTCCGCCCGACGGCAGCGCGAAACCGATCAGGTCGACCGGAACGATCGACGTTCCCTGGTGGAGCAGTTGGAAGAACGCGTGCTGGGCGTTGGTGCCCGGCCCTCCCCAGAGAATGGAGCCCGAGTCGACCTCGGCGGACTCACCAGCGACCGTCACCGACTTTCCGTTCGACTCCATCCAGAGCTGCTGGAGGTAGGCCGGCAACAGGCGGAGCGCGTGGCTGTACGGCACGACCGCAGTCGTCTCCGCACCCATGAAGTTGCGATACCACACCGCGAGCAAACCCGAGATCACCGGAAGATTCCCGCCGAGCGCAGCGGTCGCGAAGTGGTCGTCCATCGCCTGGAAGCCGCCCAGAAGCGCGCGGAAGTGCTCGTCCCCCAGCGCGACGAGCACAGAGAGACCGACCGCCGAGCACAAGGACGTCCGTCCCCCCACCCAGTCCCACATGCGAAACATGTTCTCGGGCGGAATCTCGATGCGCCCACCGGCCTCGACGTTGCCCGCGACACCGACGAAGTGTGGGGTGAGATCAGCGTCCGACCCAAGCGCGGCCGAGACCCACTCGCGCGCGGCTCGGGCGTTCGCAATCGTCTCGACTGTCGACATCGTCTTCGAGACGGCGACGAAGAGCGTCTCGGCCGGTTCGAGACCGGCGAGCGCGCTAGCAAGGTCGGAGGGATCGACGTTCGAGACGAAGCGCGCCACCAGCTCTTCGGACGCGTAGGCCCCGAGCGCCTGATACGCCATTGCGGGGCCGAGATCGCTGCCACCGATCCCGATGTTGACGACCGAGCTGATTCGCCGCCCGGTCGCCCCGAGCCACTCGCCCGACCGCACCCGCCCGGCGAACGCGGACATCCGATCGAGCTCGGAGTGAACCTCCTTCACGACGTCCACGCCGTCCACCACGAGCGAGCGGGTGCGCGGCATCCGCAGCGCGACGTGCAGCGCAGGACGCCCTTCGGAGGTGTTCACCGCCTCCCCGCGAAACATCGCCCGCACCTTCTCCGAGAGCCTCCGCTCCGCGGCAAGCCTCCGCAAGAGCTGGAGGGTGTCATCCGTCAGTCGCTGCTTCGAGTAGTCGAGATAGAGGCCCGCAGCTTCCGCGGTGAGCCGTTCGCCGCGGGTCGGGTCGGACTCGAAGAGGTCCCGGAGATGCAGGGAGCACACCTCGCCGCAGTGCCACTGAAGCCTGCGCCAGACCGCGGACTCCACGAGAGGGTCAGCCACGTGGTCCCTCCGTGACGGACCCGGCGAGCGCGGTATATGCGCCCGCCGGATCGTCGTGCCAGAACACCGCGCTTCCCGCGACCAGAAGATCGGCGCCTGCTTGCCGCGCCGAGCCGACGGTGTCCGAATTGATGCCACCGTCCACCTGCACGCGGGTTACATCGGGCAAAAGCGCTCTGAGCTGCGCGATCCGCGACGCCGCTTCCGGCATGAACGCTTGGCCCGAGTAGCCCGGGTGAATCGACATGCAGAGGACGAGGTCTGCGCCCTCGGCAGCCGCGGCTGCCTGCTCGACCGGAGTGTCGGGGCTGAAGGCGATCCCGACGCCGAGCCCCAGAGAGCGAGCCTTGGCGACCGCGTCCCCCGGATTCGCGCACGCCTCGATGTGGAAGGTGACGCTGTCGCCCCCAGCGTTGGCGACGGCCTCGAAGTGGCGTTCCGGCTGCTCCACCATCAGATGGCAGTCGAGCACACCGCCCCAGGCGTGCACCAGCGGCGAGATCGAGGTGAGAACGACGGGGCCGATGGTGATCTCCGGGATGAAGTGGCCGTCACCCGCGTCGAAGTGGAAGACCCTGGCGCCCGCTTCGACGAGCGCGCCGAGCTGCTCACCGAGGCGCGAGAAATCCGCCGCGTAGATCGACGGCTCGATCTCCGCCGCGCGCGCCCAGTCGCTCCATCCCATGGCTAGTGGCCTCTCCGGGAAGTCCGGTGCCGCTTGGCCGAGCGAAAACCGAGCAGCGCTAGGACGCAGGGAGCCTCGATATCAGTAGATATCGGGGCGACTGAGGACGACGCGCTGCGAAGCGTTTGCAGCCGGCCAAGCGGTGCCGTACTTTCCGGAGCAGCCACTAGCTGCACGGTAATCGACGTAGGGTTGCCCTCGACGTGAGCACCGGCATCGAGCGCGAAAAGCAGCTCGTCGCGGAAGCGGCGGCAGCGCTGGTGGAAGACGGGATGACAGTCGGACTCGGCACCGGATCGACCGTCGCCTACTTTCTCCCAGCGCTCGCTGCTCGAGACCTCGAGCTCCGGTGCGTCGCGACGTCGCCGGAGACGGAGACCACCGCACGTGACCTCGGCCTTCGCGTCGAGCCGTTCGCCACGGGCTCGACCCTTGCGCGACTCGACATTGCAGTGGACGGCGCCGACCAGGTCGCACGCGACGGTTGGGTCGTGAAGGGAGGTGGCGGCGCCCACACCCGGGAGAAGATCGTCGCGGCCGCGGCCGCGCGCTTCGTCGTCATCGTCTCGTCGGACAAGCTCGTCGACGAGATCGCGCCTCCGATTCCGGTCGAGCTGCTGGCGTTCGGAGTCGCGGCGACGGTCGCGCGACTTGGATCCGTTCGGCTTCGAGACACGCAGTCGACCCCGGACGGGGGCGTGCTTGCCGACTGGATCGGCTCGGTCGACGACCCTGCCGAGCTCGCCGCTTTGCTCGCTGGGACGCCGGGCGTCGGGGAGCACGGACTCTTCCCGCCTGATTTCGTCTCCGAGATTCTCGTCGGACGTCACGACCGCGTGGAGCGGCTCGTATCGAAGTGGGGGCGAGGCGAGCCTCGCCCCCACAAGCTCAGAGCACGTTCCGCTCGTTCGGAGGAGCCGCTCTAGCCGCCGGTACTCGCCAGCCGCCATTCTGGGCAGCCAGAAGGTCCGCGCTGGGTGGCCCCCAGGTCCCTCGCGCGTAGCGCTCGAGCGGAGGCGGCGAGTCGAGCAGCGGCTGGACGATGCGCCAAGTCTCCTCGATGACATCCCAGCGGGGAAAAAGCGTGCTGTCGCCACGCAAGGCGTCGGCGAGCAGGCGCTCGTACGGCTCCGGCGGCTCGCCGAGCTCGTCCGTGAAGTCCAGGTCGAGGGAGACCGGCTGCGAGACCTCCTTCCCCGGGGTCTTGGCACGAAGGCCGATCGTGACACCGGCATTGCGACCGACGCGGAGGACGATGTCGTCGTTGCCCGGGGTGCGGAGCCGGTGCGATCCCCACCGAAGCTGCGGCACCCGCTGCAACCGGACGACGACTTCCGTGGCCGAGACGGGCAGCGCCTTGCCGGCGCGGATGAAGATGGGGATGCCTGCCCAACGCCAGTTCTCGATCTCGAGACGGAGGGCGACGAAGGTCTCGGTGTCGGACTTCGGCGCGACACCTTCGATCTCCCGATACCCCTCGTACTGGCCGAGCACAGCGTTGTCGGGATCGACGGCAGGCATCGCTCGGAAGACGTCGAGGCGACGCCGCGGGATGGCATCCTCGCCTCCGGACGGTGGCTCCATTGCCGCGAGAGCGAGCACCTGGAGCAGATGGTTCTGCACGACATCCCGGATCGCCCCGACCTTGTCGTAGAACGAGCCGCGTCCCTCGACTCCGAAGTTCTCCGCCAGCGTGATCTGGATCGAGTCGACGTCCTCACGGCTCCACACGGGCTCGAAGAGCGCGTTCGCGAAGCGGAGATAGATGATGTCCTGGACGGGCTCCTTCCCCAGGAAGTGGTCGATGCGATAGAGGCGGTCCTCGGGAAAGATCGCAGTCAGGCGCTCGTTCAGCTCACGCGCCGAGCGAAGGTCGGAGCCGAACGGCTTCTCGACCACGAGTCGCGCGTTGTCCGCGAGCCCGGCGCCCGCGAGCTCCTCGGCGACCTCGAGGAACATCGAGGGAGGGGTGGCAAGGTAGAAGACGGGCGCCGAAGCCTCACCGAGCGCGGCGCGCAGCCGGTCGTAGAGCGAGCCGTCCTCCGCATCGCCTCCGATGTACTGAAGACGAGAGAGAAGGTCAGTGAGCACCTTCTCGTCGACGTCGTCCACCGCAGCCTGAACCGATTCGCGCGCCTGCTCGCGGAGCTCGTCGTCGCGCACCGGGCGGCGTCCGACTCCGATCACTGAGCACGTGAGGAGGCCTTGCTCGGTCAGGCGGTAGAGCGCAGGAACCGTCATCCTGCGCGCGAGGTCGCCGGTGATGCCGAAGACGACGAGGGCGTCTGCAGTCTCGCTCACGTGGGGCATCTTCGCCGCGTAACGTGTCGCACGGACAGGGATGCTTGCGGAAAGGAGCGGGAGTGGCAACTGAGACACCGCTTGAGCTCGGGATGGTCGGTCTCGGACGCATGGGCGGCAACATGGCGAACCGCCTGCTGCGCGACGGCCACAAGATCGTGGGATACAACCGGGACCCAGCGCCGGTCGAGGTGCTGGTCGCGGACGGTGGCACGGGAGCAAGGTCTGTCGAGGAGCTCGTCTCGCTGCTTGAGCCGCCTCGCGCGGTGTGGCTTATGCTCCCCGCAGGAGCAATCACGGAAGCGGTCGTGTGGGAGGTCGCCGCAGAGCTCGAGCCCGGCGACGCGATTATCGACGGGGGCAATACGCACTACGCCGACGACATCCGACGCGCGGGCGAGCTCCAGCCCCGCGGGATCGCCTACCTCGACTGCGGGACGAGCGGTGGCATCTTCGGACGCGAGCGAGGGTTCTGTCTGATGATCGGCGGCGACGAGCAGGCATTCGGCCGGCTCGAGCCGATCTTCGTGTCCTTGGCGCCGGGCGCCGAAGCGGCCCCCAGGAGCAGGTCGAGATCCGGCGCTCCGGCGGCGGAGGAGCAAGGCTACCTCCACTGTGGAGGAAGCGGCGCGGGCCACTTCGTGAAGATGGTTCACAACGGGATCGAGTACGGGCTGATGGCCGCCTACGCGGAGGGTTTCGATCTCTTGCGCCACGCCGGCGCCGGCCTCGACAAGCGGGCGGCGGATGCCGAGACCGCGCCCCTCGCGCACCCCGAGCACTACACCTACGAGCTCGATCTGGGAGCCATCGCCGAGCTCTGGCGACGGGGAAGCGTCGTCTCCTCGTGGCTGCTCGACCTCACCTCGTCAGCGCTCCATGACTCACCCGAGCTCGACGACTTCGCGGGTCGGGTATCGGACTCGGGCGAAGGTCGCTGGACCTCGATGGCGGCTATCGATACGGGCACCCCGACCCCCGTTCTCACCACTGCGCTCTACTCGAGATTCGCGTCTAGAGGCGAGGCCGACTTCGCGAACCGGCTGCTCTCCGCTTTGCGAGCCGAGTTCGGGGGACACGCCGAGAAGTGCGCGTGACCCTCACTATCGAGATTCATGACGACGCGCCCGCTACGACGCGGCGAGTAGCGGGCTTGATCGCAGAGCGGGTGCGGGAGGGCGCGTCTTCGCTCGCACTCAGCCGCGGCGCCGACCTACTCGCGCTTCTCGGCGCGGAGGACACACCGTGGCAGCGGGTGACTGTCTACCAGGTCGATGAGCGCGTCGCGCCGTCGAGCGACGACGACCGCAACCTGAAGCAGCTTGTTGCCGCGCTACCCGCTGACGTGCTTCGCCCGATGCCGGTCGAGGAGCCGGATCTCGAGGAGGCCGCTGAGCGGTACGGCGACGAGCTCCCGGCGGTTCTCGACTTCGTCCATCTCGGACTTGGCCCGGATGGGCACACCGCGTCTCTCGTCCCCGGCGATCCTGTGCTTGACGTCCGCGACCGACTCGTCGCCGTCACGGGCGAATACCAGGGACGACGTAGGATGACGCTCACCTACCCGGCGCTAAAGGCAGCGCGCGAGATCGTGTGGCTTGTCACCGGAGAAGGGAAGCGCGACGCCCTCGCCCGCCTGCTCGCGCGGGACGTCTCGATTCCGGCCGCGCGAATCGCGAATGCCTCCCAGCTCGTGGTGGCCGACCGCGCTGCTGCGGAACCTCGCTAGTGGCGTGGTGCGGCTACCGCGTTTGCCAGCGTGCAGCCGAGCGGCGTAGGGTGGCGACCACGAAGACTCGGAGGCTTGGAAGCGCCTGCATCGCCGGGGTGGCCGGCTGTTTGCTCCTGCTCCAAACCAGCGTCGCGTCGGCCCAGACGCAGCCACCCCCGAACCCGGAGAAGCTCTGGGAGGCGTTCCCGCTCGACCCTCAGACGACGACGCCGGCGCCGCCTCTTCCTGCGGCAGATCCCGCGGATCCTGCTCTCCCTCCCGAACCGCCCACAACAGAGAGCAGCGCGGATACGGGTTGGAACCCTCCTGTTGTGGGAGGCCTCGCCGGAGCTCTTCTGCTCGTCATCGCCGCGGGACTCCTGTTGGCGCGAGTCAGGCGCCGACCGAAGTCGGCACCGGCACGGCGCGAAACGACCGAGGAGCTGATCGCCCGCGCCTACGCTCTTGCAAAGGAGGCAGCGGAGTGCGATATGTTGCCTGCCAATCAGCGAAACAAAGGGGTCGAGCGCGTGTCCGAGATTGCCGATCAAGAAGTTCCCGCCGCACAGGCGGCAGCGAGTAGTTCCGGCTCGAGCGGGTACGCCGAGATCGGCGAGCGCGTCGCGGGTGTTCTGAGCGCTGCGGAAACTGCGGCGGATCAGATCCGCGCCGACGCACGGTTGGACGCGGGCGAGCTCCTCCGTGGTGCGAAAGCGAACGCCGAGCAGGTTCGCAGTGAGGCAGCGGCCTACGAGAGCGACACCCGAGAGGCCGTCGACGGGTACGCGACCGAGCGACGTCGTGAAGCCGAGCTGCAGGTCGAAAAGCAGCTGGCGGATGCCGAGACCCAGGCAAGAGCCACGCGCGAAGCGGCCGAGCAGATGGCCCTCAAGATCGAGGAGGACGGCCGCCTACGAGGGCATGCGCTTCGTGAAGAATCGAAAGCGGTCGAAGAGCGGCTGAAGAACGCCCTTGCCGGACTGCGTCGCATGACCGCGCAGCTCGAGGAGCTCGTCGGCGCCCCGGCTGCTGCCGCGCCAGACGGAGAGTCGCTCGCCGACGCGCTCAAGCCCTACGGGCAACGCGACGAGGAGTTGCAGCCGCTCGTCGAAGAGCACTAGACCGACCCAACCGCTCGGCGGGCCCCACTTCCGGAGGGCGAAGCTTGCCTCGCCCTCCGCCCTCCCCGTCGCTCTAACCGAGCAACGACCGTGCGGTCGCGCGCAACATCTCGACACCGAGGTCGAGGTCGTTCACGGCGATGCGCTCGTTCGCCGAGTGCACGAGCTTCGTCGCGTCCACGGCGTCCATCTCCTTGATGGGAAAGAAGCCGTACGCGACGGTCCCGTACGCCTCGCGCAGATAGTGGCTATCGGTGAAGCCGGGGCAGGCGATCGGCGCGAGTCGCGCAGCGGGCTCGATCTCGGACACGAAGCCTTCGATCGCATCCCAGAGCGGGGTGCGCAGGTCGGACCGGGTGCCACCGGTCGCGCTGATCCACTCCAACTCGTAGTCCCCGTCTCCGAGCGCGGCGCGGATGAGCAGCTCCGCATCGGCGGGGGTCTGCTCCGGAAGCAGACGGCAGTCCACGGTCACCTCGCAGAGCGCGGGAATCACGTTCGTCTGGTGCGAGGCCTCGATCATCGTCGGCGACAGCGTCAATGCCAGGAGCGGCTGGACGAGCGCCGACAGCATCGGATCGAGCGCGTGCGCGCGGGCGAGTGCCTCTTCGACCGGAGGCGCCTCGCCGAGCACCGCCTCCAGAAACCCGCGAGCCTCCGGGATGAGGTCCGGAGCCGGCTCGTAGGCGCCGAGCGCCTCGACGTAGCGCGCGGCCTTGACGAGTGCGTTGTCGGCGATCCCGGGCATCGAGCCGTGGCCGCTGCGGCCGTGCACGCGAAGCTTGAAGGGCGCTGACATCTTTTCCGCGGTCGCGCACAGATAGACAGGCTTCCCGCCGAGAACGAGCCGTTCGCCTGCTCCCTCGTTGACCGCAAAGTCGCAGCGAGTCGCCTCGGGATGCGACTTCACGAGCCAGCGGAGCCCGTAGCCGTCGTCACCGCCCGCCCCGCCGACCTCCTCGTCCGCGACCACGATGAGAACCAGATCGCCCGAGGGGGCGAAGCCCTCGCGCCGCAATGACGCAAAGGCCACGGCCGAAGCTGCTACCTGGCCCTTCATGTCGAGCGCGCCTCGACCCCACACTTCGCCGTCGACGAGATCGCCCGACCACGGGTCGCGATCCCACTCGGCCGGGTCGGCAAGGACGGTGTCCGTGTGGGACAGGAACGCAAGCGAAGGCCCGTCGCCTCCGGGGATTCGTGCGACGAGATTGGCGCGATGCGGCTCGCGGGCGAAGAAGTCGCACTCGATCCCGTCGCGGGCTAGGTACTCGCGGAGGAGCTCTGCGGCAACCGTCTCGTTCGCCGGCGGATTGACCGTGTTGATCCGAAGCAACCCCTGCAGGAGCTCGGTGACCTCGTCGCGCAGACTCACTCGGCGGTCGCCTTCGAGAGCGCGGTCAGCTCGTTTCGAACCTCCCACAGCTCAGGGAACGATGTCTTCGAGACCAAGCGTCCGAGCAGCTCGACCGGCGTTCCCTGCGTCCCGACGACCTTGTCGCCGATCACGCGTGCAACCACTTGGTAGTGGCGCAGGCGCCAATGCTGCGCTTGCTCGTCGAGCTCGATCAGCGCTTCGGAGAGCCGGTACAGGTTCTCGTGCTCGCGTCCCTGCACGTAAACGTCGGCAAGGGAAAGCCCGGCGGCGCGGCGAGCGACGTGAAATGCCTGCCCGAGACGAGGAAACACGTGCCGTAGCGCATTCCAGCCCGGCGAGTCGAACCCCGAGCCGTGGCCGAGCACCTTGCGTATCTCCTGGTATTCCCAGGGGGACATGCGCTCGAGCATGTCCAGCTGCTGGATCACGTAGCGGATGCAGAGCGATGAGCGGTCGAGAAGACGAAGGGCGCCCTGCTGGTCGCCCTCCTCGATCAATCGCGCCGCCTCGCCGGCGTCGCTGGCGGCGAGCTTCAGCCAGAGCTCGGAGGCCTGGTGCGTGACCTGGAAGAGGAGCTCGTCTCGGTGCACCCATTCCTCCGGCCCTTTCTGCAGCGCCAGAAGCCCCTCTGTGTTCAGGTACCGCTCGTAGTCCGAGAGCGCTCCACCCTCGAGGACAGGCTGTGAGTAGTCCTCGGGCTCGGGGCCAGGATCCGAGTGTGGGGCCACGGTCTGAGCATACTTCGCGCCATGGCAGACCTCTTCACGGAGGCCGCAAAGGAGCGGCAGGCGGAGAACGCGCCGCTCGCGGTCCGTCTCCGGCCTCGCACGCTCGACGAGCTCGTGGGGCAGCAGCATGTCTTGGGCCCGGGCTCAGCGCTGCGGCTCGCCATCGAGCAGGACCGCCCGCCCTCCATGATCCTCTTCGGGCCGCCCGGCACCGGCAAGACGACGATCGCGCGCATAGTCGCCGAGCGGACTGGCGCCGTATTCGAGGAGATCTCCGCGGTGTCCGCCCGCGTCGACGACGTGCGCGGCATCATCGCGGGGGCGCGCGACCGGCTCGGCGCCAACGGCCTGCGCACGATCCTCTTCATCGACGAGATCCACCGCTTCAACAAGGCGCAGCAGGACTCGGTGCTGCATGCGGTCGAGGACGGCCTCGTGACGCTGATCGGGGCGACCACCGAGAACCCATACTTCGAGGTGAACTCGGCGCTGCTCTCACGCTGCACGGTGATCGAGCTCCAAGCGCTCTCGGAAGAGGACATCGCGGTAATCGTCAGGAGAGGCGCCGCAACGCTCGAGACGGAGATATCTGGCGCCGTCGCCGAGGTGATCACGGGGCGCGCCGGCGGCGATGCCCGCGCGGCGCTCCAGATCCTCGAGCTCGCACAGGCGACGGCCCGCGCCGAGGATGTCCCCCTCGCTGAGAGTCACGTCCTCGACGCGTCCCGCAAACGACCGCTCCTCTACGACCGCAAGGGCGATCAACACTTCGACTTCGCCTCGGCCTTCATCAAGTCGATGCGCGGAGGAGACCCCGACGCGTCCGTCTACTACCTGGCGGCGATGCTCGAGGCGGGAGAGGACGCGCGCTTCGTCGCGCGGCGCATGGTCATCCTCGCCTCCGAGGACGTGGGCAACGCCGATCCGAACGCCCTGGTGATCGCCGTCGCCGCAGCACAGGCGCTCGAGCACGTCGGGCTCCCCGAAGCACAGCTCAACCTCGCCCAGGCCGCGATCTATCTCGCGCGAGCGCCGAAGTCGAACGCATCGGCGGTCGCGATCTGGGAGGCGCGTCGCGACGTGCGCGAGCACGGGAACGCGCGACCGCCCGCGATGCTCCGCTCGACCGGACACAAGGCCGGCGCCAAGGCGCGCGGTCACGGCGAGGGCTACCGCTATCCGCACGACGACCCAGCCGGGTTCGACGTCTCGTACCTGCCGGAAGAGTTACAGGGCCGCCGTTACTATCGCCCGAGCGGCCAATGGGAGGAACACGCAGATGACGATGACGACGGGTGAGAGCGCGCCCGAGTTCGATCTCGCGGTGATGCACGAGGAGCGCGTGCGGCTCTCCGACTTCCGCGGCCGCTCGAACGTCCTCCTCGTCTTCCACCCCTTCGCCTTCACGCCCGTCTGCGAGGACGAGGCCCGCGACCTGCAGGAGAACCTCGAATCGTTTCGCAACGCGCAGACGGAGATCGTGTTTGTCTCCTGCGACCCATCCGCCGCGCGGCAGGCGTGGAAGAAGGAGCTCGGCGCCGAGTTCACCTTCGCCTCGGACTTCTGGCCGCACGGCGCGGCAGCAAAGGCGTACGGGGTCTTCAACGAGGAGACCGGCGCGCCGATCCGCGGAACATTCCTGATCGACAAGGAGGGCAGCGTCATCTGGTCGCTCGTCAAGGAGAAGGACGAGCAGCGCACCGAGATGGTCCCGGAGTCGCTCGACGCGCTCCACGAGACCGTGTGAGGCTGCACCTCGAAGAGTGGGGCCCGTCGGAGGCGCCGAGGGTGGTCTGCCTGCACGGGGTCACGAATCACGGACGCCATTTCGCGAAGCTGGCGGAGGCGCTCCCGGGCTTCCACGTTCTTGCGCCGGACCTGCTCGGACACGGTTCCTCGCCCTATGAGCCTCCGTGGGACCTCGGCGCACACATGGATGCGATCGTCGAGACCGTTGGAGCCACATCTGCGATCCTGGTCGGACACTCCTTCGGCGGCCGGCTCGCCTTCGAGCTCGCCTCCCGAGCGCCGAAGCTCGTCCCACGGCTCGTTCTCCTCGACCCCGCGATCCACCTCCTCCCGCAGGTAGCCCTCTTTGCTGCCGAGAACGCCCGCAAGGACCGGGCATACGTCTCCTTCGAGGAAGGGATCGACCGACGCTACGACGAGAGCCAGCTCTCGCGTGCGCCGAGAAAGCTGGTCGAGGAGGAGCTCCGCGGACATCTCGTCTTGCACGACGAAGGTGGCTACCGGTACCGCTACAGCCAATCCGCGGTCGTCGCGGCGTACGGGGAGATGGCCTCACAGCCTCCGCCCCTCGAACAGGTCCATGTTCGGACGTTGCTGATCCTGGGCGAGCGCTCGTACCTCCCCTACGACCACCTCCTCGATGCGCACGAAAGGGCCCTTGGCGACCTGCTCGAGGTCGTCGTCGTCCCCGGCGGGCACACCGTCCTCTGGGACGCGCTCGAGGAGACCGCGGCGGCGGTCGTCGCCTTCCTCCACGAGCCCAGGTGAGGACACCATGACCTTCGTCTGCGAGTACATCGCGCTGTGCGTGCCCGACCTGCGCGCGGCGGAAGGCTTCTACCGCAGGGCGTTCGCGATGGATCTCCTCTTTCGGGAGAGCGAGCGCGAGGACGGCACGTGGCAAACGCTGCGTGCAGATCTCGACTGGGACGACGTCGATGCACGCGGGATCGACGTGGAGATGGTCGCGCTCCGGCGAGATGCCGTCGCGCTGGCGCTCTTCCACGGGACGCCCGCGCCCGGAACGCTCTTCGAGATCAGCATCGGCGTCACGCCGAAGGAGGCCGATGCGATCCGAGCTCGACTCGGAGCGGAGGTCACCGTGCTCGAGTCGACCCCCGAATGGCTCCGCTTCCAGGATCCCTTCGGCTTCCGCTGGGCGGTTCAGCCGCACGACGCCGTGTTCAGGAGCAGCGGCGAGATCGCCGGACGCTGGATCCTTTGACGCCCCCGCTCAGACGACGTACTCGTCGGCGATCGCGAGGGCTTCGTCAAGGACGGCGAGACCCTCGTCGACCTCAGCTCGCGTGATCGTCAGCGGCGGAACGACCATGATCACGTTCCAGTGCGTCATCAGGTAGAGCCCGCGCTCGAGCGCCGTCGTTGCCAGCCTCGCCACCGGTGCCGCCGCCTCACCTGACGCGTTGAAAGGAACGAGCATCTCGCGGGTCTCCCGGTTCTTGACGAGCTCGACACCCCAGAAGCACCCGAAACCGCGTACTTCTCCGATCGACGGGTGTGAGCCCTGAAGCTCCCGGAGGCCGTCACCGAGGTACGCGCCGACCTCCGCCGCGTTCTCCACCACCCCTTCCTCCCGGTACGCCTCGATCGAGGCGACCGCCGACGCGCACGCAAGGGGATGCCCGGCGTACGTGAGCCCGCCCGGGTAGAACTTGTCGCGCACCCAGTCGGCGATGTGCCGCCGGAAGACCATCGCGCCGAGCGGCACGTAGCCAGAGTTGATCCCCTTTGCGACGGTGATGATGTCCGGAACGACGTCCCAGTTCTCGCAGGCGAACCACCGGCCCGTGCGGCCGAAGCCGGCCATGACCTCGTCGAAGACGAGCAGGATCCCGTGCCGGTCGCACACCTCCCGGATCGACTGCAGGTAGCCGTCGGGCGGAGGGATGACGCCGTTCGTCCCCGTCACGGTCTCCATGAACACCGCGGCGACGGTCTGCGGCCCCTCGTACTGGAGGATCTCCTCCAGGTGCGGCGCGCCGGTACAGACGGGGCACGGGTCGGGGTGTCCGGCGGGGCAGCGGTAGGTGTACGGGTCGAACATGCGGACGACGCCGGGCATC
>Ga0183260_10001721_pt1 | contig 18164 bp, 19 predicted proteins | sample AntDrymUQ4972206_2_FD_129768 | JGI IMG/M metagenome (GOLD analysis project Ga0183260, IMG submission 129768) | Polar desert sand microbial communities from Dry Valleys, Antarctica - metaG UQ497 (22.06) (version 2) (version 2) | ecosystem: Environmental > Terrestrial > Soil > Desert | place...
CAGAGGGCAAGACACGACGCGAAGCAAACCGCTGCCTCAAGCGCTACCTCGCCCGCAACCTCTACCGCCTACTCGAACACGGAGCACCAATCGCGACTTGACAGACATAGAAGCATCGCTCGCCCAGGCGAAAGTGTTCCCTCCGACTAACAAGCGGTGAGAGCACAGAGGCCGGCGATGCGGCTCGAATACAGCTCTCTCGGGTTGCGTCCGCCGAGGTGGAGCGCAACTCTTAGGACGTGAGAGCCGTACCTAGCGACATCGAGACCAGCGCCCTAATGGGTGCCGTGGCCGATGGTTGGGGCTTCGAAGTCGAGGCGGCCAAGTATGCGGCTGTTGGGGCCGGTAGCTACCACTGGGTAGCAAGCGGTCTCGGCGGGACCCGCAGGTTTGTCACGGTGGACGACCTCGATCAGAAGACGTGGCTCGGGGACACGCGGGACTCTGCGTGCGAGGCTCTAAGGCGCGCCTTTGACACGGCCGTTGTGCTCCGCAATGCTGGCCTAGCGTTCGTTGTCGCACCCATCCCCACCGGTCGCGGCGAGTCACTGCGTCGGATCGGGCCGCGCCACACCATCGCTTTGTTCCCGTTCGTGGATGGACAAGCGGGCCGGTATGGCCACTACGACGCCGGTGCGCGTCCCGCTCTCGTCTCGATGCTTGCTGAACTCCACCTCGCAACACCTGCGGTCGGTTCCGTCGCGCGCAGCATCGGTCTTGATCTGCCCGGTCGTCGCCACCTCGAAGCGGGCCTCCAAGATTTGAACCGGACGTGGTCGGGCGGCCCATTCTCCGAGCCGGCACGACAAGCGTTTGCCAGTCACGCTTCCGACGTGGCCGCATTCCTCTCGTTGGCGGACCGTCTCGCCTCCGATGTAGAGAAGCGCGGTTGCGGGTGGGTGGTCACCCATGGGGAGCCGCACTCGGCCAACGTGATGCAGGCGGGTGATCGTCATCTTCTCGTCGACTGGGACACGGTGGCGCTGGCTCCGCGCGAGCGAGATCTCTGGATGCTCGTGGAGGACGGCACCGAAGACTTGGCCATCTACACCAACGCGACCGGCCACCACATCGACCACGGTGCAGTGGACTTTTTCCGTCTTACATGGGATCTCAAAGATCTCGCGGAATACCTCAACGTACTTCGATCTCCACATTGCGAAAGTGAAGACACGGTTGCGGCCTATACCGGTCTGACGGACTGCCTGACTAGTCGCGATCGGTGAGCGGCGTTGCTCGGATAACTGCCTAAGGAGTGCAGTGCGTCCGCCGGGCGCTCGTGGAGTAGGCGAGCGGGGAACGTGCCTGGCGTCGGGTCGATGCCGTGTGCGTGCGGTAGGTTTCGGCGGTGCACGACGACGACGGCTACTTCGACGAGGGCGTCGCTGCGAGGTACGACGAGTCCGGTGAGGTCGCGGAGATGTCCGACCCGGCGGTCGTCGACCCGGTCATCGACCTCCTCGTCGAGATCGCCGGAAACGGACGCGCGCTCGAGCTCGGGATCGGCACGGGACGGATCGCGCTACCGCTCGCGCAGCGGGGAGTGCCGGTGCACGGGATCGAGCTGTCGAAGGCGATGGTCGCGAGGCTGCGCGCGAAGCCGGGCGGCGAAGAGATCGGCGTCACGATCGGCGACTTCGCGACGACGACCGTGGAGGGGACGTTCTCCGTCGCGTACCTGGTCTTCAACACGATCGAGAACCTGACGACGCAGGCGGCGCAAGTCGCGTGCTTCCGCAACGTCGCGGCGCATCTCGAGCCCGGCGGCTGTTTCGTCATCGAGGTAGGCGTCCCCGGGCTCCAGCGGCTCCCGCCCGGCGAGACCATCCACGCCTTCCACGTGAGCGAGACCAGATGGGGGTTCGACGAGTACGACGTCGCGAACCAAGGCCTCACGTCCCATCACTTCGAGGTCGTCAACGGGAGAATCGAGCGCCTCTCGGTTCCCTTCCGGTACGCGTGGCCTTCGGAACTCGACCTGATGGCACAGCTTGCCGGGATGACGCTGCGCCAGCGCTGGAGCGGGTGGAAGCGGGAGCCGTTCACGAGCGACAGCCGCAAGCACGTCTCGGTCTGGGAGAAGCGGGCAGTCTAGGCCGGGGTCGATGCAAGACTTGACCTCGATGTCCGTGACTGAACAGATCGAGATCCGCCGTCTGGGTGTGACTGAGGTGCACGCGCACCTTGATGGGCTCGCGCGCGTCTTGGTCGATTGCGTCGCCGCAGGCGCGTCTGTTAGCTACCTGGCGCCGTTCTCGCACGAGCAAGGGCACAGCGTGTTCGAAGCCATTGCCACCGACGTCGAGCAGGGCCGCCGGCTGCTTCTCGCTGCCTTCGCCAACGGCGACCTGGTCGGCACGGTGCAAGTAATCCTCGCATTGCCGCCGAACCAGCCACACCGCGCCGAGATCGCAAAGCTCCTCGTTCACCGCTCAGCACGTAGGCGCGGCATTGCCCAACTGCTCATGGAGCGCGCTCAGGCGGAGGCGCGAGCGGAGGGCAAGACGCTGCTCGTGCTGGACACCGTGACAGGGGACGATGCCGAGCGCCTCTACGAGAGACTGGGCTGGACCAAGGTGGGCGTGATCCCCGGCTACGCCCTCTACCCAGACAGGCGGCCCTGCGACACGACCATCTTCTGGAAGGCGCTCTAGGCCCGCCGAGGGCGTCGCGCAGCTCCTCGAATGACTGGTTGGCTGGCGGAGCTCCTCGGCCTGGCGCGAACGCCGCGTAATCGGCCGTGAGCCGCAGCACGTCTTCTACGGAGTCCACAGCGCGCCGAGATAAGCCGCCGGGTCGCCGGGCTGCCAGCGCTGAAGGAACCGCTGGATCGGCGGGTGGAGCACGATCCCGTCAAGCTCGTCGAAGGCGAAGAGTCGGTGCCCCCGCACGGCCTCGTCGGTCGAAGCCACCGCTTCCAGCGACCCTCCGATCTCGCCCGCGAAGATGATGTGGACGACGTGCTTCGTCGTCACCGCGCGAGCGGGGGCAATCGAGTCGACGATCGCGATCGGGCCCTCGAACGGTGGCGCGGGGATCCCGACCTCCTCGGCGATCTCGCGGCCGAGCGCGTCGATCAGCGTCTCGCCCGAGTGGACGCCTCCGCCGGGGAGCAGCCAGACGTGCCGCCCGCGCTTGTCGTGGCGGCAGAGCAGGATGCCGTCGCCCCAGCGCAGGAGCGCCGAGACGCGGATTCGGGGTTCTGCGCCCCTCAAGGCGTCATCGTCCCCGACCTGAGAGCCGAGGGGAGATGCGCTCCGGTGCGACGAGTAGTGTTGGCACGTGCGCTTCTCCGATTACCAGCGTCTCTCGCGGGAGACGGCAGTCTATCCCCAGCTTGGTGACAATCTGGTCTATCCGGCGCTCGGGCTCTGCGGCGAAGCGGGCGAGACCGCCGAAAACATCAAGAAGGCGATCCGCGACGACGGAGGCATTCTGACCGACGAGCGTCGAGACGCCGTTGCAGCAGAGCTGGGAGACGTCCTCTGGTACGTCGCGCAACTGGCGACGGAAGCCGGCCTCAGCCTCGAAACCATCGCTGAGGCGAACCTCGAAAAGCTCGCGTCAAGACAGCGACGCAGCGTCCTCCACGGCAGCGGCGACACGCGCTAGCTCACCGTCTCCGCCGACGAGCCCTCGTGCGCGTCGGCGACGAGGTAGCGGGCAAAGCGCCTGACCTCGCGCCGCGGTAGCCGGGCGCGGACGAAGACGCCCTCCTCCCTGTCTTCGCGCTCGTCGATCGGGGCACCGAGCGCGTACAGCTCGGCGAGCTTGCCGCCCACCTCGTAGGGGAGGAGAAGCCGGACGTCCTCGTAGCGGCCGGCGAAGCGCTCCGCGATCCGCACCCGCAGCTCCTCGAGACCCTCGCCGGTGACCGCTGAGATCTGCAGCGAGCTCGGAAACGCGTTCCCGAGCCGCCTGCGGCCCAGCGGGTCGACGTGGTCGATCTTGTTCAGCACGAGCTCGAGCGGAACCTCGTCCGCACCGATCTCACCGAGCACGGTGTCAACGGACGCGATCATCTCGTCGAGCCTGTCCTCCGACTCGGAGGCGTCAACGACATGCAACACGAGATCCGCGACGAGCGTCTCCTCCAACGTCGAAGCGAAGCCTTCGACGAGCTGCGTCGGCAGCTTGCGGATGAAACCGACGGTGTCGGTGACCAGGTAGCGCTTGCCGTCGTGCTCAAAGCCCCGTGTCGTTGGGTCGAGCGTCTCGAAGAGCCGGTTCTCGACGCTCACCTCCGAGCCGGTGAGCGCGTTCAGAAGCGTTGATTTGCCGACGTTCGTGTAGCCGGCGAGCGCCACCGTGGGCGTGCCGCTGCCCGCGCGCTCCTTTCGCCTCGTCGCGCGGTGCTTACCTACCTCTTTGAGACGCCGCCGGAGCAACGCAATCTTCCGACGCGCGATCCGGCGATCGGTCTCGAGCTGAGACTCTCCGGGACCGCGGGTGCCGACGCCGGCGCCAAGCGCACCGGTGCCTCCGCCGAGGCGCTCGAGGTGCTGCCACATCCCCCGCATCCGCGGCAGGTTGTACTCGAGCTGCGCAAGCTCGACCTGGAGCTTTCCCTCGGCACTCGTCGCATGCTGGGCGAAAATGTCGAGGATCAGCTGCGTCCGGTCGACAACGCGCGCAGTGAGGGCGTTCTCGAGGGCCTTTTGCTGCGCCGGCTCAAGCTCGTCGTCGACGATCAGCACCTCGGCGCCCGCTTGCTCGTAGGCTTGCTTGAGCTCCTCGAGCTTCCCCTTGCCGACGTACGTGCGCGGATCGGGGCTCGCGCGCTGCTGCACAAGCTCGGCGATGGGCTCGACACCCGCGGTGCGGGCGAGCTCGCGCAGCTCGCCGAGCTCCTCGTCAGAGTCCGCGGAGCGCGGCAGCACAGCCAGCACGAGCCCCCGCTCGGGCTCGACGCCCGAGCTGGTTTTGGAGATTGGCTCCTGGCGCGTCGTCACCTTGGGGATTGTGCCACGCTTGCGACCGATGTCCGACCTCTCAAACCGGCTGGCCGAGCGCACGCTCGAACTCGTGAACATTCCGTCCGAGAGCCGCAACGAGGCGGAGATCGCAGCGCACGTACGCTCGCTCGTTCCCGCCTCGTTCGCGCCGGAGTATGAATCCGAGGACGCGTTTGTCTGGGCGCGCCCGCGCCGCGAGGGCAGACAGCTCGTTATCCTCGCGGGCCACTACGACACGGTGCCCGCGCAGGGGAACGTTCCCGGCAGGATCGTGGACGGCGTCGTCGCAGGGCTCGGCGCGAGCGACATGAAGGGCGGCCTTGCGGTGATGCTCGAGCTGGCGCGAGCCCTCGACGAAGCGGACGTCGAGCCGGAGGTCGACCTGGCGCTGATCGCGTTCGGCAAGGAGGAGCTGCCCGCGGAGCACAGCCCCTTGCCGGCGCTCTTCGACGACTCGCGGGTCGTGCACGAGGCGGGTCTCGCGATCCTGCTCGAGCCCACCGACAACACGATCCAGGCTGGCTGTCTCGGTAACCTGAATGCGCGCATCGTCTTCCACGGCGTCAGCGGCCACTCGGCACGCCCCTGGACGGCGGACAACGCGATCGCGAAGGCACTCGATGGGCTGCGAGCGTTCGCCGAGATCGCGCCCCGCCCGGTCGAGGTCGGCGGGCTGACGTTCACGGAGGTCGCGAGCATCACGCAGATCAAGGGGGGAATCGCGAGCAACGTGATCCCGGACCGCGCCGAGGCGGTCGTCAATTTCCGCTACGCGCCCGACCGCTCGCCGTCGAGCGCCGATGCGTATCTCCGGAGCCTCGTCCCCGCCGGCGCGACCTACGAGCACGCCGGCGACTCTCCCCCGGCCCGTGTGGTGACGAGCTCACCGCTCGTGCAGCGCCTGCGCGCCGCCGGCGACCTCGCGCTCGAACCGAAGCAGGCCTGGACAAACGTCGCCGACTTCACGTCGCGCGGGATCGACGCGGTCAACTTCGGGCCCGGCGCGACTCGTTACGCCCACCGCCGAGACGAACAGGTGGAGATCACGGCGCTCGAGCGAGCCTTCGAGTCGCTCTGGCGCTTCCTCACGGGTACGGTCTGACCGTGCCCGTCTCGCCGATTCTCGAGCGCCAGACGACGTATCCGTTCGTGCGCCTGAACGACGCCGCGCGGCGCGTCGAGGCGCGCGGAATCGAAGTGATCGACTTCGGCATGGGCGACCCGCGTGAGCCCACGGACCCGCTGATCCGTCAGGCGCTTGTCGACGGCCTGCGCGAGCGTATGGGCTACCCGGCCGCAGTCGGATTGCCCGAGCTGCGCCAAGCGATCGCTGCGTGGGCGCAGCGGCGTTTCCGCGCGACGCTCGATCCCGAAACCGACGTGATCCCGACCCTCGGTAGCAAGGAGGCGATCTTCAGCTTCGCTCTCGCCGTCGTGGACGCGGACGGCACCCGGGACACGGTCGCGTACACCGATCCGGGCTATCCCGTCTATGAGCGCGGGGCGCTGTTCGCGCACGCGCGGCCCCTCGCCCTGCCTCTGCGCGAGGAGCACGGGTTCTTGCCCGACTTAAACGCAATCGACGACGAAACCTGGGCGCGGCTCGCGATCTTCTGGGTCAACTATCCGAACAACCCCACTTGCGCCACGGCGCCACTCTCCTTCTACGAGCGGCTCGCCGGCCTCGCGCGGGAGCACGGCTTCGTGATCGCCTCCGATGAGGCCTACACGGAGCTCTGGTTCGGACAGCCCCCCGCTTCGGCGCTGCAACTCGTCGATCGAAGCAACGTCGTCGTCTTCAACACACTCTCGAAGCGCAGCTCGATGACCGGCTACCGCAGCGGCTTCGCGGCCGGAGATCCGACGCTGATCGCAGCGCTGAAGGCGTTTCGCCCGACGGTCGGGACGGCGCCGCAGGAATTCGTCCAACGCGCCGCCGTCGCCGCCTGGGGCGACGAGGCACACGTCGGGGAAACGCGTGCGCGGTACGGCCGCAAACGGGCGCTCCTGCTCGATCTCTTCGAGCGGAAGGGCATTCGGGTCGCGGGCAGCGAGGCGACGATGTACCTCTGGCTGGAGGTGCCGCCGGGCGAGACCTCGGAGGCGTTCGCCGAGCGGCTGCTGGAGCACGGCATCCTCGTCACACCGGGCTCCTACCTCGGTTCCGCGGGCGAGGGCTACTTCCGGGTCGCGCTCGTTCCCTCGGAAGCGGAGTGCGCGCAGGCCGTGCGGATTCTCGAGCGTGCGCTGTGACGCCCGAGCTCGCGCAGGAGATCGTTGCTGGGCTCGACAGCGGAGAGCGGCGGGTCGCCGAGAAGGTGGGCGACGACTGGGTCGTCGACGTCGAGGCCAAAGAGGCGATCCTCGAGTACTTCCGGCTGCGCAAGGTCGAGCCGATGGAGGTCGGTCCGTTCATGTTCCAGGACAAGATCCCGCTGAAGCGGAGCGCTCCGGGCGTGCGGATCGTTCCGCCAGGGGTCGCTCGTTACGGCTCGTTCCTCTCCGAAGGGGTCGTGCTGATGCCCGGTTACGTCAACATCGGTGCCTGGGTCGGGCCGCGGACGATGGTCGACACATGGGCGACCGTCGGCTCGTGCGCCCAGATCGGCGCCGACGTGCACCTGGCAGGGGGCGTCGGGATCGGCGGCGTGCTCGAGCCGCCGAACGCCGTGCCGGTGATCGTCGAAGACGGCGCCTTTCTCGGCTCCCGCTGCATCGTCACCGAGGGCGTCCGCATTGGTGCCGGTGCAGTGCTCGCCGCCAACGTCTCGCTGACCGCGAGCGTGCCGGTGATCGACGTCACCGGAACTGAGCCGGTCGAGCATCGTGGCGTCGTGCCGCCGCGCGCGGTCGTCGTCCCGGGAACCCGTCCCAAGGAGTTCCCAGCCGGCCGCTATCAGCTCGCCTGCGCGCTGATCATCGGCTGGCGCCAGGAGTCGCACGACGAGAAGTTGAGCCTGAACGACGTGCTGCGGGAGTTCGAGCTCGCGGTTTAGACGACCTCCTAGTAGATGCGCACCTCGCCGCTGCAGATCTCCTCTGCCGGCCCAACGAGCGTGAGCCGGTTCTCCTCGTCCAGCTCGACTCGCAACTCGCCGCCTGGCATCTGCACGGTTACAGGGCTCTCGCACCAGCCGTTCGCAATCGCAGCCGAGGCGACCGCGACGGCGCTCGAGCCGGAGGCGCTCGTCTCCCCCACGCCGCGCTCCCAGACGAGGGCCGTCACCTCGTGCGGGCCGTCGACACGTACCAGCTGGACGTTCGTACGCTCGGGAAAGCGGTCACTCGTTTCGATCCGGGGTCCAAGCCGGAGCAGCTCTTCCCGATCGACGTCCGCGCGCACGACCGCGTGCGGGTTGCCGACCGAGACGACGGTGAGCTCGACGCGGTCGCCGTCGATCTCGACCGTCTCGATCTCGCCCACCTCGACATCGCCGACGGCCATCGCGATCGTCCCATCGGCATGAACCGTCGCGGGGTAGGTGCGCCCCCCGGCCGAAACCGTGACGCGCTCCGCCCCCGCCCACCCGGCCAGCCACGCGGCCGCGATCCGGCTGCCGTTACCGGAGAACTCCGCCACGGAGCCGTCGGGATTCCAGATCACGATCTCGGCTGCTACTCCGTCGACGGCGACCACCTCGAGCACGCCGTCCGAGCCGACGCCGTAGTGGATGTCGCAAAGCCGCCCCGCGAGCTCGGAGTCGAGCGGACGGCCGTGCTCGGCCCGCTCGACGAGCAGGTAGCTGTTACCGAGCGCGTGCCACTTCGAGAATCTCATTCGCCACCTCCTCCGCGGGCCGGTCAGCGTCGATCCTGACGATCCCCGGGATCCGGCGCATCCACTTACGCTGGTACGCCGCGAAGCGAAGCGTGGCGCGTTCGAGCTCGGTGATCGCCTCGGGGCGCGGCAGCGTCCTGACCGCTTCGAGCCCGAGTACCTGCGGGACGACCTCGCCCGCGGCGCACACCTCCTCCTCGACGCCCTGCTCGAACATCGCCGCGGCCCGGGCGCGGATCCGCTCGGCGAGCACCTCGTTCGGCACGTCGAGACCGGCGATCAGTGTGGGCAACCTGGTTTCCGCCGTCCAGAGCCTCGGGTTCTCCGGCACGAGCGTCCCACCCGTCTGCCAGAGCTCGAGCGCACGGACGACTCGCTTGCGGTCGTTCGGGTGCACTCGCCCCGCGGCGCGCGGGTCCCGCCGCCCGAGCAGGGCATGCGCCGTCGCCGCCCCGCGCCGGTCGTAGAGCCGCTCCCAGTGGGCACGCGCGCCCACCGGCACATTTGCCGGCAGGGCGACATTGGTCAGCGCGGCCTGGAACCAGAGCCCCGAACCGCCGACGACGAGCGCTGTGCGACCCGCCACGACGATCTGATCGATCGCCTCGTGCGCGAGACGTTGGAACTCGCCGACGGTGCCCTGTCGGTTAAGCGGCCAGATCCCAACGAGGCGTACGCCCGCAGCCTGGTTTGTGAGGACCGGCAGCCCGCGGTAGACCTGCATCGAGTCGGCCGAGACCAGCTCGGCCGGGATCCGGCCCGCGATCGCTTTGGCGACGGCGGTCTTGCCGGACGCCGTCGGGCCGAAGATCGCTAGGACGTTAGTTCGCGGGAGCGGCGGCAAGCGTTTTCCAGCCTGCGCCGGCACCCTCATCCTCGATCGGCCGATCCTCCTCAGCGTGCGCGGCGCGATGCTCGAGGAACCACTCGACGGCCTTCGGGATCCCTTCGTCGAGGGGAGTCCGCGGCTGCCAGCCGAGCAGATCGCGCGCCTTGCGGATGTCCGCGACGTAGCGCGTCACCTCGCCGAGTCGCGCGGACGCTGTCTGCATCTGCGGCTCGACGCCGACCGCATCGCCGATCAGCTCCGCGGCGCGTACCAAAGTGTTGCCCTCGCCATAGGCGAGGTTAATCGTCTCATTGGCAACCACTCCGGAAGCCAGCTCTTCGATGCCACGCGCGATTCCCTCCACACAGTCATCGACGTGGGTGAAGTCGAGCACTTTCTCTGGCCCGTAGACGGTGAACGGCTCACCGCGCACTGTCCGATGGATGAAGAGCGGCAGCACGCGCGACATCCGCTGCAGGTCGTTGTCGAAACGCCCGTAGACGTTCGAGAACCGGAACGCAAGGTACTTGAGCCCGTAGCAGCGCGCGTACGCGTAGATGAAAGCCTCGCTCGCGATCTTCGAGGCCGAGTACGGGCTCTCGGTGAACGCGAAGTCCGCTGTTGCCTCGCTGTAACCCTCGAACCGGTGCACGTCACCGTAGACCTCTCGAGTGGATGAGAAGACGAGTGGCAACCGCCGCTGGCGGCAGTACTCGAGAACGTTGAACGTCATCATCGTGTTCTCGAGCGCACGGTGTGGCTGGGCGACGAGCTGGTGAACCTTCGCGTGGGCGGCGAGGTGGACGACGATGTCGGTTTCCGGATACGGCACCCCTCCGATTCCGTCCGGGTAGGTGGGGTACTGGCCCGACAGATCCTGGAGGAGATACTGGAAGCCGTTCGTCCAGGTGTTCAGGCGCTGGTCGACCCCGAAGACCTCGTGCCCGTCGCGCAACAGGCGCAGGCCGAGGTTCGTCCCGATCTGTCCGGATGAGCCGGTAACGAGGACCCTCATGCCGCCACCGCCGTACGCTGGGCGCCGCGGAGCGTCATCGAGGTCGCGCTCTCGATCTCGACTGCCACGAGCTCGCCGGGAACGGCGCCGCCGCTGAAGTTGACGGTGACGTTGCCTCGGGTGCGGCCGCGCAGGAGCGTGACATCGGTGCGGCTGTACCCCTCGACAAGAACCTCCTCCACGGTTCCCACGCGATCAACGTTCCGTTCGGCGGCAATTCGCTGCACGACCTCGACGAGGCGCTCGAGCCGGTTGTGCTTGACCTCGTCAGCGATCTGGTCGGGCAGCTCGGCCGCCTCGGTGCCCTTTCGTGGCGAGTAGATGAATGTGTAGGCGGAGTCGTACCGCACGTGCTCAACGACCTCGAGCGTCGCCCGGAAGTCGTCCTCCGTCTCGCCCGGGAAGCCGACGATGATGTCAGTGCCGAGCGCGAGGCCGGGAATCGCCGCCCTCAGCTTCTCGACGAGAGCGAGGTAGCGCTCACGGTCGTAGGTGCGGCGCATCCGCTTCAGCAGGCGGCTCGACCCCGATTGGAGCGGCAGGTGGATGTGCTCGCAGACCGACGCGCACTCGGCAATCGCCGCAATCACGGGGTCGCGGAAGTCCTTCGGATGCGGGCTCGTGAAGCGGATCCGCTCGATGCCCTCGACGCCGTCGCACGCGCGCAGCAGCTCTCCGAACTCCGTCTGAAGGCCGGGGCGCAGGTCGCGACCCCATGAGTTCACGTTCTGGCCGAGGAGGGTTACCTCCCTGACACCGTCGGCGGCGAGGCGATTCACCTCGGCAACGATGTCGCCGGGCCGGCGGCTCTGCTCGCGGCCCCGAACGGCCGGGACGATGCAATAGGAGCATTTGGAATTGCAGCCCATCGACACCTGCACCCAGGCGCTGAACGCGCGCTGGCGATGCATCGGCAGATCGCCGGCGAAGTGCTCGTGCGTGCCGAAACGGCCTCTTTGCGCCTCTCCCCCGGCCCCGATCCACTCGCCGAGGTGCGGGATCGAGCCCGGTCCGAAGGCCACGTCCACCTGCGGGTAGAGCTCGAAGATCCGCTCTTGCTGGGCCTCGGCGTAGCAGCCCCCGACCGCGACGACGAGTTCGGGGTTCCGGCGCTTGCGGGCGCCCGCGTCGCCCAGGTATGCGGCGAGCTTCGTGTCCGGCTTCTCGCGGATCGTGCACGTGTTGAAGACGAGCACGTCGGCGTCCTCCTGCGAGGGCGCTTCACCAAGCCCGAGCGACTCGAGCATCCCCTTGATCCGCTCCGAGTCGTGGGCGTTCATCTGGCAGCCGAACGTGGTGACGTGATACCGCCTCATCGGCCGCCAGTCTAGCCCCGTCGCAAGTAACAGACTGTTACTTGGGCTCGTCGGCCTGTTCGCCTTGGGGGTCGTCCTCGCGGAACTTCTCGACAACGCCGGCGCCGCCGTAACTGCCGCGGCCTCGGAACGCTCCCTTGGTGGCCTTCCCGGAAAGCCCAGCGGTAGACGAGAATCAGTACCGCCAGAAACACAATCACGCCGATCAGGAACCACAGCATCTACTTCGCCTCCACTATTTCGCGACCTCGATCGCGCGACTCTCCCGGATCACGATCACCTTCACCTGGCCGGGGTACTCGAGCTGATCCTCGATCTCGCGGGCGATCTCGTGGGAGAGCAGGATCGCCGCGTCGTCGTCCACCTCCGTGGGCTCGACCATGACCCGGATCTCCCGCCCGGCCTGGAGCGCGTAGGCCTTCGCCACGCCCGGCTTCGCCGTCGCGATCTCCTCAAGCGCTCCGAGCCGCTTGATGTAGAGCTCCAGGCTCTCCCCACGGGCCCCGGGGCGGGACGCGGAGATCGCGTCCGCCGCGATCAGCAACACAGCCTCGACCGTCTGCGGCTGCACCTCGTGGTGGTGCGCCTCGATCGCATGGACGACGCCCTGGCTCTCGCCGTACCGTTTCGCCCACTGGGCGGAGATGAGCGCGTGCGAGCCTTCGACCTCGTGGGTCATCGCCTTACCGATGTCGTGTAGGAGCGCGGCGCGCTTCGCCGTCTTCACGCTCGCGCCGAGCTCGCTTGCCATGATCCCGGCCAGGTGTACGACCTCGAGCGTGTGCTTGAGTACGTGCTGGCCGTAGCTCGTCCTGTAGCGGAGCTTGCCTAGCACCTTCACGAGCTCCTCGTGGAACTCGCCGCAGCGCGCCTCGAACACCGCCTGCTCGCCGGCCTGGCGCACGTGATCCTCGAGCTCCGCCTTCGAGAGGTAGTACATCTCCTCGATCCGCGCCGGGTGGATGCGCCCATCCTCGATCAGCTTCTCGAGCGTCGTTCGCGCCACCTCGCGGCGCAGGCCGTCGAAAGAAGAGAGGACGACGGCCTGCGGTGTGTCGTCGATGATGAAGTCGACGCCGGTCAGGTGCTCGAGCGCCCGGATGTTCCGGCCCTCGCGGCCGATGATGCGGCCCTTCATGTCGTCCGAGGGGAGCTCGACGACGGTCACGGTCGTCTCCGCCGTGTGGCTGGCGGCGACGCGCTGGAGCGCGTCCGCGATCAGTGCCCGTGCGCGTCGTCTCGACTCGGTCCGCGCCTCCTCCTCCTGCTGGCGGACGCTCCGGGCGAGCTCGTGGCGGATCAGATCCTGCGAGCGCTCGAGCAGGTGGGCCTTCGCCTCCGCTACCGTCAGCCCGGCGACGCGCTCGAGCTGCGTCAGCGCCTCGTCCTTGCTCGCCTTGAGCTCGTCCTGCAGTTGCTTGACGTGCGTTTCCCGGTCGGCCAGGCCTTGCTCGCGGCGCTCGACCTCCGACGTCCTCCGAGCGAGCTCGTGCTCGATCTGCGTGATCCGCTCCTCGACCTTCGCCACCTCGGTACGCCGGTCTTGCACCTCGGTTTCGACCTCTGCCCGCAGCTTGACTGCGAGCTCGCGCGCTTCGATCTGTGCTTCCCGCCGGATCGTCTCGGCCTCGCGTTCGGCCACGTGGACCCGAGAGCCGGTCCGAACCAGGAGCAGCGCCGCAGCAAGTCCGATCCCGACCGCGAGTCCAATGAGCGCCGCAAGCGCAGTGAGCATGCCGTCCTGCCTCTCGGGAAGGTGGGTTGACCGCGGCGGCTCGTCGCCTCCGCGAGATGCTCACATCCGGCGTTCGGCCTGCGGCCGGTTCCGGAACTCGGCGCGTCAGATCAGGGCTGAAGCCGGCGGACCCTCCTCAACGCCGACAGATATGGATTCGGAAGGATTCGGGCCACGTTCATGGGGCTTTCAGAAGTGTTTTCGGAAAATCACGCGCTTGCAGGTAAAACGTCGAATGGAAGCAACCGGATCCTACAACTTCTCACTCCTCTGCCGCAACGAGTGCCTCCAGCGCCTCCTCCCCGAAACCGCGTGAGGCGAGGTAGCGAGCCGTCTTGGCGCTGAGTCCCCGACGTTCGGCGATCCGCACTGCCCGCTTCCGTTCGGGCTCGAGCGCTCCGAGCGCCGAGTCGACGACGCCGGCTGCGAGGCCACGTCGCTCGAGGTCGTCGCGGATCAGCGCGTCCCCGGAGCCGCGGTCCGCGAGCTGCTCCGCGCGCATGTGGGCGAAGCGCTCGTCGTCCACGTACCCGATCCGCTCGAGTGTCTCGAGCGCCCGCTCCCGCTCCGCCTCGCCGACGCCTCGCTGTTCCAGCCGCGCCGCCAGCTCCGCGGCGGAGCGGTCACGGAAACGCAGCGCGCGGAGCGCCGTCTCGACGGCGTCCGGCCGCTCCGCCATGCGTTACTCCAGCACAGCCTACGCCGCGGAGGCGGCTTCCTCTGCCTCCTCGACTTCCTCGATCGCCTCGACCATGGGCTGCTCAACTCCGGCGACACTCGGCAGCAGCCGAGCGGAGACCATCTGTTCCGGCCCAGCCTGCGCCTGGATCTGCTGCAGGATCTGCTGGACGACGTCAGGGTGCTCCTTCAGGAATGAGGCCGCGTTCTGGCGGCCCTGGCCGAGCCGCTCGTCGCCGAAGCTGAAGTACGAGCCCGCCTTCTGGACGATCTTCTGCTCGATCCCGACATCGAGCACTGTGCTCTCCCAGGAGATCCCGGAGCCGTAGATGATGTCGAACTCCGCCTGCTTGAACGGCGGCGCCACCTTGTTCTTGACCACCTTGACGCGGACTCGGTTGCCGTAGGCCTCGGCCCCGTCCTTGAGCGTTTCGATTCGGCGGATGTCGAGCCGCACGGAGGCGTAGAACTTGAGCGCCCGGCCGCCCGGGGTCGTCTCGGGGCTGCCGAACATGACGCCGATCTTCTCGCGCAGCTGGTTCGTGAAAAGGCAAATCGTGTCGGTGCGGTTGAGCGTGCCCGCGAGCTTGCGCAGCGCCTGGCTCATCAGTCGGGCCTGGAGGCCGACATGGGTGTCCCCCATCTCGCCCTCGATCTCCGCTTTCGGAGTCAGCGCGGCGACCGAGTCGACTGCGACGACGTCGAGCGCACCGGAGCGCACGAGCAGCTCTGTGATCTCGAGCGCCTGCTCGCCGGTGTCGGGCTGGGAGACGAGCAGGTCGTCGACATTGACGCCGATCTTGCGAGCGTACTGTGGATCCATCGAGTGCTCCGCGTCGATGAAAGCGCAGATGCCGCCTCGGCGCTGGGCCTCGGCGATCACGTGGTAGACCAGGGTCGTCTTACCCGAGCTCTCCGGGCCGAATACCTCGACCACGCGGCCGCGCGGCAGGCCGCCGATACCGAGCGCGAGATCGAGTACGAGCGAACCGGTCGAGATCGCCCCGATCTGCACCTGGGCCTGGTCGCTCATCTTCATGACCGAGCCCTTTCCGAACTGACGCTCGATCTGCCCAAGGGCGACGTCAAGAGCTTCCTCGCGGTTCATCTACTCATCCTCCTAGCCGGAACGATTCGAGCACCTCACCGAGCCCCGACGGGTGCAGACAGGAAAGGAAAGCAGCAGCACCGGACGGAGCGACATCGTCCGCCACGCTACCCGACGAGCTCACACCGATCCGTCACGATTTTGCTCCAACAGTCGCCGCACGAGGTGCAGCGAGGCGACGACGGAACGGCGGCGGATCGAGTCGCGGTCGCCTGGGAAGTTGAACTGCGAGCCGTGGCCGCCGTCCGGCGTCTCGGCGTGGAAGTAGACGAGCCCGACGGGCTTCTCCTCGGTCCCTCCCTCCGGCCCGGCGATCCCCGTCACCGAGACGGCGACGTCGACGCCGAGGCGTTCTCGGGCACCGCGCGCCATCGCCTCGGCGACCTGCGCCGAGACGGCGCCGTGCTCGTCGATCAGCTCCGGCGCGACCCCCAGCTGCTCGACCTTGACCTTGTTCGCGTACGCCACGATCCCGCCGACAATCGCGTCCGTCGAGCCCGGCACCGAGGTGAGCCGGGCCGCGATCAGGCCGCCGGTACAGGACTCCGCGGTCGCCATGCGGAAGCCGCGGTCGCGGCAGCGGTCGAGCACCAGTTCCTCGACCGTCCGGCCGTCCGTGGAGTACAGGAAGCGGCCGAGCCGCTCGCCGAGCGCCGACTCGAGGGCAGCCATGCGCTTTTCGGCGGCCGGCTCGGCGACGAGGTCGATGTGGATCTCGAAGTCCCGGGCGCAGATCGTCACCTCCAGCCCGTCGCCGTCGCCGCCCGACTCCTGGAACGCCTGCGCGACCTGTGACTCGCCGGGGCCGAAAAAGCGAAGCGTGCGCCGCAGCGGCGGCGTGCCACGGTCGAGTACCCGTCGCACCGCGGCGACCTCGAGCGCCTTCGGCCAGAGCCGTTGTAGCTCGGCCGGTGGGCCAGGCAGGACGACGATCGGCGTCCCATGCGCGTCGACGACAAGGCCGGGCGCGGTTCCGGCGAGCCCGAGGCAGGCTGCCCCCGAAGGCAGGGTCGCTTGTTTGCGCACGCCGACAGCGAAGTCGGCGTACGGCCGCTTCAACCGCTCGGCGACCAGGCGGGAAACATCTTCGATCTGGGCTTCCAGCTCCTCGTCGATGCGCAGCTCGAGTCCGGCCACCTTCGCCACGATCTCGACCGTGCGATCGTCGTGGGTCGGCCCGAGGCCGCCCGAGCATGCGACCAGGTCGGCCGAGGCGAGCGCGTCGCGCAGCGCCGTCTCGAGCTCGCCGGGATCGTCCCCGACGACTTCGATCCGCGCAGGCTCGAGCCCGACGCTGAGCAGCGAGCGGGCGAGGAACGGGCCGTTCAGATCAGTGCGCTCCCCGCGCACGAGCTCACTGCCGGTGACCACGATCACCGCCCGCGGGCGACCTGCCCCGGGGGTCAACGGGCGTCGGCGGCGAAGATCTTCTTCGCCGTCACAAACACGCCCTGCACCTTGACCGCCGACGCGAGTTTCACCCGGTTGCCGTTCCGCTTCGCGAGCACGTTCGCAGGAGTCTCAAGACGCACCCAAAGCACCTTGCCGTCGAAGCGCTGCCGCTGGCCGCGCTCGAGCGTTCCCTGGTAGAGCACGCTTCCGTTCGCGCTGCCGGTGCGGACGATCATGTATGAGTCGCCGCGCGTCGCCCGCAGCTCGAGCCGCACCGAGCCGGCCGCATCGGGGGTCGCGGCAGTGGTTGCCGCCGGTGTCGCGTTCAGCCCGCGCACGGGTTCCTTGGCGACGTCTCCGAACTGCCAGGCGACGATCACGAGCGCCGTGACCAGCCCGATCGCCGTCAGCGCGAGCAGCACGATGCTCGACTCGCGGCGGTCGGAGCGCCGTGCCTTCGCGGCCGGCACGCGCCGGGGCGAGCGGAACGGCGCGTCCTCCTCGCCGATCACGAAACGCGAGTTGTACTCGTCGACGTAAAGCTGGCCGTCGAGCCCGAGATACTCCGCATAGGAGCGGAGGAAGCCCTTGATGTAGGTGTGAGAGGGGAGCAGCTCGAACCGCTCGTCCTCAAGCGCCCGCAGGTACTTACCCCGGATCTTGGTCCCGTGCTCCGCGTCCGAGAACTCGATGTGCCCGCGCAGGCGGGCCTCGCGGAGGCTGTTTCCGATCTCGAACACGGCGCCCATGGTAGCGGCCGCGCCTTGAAGGCGGTTGTGGGCCTTTGGCCGCCGGAGGCGGCCCTTCAGGGGTCTTCGCGCGATGAGCATCCGCTGCCGCGGATGCTCATCTTGCGCCAACCAATCAGTCCGCGACGAGCGAGAGCAGCGCGTAGATCCCGACCGAGCCGGCCGCGGTGAGTGCGAGCAGGAAGCCGAGGATCCCGAGCAGGCGGCCGAGGCGAGCCGTTCTCGCGCCCCGCGGGCGGCCGAGCGTGGGCCCGAGCCGCGACCGCGCTCGGCGGGAGAGTGCGACGGCGACCGCGCCGAGCAGCAGCGCGACGGGAATCGCTGCCGCGGCATGCAGGAGCTCGTACTCCCGCGACCAGCGGGTTGCGGCGATCGCCGCAGGCAGCAGCGCTACCGAGAGGACGCCGAGGAGGACGGACGCCCGAGCGCTGCCGGGGCGTGGCGGGCCGCCGTTACTGCTTCTGGTAGGGACGGCCAACCGATGCGGGCGGAATCGAGCGGCCGATCACTCCGGCGACCGCGATCAGGGTGAGGACGTATGGGAGCGCCTGGAAGAGCACGGCGGCCGACTCGGAGTACGCCGGCAAGCGCTGGGCCAGCGCGCTCGAG
>Ga0183260_10001722_pt1 | contig 18163 bp, 11 predicted proteins | sample AntDrymUQ4972206_2_FD_129768 | JGI IMG/M metagenome (GOLD analysis project Ga0183260, IMG submission 129768) | Polar desert sand microbial communities from Dry Valleys, Antarctica - metaG UQ497 (22.06) (version 2) (version 2) | ecosystem: Environmental > Terrestrial > Soil > Desert | place...
GCTGTATCCCTACGAAGAAGTGGTGGCGCGCGAAGTCGCCAATGCCGACCTGGTGGTGGGCGCCGTGCTGGTGACCGGCGCGGTCGCGCCGCACGTGTTGACCCGCGAGATGATCCGCGGCATGGAAGACGGCAGCGTGGTGGTCGATATCTCGATCGATCAGGGCGGCTGCTTCGAGACTTCGCGGCCGACCACGTGGAAGGAACCCACCTACGTCGAGGAAGGCGTCATCCATTTCGCGGTGACCAACATGCCGGGGGCGGTTCCGCAGACTTCGTCGCAGGCGATCTGCGCGGCGATCCTGCCTTGGGTCAACAAGCTTGCCTCGGGCAGCTGGCGCGACAACCAGGCCCTGATGCGTGGCATCAACATCGAAGGCGGGAAGCTCGTCCATCCCGCCTTGGCCAACATGCAGCTCTGATGCGCCGCGCTGTGCACACTGTGGACGTGATGAAGCTACGATACCTTTTCAATCAATCGTCTACGGTGCGTTTTTAAGGTAGATTGACACCGTGAGATCGCCCGCAAAATTGGCTGCGCCAACCGAATCGCGCTGGCGCGACGATCGTCGCATGCGCGAAGTGGCGGTGTTGATGCTGTTGCCGCTGATCGCCTACCTCGCGACCACATTGTTGACGTACCACCCCGGCGATCCAGGCTGGTCGCACGCCGACTACGCCGGACCGACGCGCAACCTCGGGGGCAGCGTGGGGGCCTGGATCGCCGATCTCGCCTTCTACCTGTTCGGGGGCTCCGCGTACCTGCTGCCTTTCGTGCTGGCCCTCGCCGCATGGCGCGTCGTGCGCCCCCCGCAACGGGGCCCGTTCAGCGGTGCCGCCGAGTCTTCCTTGCGACTCATCGGCGGCGCCTTGCTGCTGCTGGGCACATGCGCGCTAGCCCATCAGCACTTCTCCTCGACGCGAAGCGAACTGCCGGCGAATGCCGGGGGCGTGGTCGGTCAACTGGTCGGCGACGGACTCGTGGATCTGCTGGGGCCGCTCGGCGCGACATTGTTCGGACTGGCCGCGACATTGGCCGGAGCGACGCTGTTCAGTGGCATTTCGTGGCTCGCGGTGCTCGAAGGTGTCGGCGGTGCGGCGCTGGCCGTCTGGAACGTCGTTGCAAATTTCTGGCGCACGCGCGGAGAACGCTCGGAGGCTGCCGCAGCACTGGACGAACGCGAGACGGCACGCAAGCTGGAACGGGCTCGCCGTGCTTCCCGTGCTCCGGTGCGCATCGAAAGCGCGCCTGCGGCACTCGAGAAGAGCGAACGGGCGACGCGGGAATTGCAGATTCCGCTGTTCACCGGACTTCCCGACGGCGAGTTGCCTCCGCTCGCGCTGCTCGACACGCCGAGGCCCCAACCCAAGGGCTATTCGCCTGAAACGCTGGAGGCGCTGTCGCGCCAGGTTGAAGTGAAGCTCAAGGATTTCCGTATCGACGCGCGCGTGGTCGATGTATTCCCCGGACCCGTCATCACGCGCTTCGAGATGGAACCCGCGGCCGGTGTACGCGGCGGCCAGATCGCCAATCTCGACAAGGACATCGCGCGCGGATTGTCCGTCGTCAGCGTTCGCGTGGTCGACGTCATTCCGGGCAAGTCGGTCATCGGACTTGAAATCCCGAATGCGCAGCGCGAGACCGTATATCTCTCGGAAATGCTGCGATCCAAGGAATACGATGCTTCGAAATCCCCGCTGACTCTTGCGCTGGGCAAGGACATCGGTGGGCAGCCCACGGTGGTCGACCTCGGCAAAATGCCGCACCTGCTGGTGGCCGGCACCACCGGCGCCGGCAAGTCGGTGGCGCTCAACGCGATGGTGCTGAGCCTGCTCTACAAGGCCACCGCGAGCGAAGTTCGCATGCTGATGATCGACCCGAAGATGCTGGAACTGTCGGTGTACCAAGGCATTCCGCATCTGCTGGCGCCGGTCGTCACCGACATGAAGGAGGCCGCCAACGCGCTGCGCTGGTGCGTGGCCGAGATGGAGCGCCGCTACCGTCTGCTGTCCGCGGTGGGCGTTCGCAACCTCGCTGGCTTCAACCGCAAGGTGCGCGACGCGGCGGACGCCGGCCAGCCTTTGCGCGACCCGCTGTTCATCGCGAATCCGGACGACCCGCAGCGCCACGCCGATGCGCTCGAGCCTTTGCCATATCTCGTGGTCATCATCGACGAATTCGCCGACATGATGATGATCGTCGGCAAGAAGGTGGAGGAACTGATCGCGCGTCTCGCGCAGAAAGCCCGCGCCGCGGGTATCCACCTCATCCTCGCGACGCAGCGGCCGAGCGTCGATGTCATCACCGGCCTGATCAAGGCCAACATCCCCACGCGCATCGCATTCCAGGTGTCCTCGAAGATAGATTCGCGGACGATCCTGGATCAGTCCGGAGCCGAGACACTGCTCGGGCATGGCGACATGCTCTACCTCCCGCCGGGCACGGCCATGCCGGAGCGCGTGCACGGGGCATTTGTCAGCGACGACGAGGTGCATCGCGTGGTGGCGCACCTCAAGAGCCACGCGGGCGTGGTCAGCTATCTTCCTGGCGTGTTCGACGAGGTGCAGACAATGCATAACGGCAACGTCGTCGGGGCGACCGGGCTGCCGGAAGCTGGCGAGAGCGAGGGTGGCGAGTCCGATGCCCTTTACGACCAGGCGGTGCGCATCGTCACCGAGTCGCGGCGCGCCTCGATTTCCGGCGTGCAGCGGCGACTCAAGATCGGCTACAACCGCGCCGCGCGCCTGATCGAGGAGATGGAAGCCGCCGGTATCGTGAGTCCGCCCGAACACAATGGCAACCGCACGGTCATCGCGCCACCGCCGCCTCGGGATTAAGTGAGGGAGGTTCCCTCTCGGGATTGCATCGACCGATCGAAGTTCCCATCTCCCGACGCGTCCGAGCGCGGCGATTCAGTCGGGTTGTCCGAAACTATGCCGTGTCGAATGATCGACGGCGTCGCAATCTTCCGGAGTAGTGCATGCGTTCCATCGTTCCAAGTCTGGTCCTGGCGTTCTTGACCTTGGCGTCCGGAACGACGCTGGCGGGGCCCGCACGCGAGCGGCTGGAAGCCTTTACCCAGGGGCTCGACAGTCTCAGCGGCACGTTCATCCAGAAGACGCTCGACGCGAATGGCAAGGCCGGCGAGACCACACGCGGCACGCTCGCACTGCGCGCGCCCCGCCAATTCCGATGGGAGTACGCAGCCCCGTATCCGCAGACCATCGTGGCCGACGGCGACAACGTGTGGATCCACGACGTCGATCTCGAGCAGGTCACCGTACGACAGCAGGCCAGCGAGGAAGCACGCTCGCCGCTGACGGTGCTGATCGATTTCTCGCAGCTCGACCGCGATTACGTGGTGGCGGAGGGCAGGGCAAAAAATGGTTCTCCCACCCTGTTGCTGAAGCCGCGCGACGCAGACGACAGTGGCTCGATGGACGCCTGCACGATCACCTTTGATGCCAAGGGCCCAGCCCACATGGAAGTACGCGACGGACTCGGTCAGCGAACCCTCTGGAGCTTCTCGAACTGGAAGCGCAATCCGCGACTGGAGGATCGGTTGTTCTCCTTCACGCCCCCAGCGGGTACCGACGTGATCGGCGAGGCGACGCCCAAGCCAGACACCCGACCGCTCCGCGACTGAATTCGGTGGGACGACGCTCCGCTCCGGCATCCTCGTTGAGCGGCGATCGCGTCGAGAACGATGCGTCGCGAGCGCTGCGGCCGCTCGCCGAGCGCATGCGGCCGCGCACCCTTGAAGAGATGGTGGGCCAGCAGAGACTGCTCGCACCCGACAGCGCACTGCGCCGCTCGATAGAGTCCGGGCGCCCATATTCGATGATCCTCTGGGGCCCTGCAGGCTGCGGCAAGACGACGCTCGCACTGCTTCTCGCCGAATACGCCGACGCTCATTTCGTTGCGATCTCTGCAGTGCTGTCGGGATTGCCCGAGGTTCGACGGGTACTGGGCGAGGCCGAAGAGCGTTTCGTGGCGGGCGGGCGAACTGTGCTTTTCATCGACGAGGTGCACCGTTTCAACAAGGCGCAGCAGGACGCTTTCCTGCCTGCGGTCGAACGCGGCTTCGTGGTGCTGGTGGGCGCGACCACCGAGAATCCTTCCTTCGAACTCAACTCGGCGTTGCTGTCGCGCTGTCGCGTACATGTGATGGAGGCCGTTGGCGTCGAAGACATCGTGTCGGCGTTGCGGCGCGCGTTGCAGGACGCCGGCAGCGGCCTGGGTTCTTTGTCGATCACGGTCGACGATGCAGCATTGCAGACCATCGCCGAAGCCGCGGACGGCGACGTGCGGCGGGGCCTCACCCTGCTGGAGATCGCAGCGGATCTCGCGCGTGATGGCAGGATCGATGACGCCACATTGATGCAGGTGCTCGCCGACCGCACGCGTCGCTTCGACAAGGGCGGCGAGGCTTTCTACGACCAGATCTCGGCGCTGCATAAATCCGTGCGCAGCTCGAATCCGGACGCGGCGCTCTATTGGTTCGCGCGGATGCTCGATGGCGGATGCGATCCCATCTACCTCGCGCGGCGGTTGACGCGCATGGCGGTGGAAGACGTCGGTCTGGCCGACCCGCGCGCGCTCGCAATGGCGATCGATGCCTGGGAAGCCTACGACCGCCTGGGCTCGCCGGAAGGCGAACTCGCGCTGGCGCAAGTGGTGATTTACCTGGCGAGCACCGCACGCTCGAACGCGGCTTACATTGCATTTGGCGAAGCGCGTGCCGATGTCGCGCGCGGCGGATCGCTCGGCGTGCCGTTGCACCTTCGCAACGCGCCCACGAAGCTCATGAAGAGTCTGGGTTATGGGCGCGAGTACCGGTATGACCACGACGAAGCCGGTGGTGTCGCACTCGGTCAGACCGCGTTTCCTGACGCCATCGGCGAACAGGTCTACTACCGTCCGGTCGATAGGGGCCTCGAGATTCGCCTGCGCGAAAAACTCGACGCCTTGCGGGCCGCTCGCACTCCCAAGGCCTCTTGATCTGCCGCATCCGTACTAGGATTGCGCTTCCATTTGGTCGGGCGGGGGATCGAAATGCGGGTACTGATTGCGGGAATTCTTGCGGGAATCATTTTCTTCATCTGGGGCGCCGTGGCGCACATGGCGTTGCCGCTCGGGGAAATGGGCACGCGCGCACCGCAGGACGAGGACGCGGTGCTGGCGGCGATGACGACGGCACTGGGTAGCGAAGGCGGCATCTACTTTTTGCCTTACATCGACAGTGCTGGCATGAAGGACGCAGCGAAAACCGCGGCGTTCGCCGCCAAGTCCGCCGCAAATCCGTATGCCTACGTGGTGTGGCAACCGCAGCCCACCGGCAAGAGCCCGATGGACATGGGGCCGCAGTTGACCAAGCAGGCAATAACCGACTTGCTCCTCGGGGTGCTCCTCGCCTGGGTGCTCAGCCTGGTTGCAGGAGGATTGGGTCAACGCACCGGCGTTGCCGCGGTCACGGGAATCCTCGTGTCGCTCGCGTCCCACGTGCCGTACTGGAATTGGTACCGCTATCCGAGCGATTGGCTGACTGGCCAGGCGGTCGAGGTCGTGGTCGGCTTCACTCTCGCGGGCGCCGTGGCCGCATGGTGGCTAGGCCGCAGTCGCGCCTAACGCGATGCACCCCTCTCCCCACGGGAGAGGGGTCGGGGGAGAGGGTACGATCTAGCCGCGCGTTTTGACGATTGCGCTCGCCGTTCTTGTCCCAGCACAACGCACTGTCGGAAGCGCCCCGGTTCCAACCTCGTAGACGTGACGCGCCGGCCGCGCAGCCGCGATAATCGTCGGCCCTCGCTTATTGTTGATTCCGATGCTCGACCCGCAACTGCTCCGAAACAATTTGCACGAACTCGAATGGCGGCTCAAGGCACGCCGTTTCGACCTGCCTCTCGAAAAATTGGTCGAGCTTGAGAACCGTCGCAAGGAACTTGCGGGCGCGACTCAGGAACTGCAAAACAGGCGCAACACCCTGTCGAAGGCCATCGGACACGCGAAGGGAAAGGGGGAAGACACAACGACCCTCATGGAGCAAGTTTCCGAGATTGGGGATTCTCTTGCGTCCCGATCGTCTCAGCTCGACGGCGTATTGCAGGCACTCGCTGCGATCGCATTGGAGATTCCGAATCTTCCCGACCCATCGGTGCCAATCGGCGCCGACGAGACTGCAAATGTGGAAATGCTGCGTTGGGGTACTCCGCGCACGTTTGATTTTGCGGTCAAGGATCATGTTGAACTAGGTGCGCGCAACGGCTGGCTCGACGGCGATGCGGGCGCAAAACTGTCGGGTGCACGCTTCACTGTTTTGCGGGGAGGACTCGCGCGCCTGCATCGCGCGCTCGCCCAGTTCATGCTCGATTTGCACACGCAAGAGCATGGCTACGCCGAATGCAATGTGCCATTGCTGGTCAACGCGGAGTCCATGCGCGGCACCGGACAACTGCCGAAGTTCGAGGAAGACTTGTTTCGGGCAGGGGTCGCCGATGCATTGGGAGATGTGCAGCCTGGGCGATATCTGATCCCCACGGCCGAAGTCCCGCTCACCAATCTCGTGCGCGACGAAATCGTTGAGGACTCTGCGCTGCCCATGCGGCTCGTTGCCCACTCGCCATGTTTCCGCGCAGAAGCGGGCAGCCACGGCCGTGACACGCGCGGCATGATCCGCCAGCACCAGTTCGAAAAAGTGGAACTGGTGACGATCGCACGACCCGCGGACAGCGACGAAGAACACGAGCGCATGACGCGCGCCGCGGAGGTCGTGCTCGAACGACTCGAACTACCGTACCGCCGCATGCTGCTTTGCACCGGCGACATGGGCTTTGCCGCGCGCAAGACCTACGATCTCGAAGTCTGGTTGCCGTCGCAGGGCACGTATCGCGAAATCAGCTCCTGCTCGAATTGCGGCGACTTCCAGGCCCGGCGCATGCAGGCGCGCTGGCGCAATCCGGCTACCGGCAAGCCGGAGCCGCTGCATACCCTCAACGGATCCGGCGTTGCGGTCGGTCGCGCGCTTATCGCAGTAATGGAGAACTACCAGAATTCCGATGGCACGATAAACATCCCGGAAGTGCTGCGGCCGTACATGCGCAACGTCGCAACCATCGGCTAACCTTCGATTCTGAGTCGTGAAAGCAACCGCGGGCATGCGAATCCAGCGCAGTTCTCTCTTTCTCGTCATTCCCGCGCAAGCGGGAATCCATTTGTCTTGCGTTGACATTCGTCCAAGGCCGCTGGGAAGCTCTGGATTCCCGCTTGCGCGGGAATGACGAAAGTTGGGGAATCTGCGTAAATCGTGTTGCTTAAGGGCGGGGCAGCAACGAACTCAAAGCTGGGATGGTCAAGCGACGGAGAGGTGGCCCAGTGGGTGAGGCGACGCGCTTGCGCGCCACTGGCGCGCGCGTCGCCGAACGACCGGTCAGGGATGGCCGGGCCGGCGCCCGGTGCAGGGACGCGAGTTGCGAAGCGAGTCGCGAATGCCGAGTTGGAGAGGTGGCCGAGTGGTTTAAGGCAGCGGTCTTGAAAACCGCCGTGGGCTTATCCCCACCGTGGGTTCGAATCCCACTCTCTCCGCCATAACCGCCTGCAAACCCATGTTTAATTGAGTTTGTTTAACGCCTCCGAATTTCTCGAGCACGGCGCGCGGCGTCAGGCCGGGCGCGTGCTTACGCAAGCGATGGCGCAAGCGGTTTCGTAGGGGCGGGCGCCCGGGCCGCCCCCCCGAAGTGCTTATTCGAATCCGTTCGAGAAGAGATCGCTGCACGTCACGGTCACGCTTACGGTCGCGGAAGAGCCGCCATTCAACGTGTAGGTGAACGTATCCGCGGTCGTGGCGCAGTAGCCGGCATTGGGTGCGTACGTAAGACCCGCGCCCGAATTCGTGATCACGACGGTGCCGTTCGCGGGCTGGGTCACCGACACGATCGTGAGCGGCCCGAGGTCGACGTCGGTGTCGTTGTCGAGCACCGGGATAGCCGTGGCGCCGCTGTCCTCGGCGACGCTGGCGGCGTCGGCGACTGCCACCGGTGCGTCGTCGACGCAGGTGACCGTGATCGACACCGTCGCGCTCGAGCCGCCGTTCAGCGCATAGCTGAAAGTCTGTGCGTCGAGCTCGCAGAAGTTGGCGTTCGGGGCAAACGTCAGTCCCGAGCCGCCACCCGTGATCGCGACCGTGCCATTCGCAGGCTGGGTGACGCTCGTGATCGTCTTCGGTCCGCCATCGACGTCGGTGTCGTTGGCGAGCACCGGGATAGCCGTGGCGCCGCTGTCCTCGGCGACGCTGGCGGCGTCGGCGACTGCGACGGGTGCGTCGTCGACGCAGATGACCGTGACCGACACCGTAGCGCTGGAGTTGCCATTGAGCGTGTAGGTGAACGTCTGCGGATTCGCGCTGCAGAAATTCGCGTTGGGCTCGAATGTCAGGCTGGAGCCCGTGCCGTTGACGAGGACGGTGCCGTTGCCGGGCTGCGTCGCCGACACGATCAGCTTCGGACCGCCGTCGCTGTCGGTATCGTTCGCGAGCACGTCGATCGTGGTCGCACCGCTGTCCTCCGCAACGCTAGCCGTATCGGCAACCGCGACCGGCGGTGCGTCTGCGGGGCAGGTCACGGTGACCGATACCGTCGCGGTCGAACCACCGTTCAGCGCGTACGTGAACGTATCCGGGGTCGCCGAGCAGAACCCATTGACAGGCTCGTAGGTGAGGCCCGAACCGCCGCCGGTGATCACGACCGTGCCATTCACCGGTTGCGTGACGCTCACGATCGATTTCGGACCGCCATCGGGGTCGGTGTCGTTGGCAAGTACCGGGATCGCCGTCGCCGGTGCGTTCTTGGCCACCGCGGTGGCATCGTCGACTGCAACCGGGGGGTCATCGATGGCCGTGACGGAAATCGACACGGTGGCCTTGTTGGACGATACGCCGCCGCTCTGGGCCACGTAGGTGAACGTGTCGGTGCCGTTGAAACCGCGCACGGGAACATAGTCGAACGATCCGTTCGCGTTGAGCGTGAAGCTCTCGGCGCGAGTGGGCGGATCGATCAGCGCGGCCGTGACGGGCGTGCCATCGGCATCGGAATCGTTCACGAGCACGCCCGGTGCCGCGACGCCGAGCCGCGTGCTTTCGGGCGTGGTGTAGTTGTCGTTCTGCGCCTGCGGCGCGAACCCTGCCGCCGCACAGTTCGCGGGCACGGTGAAGTCCGCCACGACCCGACGATGGTCCTCGCCCCCGGACGGATTGACCGCCGCGACGCCGAGCCCGCGGCGCGCGAACGCGCGCCAGATCGGGCATGAATCCGTCGTGTTTCCGTCCGCGGCTTCGGCCACCAGGATTGCATTGCGTCCGTCCACGAAGCTCGGCCGGCACTTCGTCACGATCAGGCCGTTGTTTAGGTAGTGCAGCGTGCGCACGTTGCCGGCGGACGACGTGTGCTTGAACAGATCGGGCTCGAATCCATACTGGTCCACGAGGTTCCAGTACATGTCCCAGACCATCGTCGCCCACACCGTGCCCACGCCATGCGGCGCCGTTTCGGTCGCCACGTTCGCGTAGGTCAGCGGGTTGACGTTGAAGGTCCGCGAGTAGGGAAAACGGCGGATGCCCGGGCCATTCTCGTTCTGGTACGAGATGTAGGCGCCGATGCCGCGCGCGGAGTCGGCGGTGTCAGTCCGCTGCGCGGTCAGGATCAGCCCATAGAGGTCGCTCCAGCCCTCGCCCATCTGCTCGCCGATCGGGATCGTGGCACCGGGCGTGTTGGGGTCGGGGGCCTGTCCGTTGATGAGGCACGCGATCGAGCTCGGGCCGCCGACCAGCCGATTGCTGACGCCATGGCCGTACTCGTGCGCGATGACGCCCGCGTCCATGTCGCTGTCGCGGTTCGGAACCGGCAGGATCTGCAGCGTCAGGTTGACGGGGCCCTGCGTCATTGCGGTCTTCAGCCGCGTGCCGTTGGTCTGGCCGATCATCACCGACGGGATCGTCACCTGCGCGCCGGACACGCCCGGGCCCATCCCGTTGCCGATCTCGCGGCCGAGCGTGTTCGTGATGACCGCGCCCTTGGCACCGGCCGTCTGCGCGTTCAACACCTTCAGGGCGAACTCGCATCCGCCGCGCTCGAGCAGCGCGATCCTGCCGGATGTGAACCCCACCAGCGCCTGGCAACCATCGTTGACGGTGCCGGTGCCATCGCCGGTGCTGTTGTCGTTGCCGAGCTCGAGGTCGCCCGTGCGCTGAGCTTCGGTCAGTGATTTGAGGCTCGGGCCGAAGCTTGCCGTCGCGGCCGAGAGCACGTTGTCGCCGTCGTCGAAATCGTCGAAGTCGACGGGCAGGTTGACGCGCACCACCGCAGGCGGAGACCACTCGAACATCTGCATCGCCGGCGGCAGCAGGATCGGCGTCACGCCATCGTCGGGCGGGGTGAAGAAGTTCGCGTTGTTGCTGCCCGAGCCGTCCTGCGCCTGCGCGAAGACCGGATCGAAATCACGTCCCGTGCCTTCCGTCGTGAAGTTGGTCTGCTGGAAATTGCCCGCGCCCTCGGTGAAGGCGTAGTGGAACATGACGTCGTGCAGGATGTTGTTCCAGTAGAACAGGTTGACGATCGACGACTGCAGGTTGGTGTTGCCGTTCAGTGCGGTGTACGGGTCGCACGGCTGCAGGTTGGGTGCCTTGCTGGCGATGCTGGACGCCGGCGTGGGCTGCTGGCAGGGATTGCGCAGGTCGTCGTGCGCGAAATCGAACACGAGGTTCCCGGGCGCTCCGATACCGGTCGGCTGGTAGCCGGCGGTGTTGGTGGCGTCACGATCCTCGACCGCCTTGACGTTGTTGCCGGTAGTCGAGGTGCCGGAATGCCATCCCGTCGGGGACGCCGCGTCGTCGTCCGTTTCCGGTGTCAGGTCGTGATGCAGGTCTACAGGGCTTTCGGTCGAGATCGGGCTCTCCGCGTTGAAGCCGTAAACGCGATACTGGTCGAGCGAATGGACGAGGTTGTGTTTTTCGAGCACCGCGGCATCGAGTGCGTCGACGAGCATGTACCAGACCTCGTTGGCCGAGGCCATGACGTACAGCTCCCACGCCAGACGCACCGTGCCATCCGGTCGGGGCACGTAGATGAGCCGCACCGGCACGGGACGCTCCGTGGCGCCGGTGCCGGTGAACGCGACGCCCTGCCGCGCGACGTCGAGCGTCCTCAGCACCACCAGCGCCGAATCCGGCGGTGCGATGCCGACATGCTGCAGCGCGGTGCGGAACGCTGCCTGCGCAGTCACGACCGGCTGCGTGGCCGACAGCTTCGTCGCGACGTCGCCCACCGCCGTGTTGTTGACCGCGAGGATCGCGCCCGAGTCGAGCACGTGCACGCTGGTGATCGCGTTGAACACCGGAATGCCGGCGACGCCTTGCTGGTAGAACAGGTTCGTGCCCAGCCCGTCGGTCTGGTACCGGCGCACGATCTCGAGTGTCGACAGGTCCGCGGCAGTGAGCCCCAGCGTTGCGAGGTTGCGTGCGAAGTAATCCGTCGCGATGACTGCGGCATCTGCAGCGCGGGGTTGCGTCAGCAGCTGCACGCGGTGATCGGGCCCGAGCGGCGATGGGCTCGCGGCCTCGGCCGGCGCATGCAACGACGCCGCGGCGAACGCGGCGGCGAGCGCGGTCATGACAAGGCGCCGTGCCGCACGGGACGGGAACGCACGAAGCACCGCGAGACCAGGGGTCTCGTTCAAAAGGATCATGCGCAGAGTCACCCGGGGCGGAAACCGAGGCGGCAGTATACTGAGCACTAGCGGGCCTGCGCGACTGTGACGCAGCGTGTCGCACGCGGCGAATTCGTCGGCGAATTCTGGCTCGACCGCGACCCGCTGTACGCCGAACTGCGCGCGGACCGCGCTACGGAGGCACCATCGCCCCGGCCCGCGCCCGCGCCGCCGCGCAGGTGCAGCTCGCGCGCAAAGCCGGACTGCTCTGATGCGCCTCCCGCATTGCGCCAAGCGCACGCTCGGACGAGCACAGCAGTGGGGCTCGTTCGCCATCGTGCCCCTCGAAGGCCAGAGCGGGATGTGGACCGCTCGCGCGATGTCAACCGTTCCGCTCGACGACGAAGCCCAGTTGCCGTTTGCAGTGGAGCCGGCGGACATTGCCCAGGGACCCGGACCCGGACCGGGATCGGCGGGCGCAAGCCGCTTCACTGCATCTAGAATCGCGGCACACCAAACTGGGAGTTGTCATGGACCCGAAGTCACTGGGAGAGCAACGCGTGTATCCAGGCTCGGTCACGGGCGAGCAGGCTGGCCTGACCAAGCGTGAGTTGTTCGCCATGGCTGCGCTGCAGGGGCTTGCTGGCGCGCCCACGCACAAATTCGAAACTCGCACTGTCGGCACCCGAGCGGTGCTCGCGGCGGACGAACTGCTGGCAGCGCTCATTGTCGAGCCTGAGGTCTACGACGCGCAGATCCTGCAGGAGTAGATCCCGCAGCTCTGGACTTTGCGCGTAGCGCCACCCAATCCCATTCCAAAGAGAAACCTTTACCGTGGCGCAACGTGGTCACTGGATGCATGGCGTAGTCGCCATTCCGCTGGCAACCTGCCGCGCATGACCAAGCCGGACTCTGCATCGACGCGCCGCGCATCCGGGAAGGGAACCCCGACGATGGAACTGCCCGCGCACCGCGTCCCCGGAAGCACCACGCCGACGTGGGAAATCGAGTTGCTGATTTCCGGCGTCACGGTGTTCGCGATGCTGCAGCTTCCGGTCGCGCTCGACCAGATCTACTTTGGGCTGGAGAACCGGCTCGATCGCAGCTGGGCCACGGCGCTCCTCGTCGCGTATTTCTTCGTCAAGGGATCCGTGGTGGTCCTGGCATCGACCTTCGTCCTGCACCTAGTCATGCGTGCGTACTGGATCGCGATCGTCGGGTTGGCGTCGGTTTATCCCGAGGGCATCCAGTGGGACAAGCTTCGCGTCGGAGCGATCCAGCGGGAAATGGAACAGTCGCTCGCGCCCTCCATGCACGACCGCATCGCGCGTGCGGACGACAGGGCAACGCTCGTTTTCGCGATGGGCGTCAGCCTGGCCGGAATGTTCCTCATCTTCACCGCGGTCGTAGCGCTCGCGTTGGCGCTGTCGTTGTTGGTGGTGCGGGTCCCCGGAATCGATCGCTATCATCTGCTGCTGGTGCCGGGCATCCTCTTGCTGCTGCTGGCGCCCCTCGCGATTGCGTGGCTAGTGGACGTCACGACGGGCCAGCGACTCGATTCGAAGCGCGGCCTTGGACGCGTCCTCTCCGCCGTGTTTCGGACGGCTTATCGGGGCGGGCTGGGGCGCTCCAGCAATCCCACCTTTGCCGTCGTCGCCAGCCATGCGAGCAACGTCAAGACGCGACTGCTGGTGTTCCTCGTCATGGCATCGGTACTGGTGGGCATCGTGTGGAGCTATCGCCTCGACAAGGCCGATCGCAGCGCCGGAAATTTCCTCTTCGTGCCTACGGACAGTCCCGGCGCCCTGCGTACGCTTCGCGCTGGCCACTACAACACGCTGCGCGATCCGCACAACTCGACGCCGTTGCCCTTCATCGAGTCCGAAGTCGTCAGCGGCGATTACCTGCGACTGGCGGTTCCGTACCGGCCGAACCTGCACAACCGGACATTGGCGAGAGTATGTCCCCGTGGCGCGATCGACGAGCCCAAGGGCGCACGCGGGCGCGATCGCCGGCGACTCGAATTGCTGCGTTGCCACGAGCAGATTCACCAGGTGTCGATCGACGGACGTCCTGTCACGGACCTGGTGTACGACTTCGCCAGCGATCCGCGTACAGACCTGCCGGTCATCGTGGCGATGATCGATGTGCGCGGATTGCCCGCCGGCCGGCATGAACTGCTGGTTCAACGTCCCCGGGCGAAGGAAGACCACGAGCCGCGCGCGTACCGAATTCCGTTCTGGCGCTGACGACGGCTTGCCGCATCGACGCGGGCGGCCAGCCAGTATCATCCGCGACCCGGTTGCAGATCCGATTGCCATGACTGCACGCATCCTCGACGGCAAGGCGATTGCGCAGAACGTGCTCGATGCGGTGCGCGACGAAGTCGCAGCGCGCGCTCTGCGCAGTGCCTCGGTGCCGGGTCTCGCCGTGATTCTGGTCGGAGACGATGCGGCTTCCCATGTTTACGTCCGCAACAAGCGGCGCGCCTGCGCGTTCGTCGGGTTTCATGCCTTCGATCACGATCTGCCGACGACCACGACCCAGTCGGAACTGCTCAGCCTCATCGATCGCTGCAACGACGACGCCCGCATCCACGGCATCCTGGTGCAGTCGCCGCTTCCCGCGCCGCTCGACGTGGCCGAACTGGTGGCCCGGATCGACCCTTCGAAGGACGTGGATGGATTCCACGCGGAGAACGTCGGTCGGCTCGCGCTTCGCCAACCCGGGCTCCGTCCTTGCACGCCCAAGGCGGTGATGACGCTGCTGGCGAACATCGATCGTCCGGTACGCGGCATGGACGCCGTGGTGATCGGTGCGTCGAATCACGTCGGCAGGCCTATGGCGCTGGAACTTCTGCTGGCCGGCGCGACGGTCACCAGTTGCCATCGCTTCACACGCGAGTTGTCCGAAAAAATCGCGGCTGCCGACCTGCTGGTCGTCGCCGCCGGAAAGCCGGGGCTAGTTCGCGGCGAATGGATAAAGCCAGGCGCCGTCGTGATCGACGTCGGGATCAATCGGCGGGAAGACGGTTCGCTCGTGGGCGATGTCGACTTCGACGTCGCCGCGACGCGCGCGGGATGGATCACTCCCGTGCCGGGCGGGGTAGGGCCGATGACCGTCGCGATGCTCATGCTCAACACGCTCGAAGCCGCCGAGTTTGCGGACCGAGCCTCAAAAGGCCCATCCGAGGCTCGACCAGGGCAGGCTTTCGCGTAATCACCCGCTTGCGTCGGACGGAAGTCGCTTGTGGGTGCGGCTGAGGAGGACATGGGCGGGCTTGGCGCGGCCCACCGGTATACTGGCGCGCTTTCCCGGGTCTTCGAAAGCATGCGGATCAATACCGAAGCGTTGACCTTCGACGACGTCTCGCTGGTGCCGGCGCACTCCACGGTGCTGCCGAAGGACGTGAATCTCGCATCGCGCCTCACGCGGCGAATCTCGCTGAACGTGCCGATCGTCTCGGCCGCCATGGATACCGTGACCGAAGCACGGCTCGCGGTCGCGATGGCGCAGTACGGCGGCGTCGGCATCGTGCACAAGAACCTGACTGTGGCGCGCCAGGCGGCGCAGGTGCGCATGGTCAAGATCTTCGAAGCCGGGGTCATCCGTGATCCGTTCACTGTCGGACCGAACACTTCCATTCGTGAAGTGCTGGAGCTGACGCGAGCCCGAAATATTTCCGGCGTGCCCGTCGTCGATGGCGATCGCCTTGTCGGCATCGTCACCAGTCGCGATCTGCGCTTCGAGACGAAACTCGACGATCCGGTCCGCAACGTGATGACCCGCGAGGAGCGGCTGGTCACTGTCGGTGAGGACGCGAGCGACGAGGAAGTCATCGGCCTGCTCCATCGGCACCGTATCGAAAAAGTGCTGGTCGTCGATGAGGCCTTCCGGCTGCGGGGTCTCATCACCGTCAAGGACATCCAGAAATCGCGCGAGAATCCGTTCGCCGCCAAGGATCAGCGCGAGCGCCTGACGGTTGGCGCGGCGGTGGGCGTCGGGGGCGACACCCAAGCGCGCGTGGAAGCGTTGGTCGAAGCGGGCGTCGATGTCGTCGTCGTCGATACGGCGCACGGCCACGCTCAGGGCGTGATCGACCGCGTTGCGTGGGTCAAGAAACGTTTTCCGCATGTCGACGTGATCGGCGGCAACATCGTCACGGGCGACGCCGCGCTGGCGTTGCTCGATGCGGGCGCGGACGCGGTCAAGGTCGGCGTGGGTCCCGGCTCGATCTGCACGACGCGCATCGTCGCGGGTGTCGGCGTCCCGCAGATCACTGCGATCTCGATGGTGGCCGAAGCGCTCCAGGAACGGATTCCACTCGTCGCCGACGGCGGCATCCGCTATTCCGGCGACGTCGCCAAGGCGATCGCCGCGGGCGCGAGCACCGTGATGATCGGCGGCCTGTTCGCCGGCACCGAAGAAGCGCCTGGAGAAGTCGAACTCTTCCAGGGCCGCAGCTACAAGAGCTATCGCGGCATGGGCTCGCTCGGCGCGATGCAGGACGGCAGCAAGGATCGCTATTTCCAGGACGCGAGCGACGCCGACAAGCTGGTGCCCGAAGGCATCGAGGGCCGTGTGCCTTACCGGGGTCCGTTGCGCAACGTCGTCCATCAACTCGCGGGCGGGCTGCGCGCGTCGATGGGTTACGTCGGTTGCGCGAGCATCGAGGAGATGCGCTCGCGCCCGGTGTTCGTACGTGTCAGCAATGCCGGAATCCGCGAGAGCCACGTGCACGATGTCCAGATCACCAAGGAACCGCCCAATTACCGCACCAGCTGACATCCACGGCGACAAGATCCTCATCCTGGATTTCGGGGCGCAGTACACGCAGCTCATCGCGCGGCGTATTCGCGAGATCGGGGTGTACTGCGAGATCTGGGCCTGGGATCACGACCCTGCGGAAATCGAGACGTTTGCGCCCAAGGGCATCATCCTGTCCGGGGGCCCCGAGTCCACCCTTGCGCCTGGGTCTCCGCGCGCGCCTCGACACGCGTTCGATGCCAACGTGCCGCTCCTCGGCATCTGCTACGGCATGCAGACACTGGCCATGCAGTTGGGAGGCAAGGTCGAGGGCGGCCACAGCGGCGAGTTCGGGTATGCGGAAGTCGAATTGACGTCAGCCAATGCATTGCTGGACCGGCTCACCGACCGCACGGAGGGGGCACGCAAACTCGACGTGTGGATGAGCCACGCCGATCGCGTGACGCAGTTGCCTCCGGGCTTCGTTGCAGCCGCCCGCACGGACGATCTCCCGATCGCGGCGATGGCGGATGATTCGACGCGCCGCTACGGTGTGCAGTTCCACCCCGAGGTGACGCACACGAGGTCGGGCGAAGCCCTTCTGCGACGATTCGTGCTCGACATCTGCGGTTGCAATGCCCTTTGGACGGCGGCGCACATCGTCGGCGACCAGGTCGCCCGTGTGCGTGCGCGCGTCGGCAAGGACTCGGTGCTGCTCGGCCTTTCGGGCGGAGTCGATTCGTCGGTCGTCGCGGCGTTGCTACATCGGGCCATTGGCGATCAACTGACTTGTGTGTTCGTGGACACCGGCCTGCTTCGCTGGCAGGAAGGCGACCAGGTGATGGCGACATTCGCCGAACACCTGGGCGTGCGCGTGGTCCGGGTCGATGCACGCGAACGTTATTTCGGCGCTCTGGCGGGCGTTGCAGATCCGGAAGCCAAGCGCAAGATCATCGGCCGGTTGTTCGTGGAGATATTCGAGGAGGAGGCCAAGCGCCTCACCGACGCGCGCTGGCTGGCACAGGGAACGATCTACCCGGACGTGATCGAGTCCGCTGGCAGTCGCACCGGCAAGGCGCATGTCATCAAGAGCCATCACAACGTCGCGGGGCTGCCGGACACCATGCAGCTCGGACTCATCGAACCACTGCGCGAGCTTTTCAAGGACGAGGTACGCAGGCTGGGCGTCGAACTGGGACTACCGCGCGAGATGGTCTACCGGCATCCGTTTCCCGGTCCCGGTCTGGGCGTGCGCATCCTGGGCGAGGTCAAGCCCGAATACGCCGAGCTGCTGGCGCGCGCCGATGCGATTTTCATCGAAGAACTCCGGCGACACGACCTGTACGACCGGGTCAGCCAGGCGTTCGCGGTCTTCCTGCCGGTACGCTCGGTCGGCGTGGTGGGCGACGCGCGTGCCTACGAGTGGGTGATCGCCTTGCGAGCGGTGGAGACCATCGATTTTATGACCGCCCAATGGGCGCATCTGCCGTATGATTTTCTCGACCTGGTGTCGCGACGCATCATCAACGAGTTGCGCAGCGTGTCCCGCGTGGTCTACGACATCAGCGGCAAGCCTCCCGCCACCATCGAATGGGAATAGCCGCGAAGACGGCATACGAGCGACCCTGGCTGCGAGGACTTCCCACATGGCATCCGACGAAGAGTGGATGAGAGTCGCGCTGGGTCTCGCGGATCGGGCCGAGCGAGACGACGACGAGATTCC
>Ga0183260_10001723_pt1 | contig 18163 bp, 20 predicted proteins | sample AntDrymUQ4972206_2_FD_129768 | JGI IMG/M metagenome (GOLD analysis project Ga0183260, IMG submission 129768) | Polar desert sand microbial communities from Dry Valleys, Antarctica - metaG UQ497 (22.06) (version 2) (version 2) | ecosystem: Environmental > Terrestrial > Soil > Desert | place...
ACGCCGACCGCAGCCCCCGGTCCGCCAGCACCGCCGCAGGCGTTCGCAGTCGGGCCCGTTCAGGCCCCGACGGCCGCGCCCGCCGAGGCAAGTACTGCACCGATTCGGACCGCGCCAGCGCCCAGCCCGCCGGCGGACTCCGCTGCCCCGCCCGTCGACGGATCACATCCGGCCGCAGCGCAGCCGCATCCAGGATCGTCAAGCCCGCGCACCTGATCGCGGTCGCAGTCGGCGCGATCTGATCGCCCGGGCTCGCTAGTCTGCCCATCGTTACGACCCAACCCCACCCAGACGCAGCACCCACACAGAGGAGACCCGCGTGAGCGCCTCGGCCGTCACCCTGCGCACAGCCGTTTTACCGCGGGCATCGGTGGTCACTGACACCCTGCTCGTAGCCGGCGGTGCGGTGTTCATCGCCCTGGTCGCGCAGTTGGCGTTCTATCTGCCCTTCACACCGGTGCCGGTGACCGGCTTGACCTTCGGGGTGCTGGTCACCGGTGCCGCGATGGGTCTGATCCGCGGCCTGCTCGCCACCTTGCTCTACGTCCTGCTCGGGGTCGCCGGCCTTCCGGTGTACGCCGATGCCAGCTACGGCATCGATGTCCTGATCGGTGTGACCGGCGGATACCTGGTCGGTTCGGTTCTGGCGGCCGCACTGACCGGCTACCTCGCGGAGAAGGCCTGGGATCGCAAGGTGGTCTCCGCCGTACCCGCGATGCTGCTCGGCGAACTGGTGATCTTCACGGTCGGCGTGGGCTGGCTCATGGTCGTGCTGGATGTTGACCTGGGGGAGGGTTTGGCGCTGGGGCTCGTACCGTTCATTCTCGGCGAGGTCGTCAAGCTGGTTGCGGCTGGCCTGCTCCTGCCGGGGGCCTGGAAGCTGGTCGACCGGGTCAAGGGGAACTAGCGCAGCCCGAGCCAGCTAGCGCTTGGGCTTGCCGGCCGGCTTGCCAGTTATTGCTTCGAGCTCCCGAGCCGCCCGTTCGGCCTCGTCCTCTTCCTTGTCGGCTTTTTTGCGCAGCCAGCCCATGCCGGGTACCCCGCCGAGGGCGACCTGGAGATCCTGTGCGATCTCCAACAGCTGATGCAGATCCGGGGCCACCCGGTCCAAGGTCGTGAGGATGGGAAAGATGTCCTCGTCGAGGTGCTTGAGCAGAATCGGCAACCGGTCGACGAGCTGGATCAGCGCCTCGACCTCGGTAGCATCGAGCCGTTCGGCGAAGGTCCGCAGCGACGGGGCGAGCGTGCGCAGCGGGTCGGCATAGAGCTCTAGCAACGTTCCGGCCCGGGTTGCGGTGTCCTCGACCGAGCCCACAGTGGACTCGACCCGGTCGAGCACTCGGCCTACCCGACCGATCAGGGCCTCGGCCTGGTCCAGCAGGGTACCCATCCGGGGTACGAGCTCGAGAGCATCACCCACTCCGTTGCCGACGGCGGCGACGGCGTCGAGGAGGTCGGCGGGGCCCGGAATGGAGCGAGGCATTGGAAGTCGCACGAACTCACCCTAATCGCCGCCAGATCGCGGCATCGCGGTAACGGTTTCGCAACAACAGCGTAGTAACGCGTCATCCTGGGCAGCATGTGACCACTGTGGTCCCCCATCCTGGCCCGCGTCTTGTTAGCTTCAGTCTCAACACGTGTCCCCCGTCACGTCGCAACCGCTGAGGAGGCCGCGCCGTACATGCTGAAAGTCGAAAATTTGGTCGTCCGTTACGGGGCGGTCGAGGCCCTCAAGGGGGTCTCCCTGGAGGTGCCGGACAACAGTGTCGTGGCCGTCCTCGGCAGCAACGGGGCAGGCAAGAGCACGTTGCTCCGCGCCATCTCCGGAACGCATCGCCTGCATCGAGGGCGGATCGAGGAAGGCACGATCTCCTACGGCGCCGCAGGCCGCGAGGCCAGCCAGGACCGCAACGGTGGTCTGTCCCGCATCGACAAGCTCGACCCCGCCAAGACCGTCAGCCGAGGCATCGTCCAATCGCCCGAGGGTCGGCGGATCTTCGGCCGGCTCACAGTCGATGAGAACCTGCGCGCCGGCGGGATGAATTCCTCCGCCTCCAAGTCCACCCGCGCCGAGACGCGGGACCGGGTCCTGACGCTGTTCCCGATTCTGGCGCAGCGCGGCAGCCAGCGGGCCTCACTGCTCTCCGGTGGTGAGCAGCAGATGTTGGCGATGGGCCGCGCCCTGATGGCCAGCCCCAGCCTGCTCCTGCTGGATGAGCCGTCGCTGGGTCTGGCTCCGCAGATCGTCGAACAGATCGGTGAGATCGTGTTGGAGATCAACGGCATGGGCACATCGGTGCTGCTTGTCGAGCAGAATGCCAGCATGGCGCTGCGGGTCGCTCAGTACGCCCACGTCCTGGAGGTGGGCAAGGTGTCGCTGTCCGGCCCGGCCGCGGAACTGGCCAAGACCGACCAGGTTCGCGATCTCTACCTCGGCCACGGTGCAGAAGAGATCTCCGGTACGGCGGCCGTGGGCCGCAGCCAGCACCTGACTCGGTGGACCGGATGACGGTCCCCCCCACTGCTACCCGAGCAGAGGCTGAAGCGGACATCCGGCCGGACGCCCCAGTGGACATCCGAGGGGACCAGCACGCGCCGGCCGAGGACATCCCCGAGTTGGTCGTCGACGCCGTCACCGTGCGCTTCGGTGGCCTGACCGCGCTCGACGAGGTTTCCCTACGGGTCGCCCCCGGTTCCATCCACGCTCTGATCGGGCCGAACGGGGCGGGCAAGTCCACGCTGTTCAATGTGCTCTCCGGGGTCTATCCCGCGACCTCCGGGCGGGTCCTGCTCGGTGATCGGGAATTGACCGGGTTGCGTCCGTTCAAGATCGCCGACCTCGGTGTGGCCCGCGCGTTCCAGAACATCGCACTGTCCCCGACCCAGTCGGTATTGCAGAACCTGATGCTGGGCCGGCACCACCTGATGAAGAGCGGCTTCCTCACCGCCGGCCTGGGCTGGCCGACCGCACGCCGTGAGGAACGCCGCAACCGGGACCGCGCCATCGAGATCGCCGACTTCATGGGCCTGTCCAAGGTATTGCACGCGCCGGCTGGGTTGCTCTCCTACGGGGATCAGAAGCGTGTCGACATGGGCCGGGCCTTGTGCATCGAGCCCCGGGTGCTGCTGCTCGACGAGCCGGTGGCCGGCATGAACTCCGACGAAACGGCCCGGATGGGCCAGACCATCGAAGACATCCGGCAGACCCTGCGGATCTCGATCGTGCTGGTCGAGCACGACATGGGGCTGGTCATGGGGATCGCCGACCGGGTGACCGTCCTCGACTTCGGCAAGCGGATCGCCGACGGTGCTCCTCGTGACGTGCAGGACGACCCCGAGGTGATCCGGGCATACCTGGGTTCGGCCGCCGATGTCGCCGCAGCTCAGGGAGCCATCCACCATGAGCCAGATGCCGTCCAAGCGAAGGAGCGCACATGACGCTCTTCTTGGAACTGGTGATCAACGGCCTGTCGGTGGGTGCGGTCTACGCGCTGATCGCGCTCGGCTTCGTGATCATCTTCAAGGCCACCGAGGTGGTCAACTTCGCCCAGGGATCACTGTTGTTCCTCGGCGGATTCACGATCAGCGAGTTCTCCGACGATTTCGGGTTCTTTCCTGCACTGCTGCTCGGAGTGACCGTCGCTGCCTTCGGCGCCCTGTTGATCGAGCGGGTCCTGGCCATCCGTGGCAGCCAGGCGTCGGTGAACACCCTCGCGATCGTCACGATCGGCGTGGACATCATCATCGCTGCCGAACTCGTCCGGCGGGTGGGCGTCGATGCCCGAACCCTGCGTGACCCGTTTGGTGCCGACACCGTCAGCTTCGGCGGAGTCGAGGTGGCTACCAGCCGGGTGGCGGCCATCGTTGTCGCGGCGATACTGGTCGGCGCCTTCTTCCTGGCCTTCAAGTACACCAAATGGGGCATCGCGATGCGGGCCAGCGCCGAGGACCCGGAGGCGGCCGCGTTGATGGGGATCCGGCGCAGCCGGGTCTCGGCCATCGCCTGGATCCTCGCCGGACTGCTGGCCACCGTCGCGGTCATCTTCCTGGTCGCCTTCCCCACCCCGGGGCTGGACGGCAGCGTGACCCGGTTGGCGCTCAAGGCATTCCCGGCTGCGATTCTGGGTGGGCTCGACTCCACTGGTGGCGCCATCATCGGCGGACTCCTGGTCGGGATGGCCGAGCAGTTGGCGCTGGGCTACGACAACTACCTGAACTTCCTCGGCGGTGGATTCGGCGAGATCATGCCGTACGTCATCATGATCATCGTTTTGCTGGTCAGACCGTCCGGGCTGTTCGGGACAAAGGATCTGGCCCGTGTCTGATACCACGCTCACCGGGACAACTGCGTCCGGATCCGAGACCGGGAAAGACCCAGCGCCGGATGCACCGAATGCCTCAGGTGCGACGAATGCCGCGGATGTCGAGCCAGCGGCGGACAACCGCGCCCGGGCGGTCAAGGCCGCACCGGCTGACCCGCAGCGGCGCAGCCGACGACTGCAGTGGGTGCTGGCCGGACTGGCGATCCTGGCATTGGCGCTGTTCCCGATCTACCAGGGCGGCTCACTGCTCTACATCGGGCTCACCTGCATGGCCGCAGCCGTCGGCGCGGTCGGCCTGACCCTGCTCACCGGGGTCACCGGTCAGCTGTCTCTGGCCCATGCGTTCTTCCTGGCCATCGGCACCTACTCCTACGCCTATCTCTCCGGTGTACCCGGAGGCCAGGCCGTTCAGTACGGCGGTCTTGGCCTGCACCCGGTGCTGGGCGCCATCGGCGGGGTTCTGCTCGCCGGCCTGGCCGGCCTGCTGTTCAGCCCGATCGCCTCGCGGTTACGCGGAATCTACCTCGGTGTCGCGTCGTTGTCCCTGGTCCTGATCGGCCAGCATGTGTTGTTCAACTGGGACACCGTGACCGGGGGCTTCAACGGCCGTCCGGCCGAGCCGTTCAGTCTGGTCGGCTTCGAGTTCAGCAATGACAGTCCGGAGAACTTGTTCGTCCTCAACGTCCCGTTCGGCAAGAACGAGCGACTTTGGTATCTCTTCCTGGTCCTGCTGGTGCTGTCCTGCCTGTTCGCCCGCAACCTGCTGCGCAGCCGTCCTGGCCGGGCGCTGCAGATGGTGCGCGACCGTGAGGTCGCCGCCTCCGTCATGGGGGTCGGCGTGGCCCGCTACAAGGCCTACGCCTTCGTCCTGTCCTCGCTGTATGCGGGCCTGGCCGGCGTGATGCTCGCGCTGATCCTGCGCCCGACACCAGACTCATTCGGCCTGGTGCTGTCCATCTCCTTCCTCGCCATGATCGTGATCGGCGGTCTGGGCTCGGTCGTCGGGGCCGTCATAGGCGCAAGCTTCGTGACCGCGTTACCGGCCCTGTTCCAGCAGTACTCCGACGTCATCCCGTTCCTGGCTCAACCGGGCAGTGGCGGGCTGGATGCCGCGACGCTGGCGAAATTCCTGTACGGCGGTGCGGTCGTGTTCGTCCTGCTCGTCGAGCCCGGCGGTCTCGGTGCGGTGGGACGACGCATCATCGGAAGCATCTCCGGGGCATCCCGGCTGACCAAGCGAACCGTGAAAGCCGCCAACCCCCAAGACTCACCGACTACCGATTCGCTTGTCTCCCAAGGAGACAAGGGTCCGGAGCGGGAGGCGCCCGACCGGGCGAGTAACCAGTCCAACCGAGATGAGGAACATCGATGAACATTCGCAGGGCACGTGCGGCTGCTGCGCTCGGCGTGGCGACGGTGCTCGCCGTCACAGCGTGCAGCACCCGGGCAGACGACAGCGGCGGCGGCGGTGGTGGTGGTGGTGGTGAGAGCGGCGGCAACGATGCCGATGTCGCCACCGACTTCGGCGTCACCGACGACACCATCAACCTGGGCATCCTGACCGACCTGACCGGTCCGTTCGCCTCGCTGTCGACGGGCATCGTCCAGGGCAACCAGTTGGTCTACGACACCATCAACGAAGAGGGCGGGATCTGCGGCCGGCAGATCGAGCTGGACATCCAGAACCACGGCTACGACGTCCAGCAGGCCGTGCAGCTCTACAACCAGGTGGCGCCCAACGTGCTTGGCATCACCCAGCTAATCGGCTCGCCGATGACCACGGCGCTGCTCGACCAGATCACCACCGACGAAATGGTCACTGCCCCGGCGTCCTGGGCTTCCACCTTGCTGGAGAACGAATACATCCTCATGGGGGGCACGACCTACGACCTCGAGATGATCAACGGGATCCAGTGGATGGTCGACGAAGGCATGATCGCCGAGGGCGACACCGTCGGGCACATCTACATCGAGGGGGAGTACGGCGCGAACGGTCTGCTGGGTGCGCAGTACGCCTCCGCCGAACTCGGCCTGAAGCTCGTAGAGGTCCAGGTCAAGTCCACCGACCAGGACCTCTCCGGTGCCATCTCGTCGCTGGGCAGCCAGGGCGTTACGGCAATCTTCCTGACGACCTCGCCGGCGCAGACCGCCTCGGCGGTCGGCTCAGCGGCTGCCGGTGGATTGACCGTCCCGTTCCTGGGCAACAACCCGGTGTTCGCACCGGCACTGCTGGACAGCCCGGCCGCGCCGGCACTCACGGCGAGCCTGTTCGTGGAGACCTCGACCACTCCCTACGCTTCGGACACCCCCGAGGCGCAGGACCTGCGCGATCGCTTGGTGGAGAAGTTCCCGGACGCCTCGCCCAACGGTGGCCAGTTCTACGGCTACGGGGTGGCAACCATCTACTCGGCGGTGCTGGAACGCGCCTGCGAGAACGGTGATCTGACCCGCGCCGGGCTCCAGACGGCGCTGACCGAGACCACCGATGGTGACACCGGCGGGATCATTGCCGCGCTGGACTACTCCAGCCCCGGCTCCTCGCCCTCGCGGGAGATCTACATCGCCCAACCGAGTGCGGATGCTGAGGGTGGCCTGACATTGGTGGAAGAACTGTTCACCACAGACCTGGCCCAGGGCTACGTCGGCCCTTCGGAAGGCTGACGAAACCTACTGTCCCGCAACGCTAAGTAACGGCGCCGCCTCGAAGAGTCATCTCGGGGCGGCGTCGTCGTCTACCCCGTACCCTCGACCCCTGCTACGAGATCTTCGAACGCGTGGTCAGGGATGGGGTGTCGCACGGGTGCCAGCTGAAGGCGGCTCGCGTCGACGCGGGACCGCTGACCACCCGTCGGTCACCGCACCGCTGACCGTCACCGATCTGTTGGCCAAGTCCGGGCAGAGCGGGCCGCGTTCCGGTCGCCGGATCGCGGCCCGCCAGGCCGTCGTGGAGGTACGTCGACACCGCGTCCGCCGGTCCTTCGCGGTGCTGCTGACCATCCTGGTGGCGCTGTTCGCCTCTGCCGCGGCCTACTACGTCGGGCTGTTCTTCTATCTCGACCGAACGATCGACCGGGTCGATGCGCTAGCCGTCGACGCCCCCGGGATCATGTCGCCGCAGGCCCAGGACGCCGCCGACAATTTCCTGATCGTCGGCGCGGGGCAAGCGGGAACTGATGTCGAGGTCACCTCGGCGTTGATCGCCCACCTGGAACCGGGGCGCGACCGGGCGGTGCTGGTGAGCCTGCCGCTCACCGCTCTGATCGACGTACCCGCCTGCCCCAAGGGTGGCCAGTCGCTGCTGACCGATCCGTACGGTGGCTCGCTGGCTTCCAGCTACACCACGGCCGGGGCCGGTTGCCTCGTCCGCAGCGTGCAGCAGCTATCCGGGATGCGGATGAACCACTATGTCCAACTCGATCTCGACCGCCTGCCCGGAATGGTCGACGCGCTCGGCGGCGTACCGGTATGTCTGCCCGCGAGCCTGTCCCGCGGTGGAATGTCGGCCGGCTCCTCGGTACTCGACGCGGATCAGGTACGTGCGCTGCTCACCGAGGCCGACGCCGACCAGGACCCGACCGGTCAACTGGCCACCGATCGACAACGACTGCTGCTGGCCTCCACTCTTCGTGAGGCCTTGCGCCTGGAGAACCTGGCGAACCCGATCGCGCTCACCGGCTTCCTCAACGAGGTCGCCAGCGGGTTGACCCTCGACCGGGCAACGACGTTGGGGGAGCTGAAGGATCTCGGGGACAAGCTGGGCGAGTTCACCGCGGGCGACACCGTGCAGGCCAGCGTGCCGTTGGCTCAGGAGGCATACCGACCCGTGGGCAGCGAGCAGAGCTTCGCTCTGATCGACGATCTCGCCAGCCGGGAGATGTTCCGGGCGATCATCGACGACAGCGCGCTCCCGGCACCGGGCGATCCCTCCAGCGCTCCAGACGCAGCCGCGACCCCCACCGAGAGCGCTCCGCCCGCTGCACCCCCGCCGGAGCCGGACGCGCTGACCATCGCCCCGCAGCAGATAACGGTCAATGTGTTCAACGGAGTCGGCACTCGTGGGTTGGCCACCGATGCTGCCGATGCGCTGTCCGCGCAGGGCTTCGGCATAGCCGAGATCGAGAATCAGATCACCGGTGCGACGGAATCCGTCGTCAGGTATCCACGTGATCAACTCGAGGCGGCTCGTACGGTCGCGGCGGCGGTACCGGGATCAGTACTGCAGGAAGGGGATACGGCGGGGGGTTTCATCGATCTGGTGGTCGGGTCGTCGTTCACCGCAGTTGTACCGGTCGTCATCTCCACGCCGGTGCCACCACCGCCTCCGTCCCTGTCGCCTACTCCAGAACCGGAACCGACCGCGGCTGATGGTGCAACGGGTGGGCAGAGCTGTGGCTGAACTCTGTGTTCGCACGAAGGTCTAGGCGTCGCCCGCAGGAATCCCTAGAGTGCCCGCATTCCACTTAGGACGGGGATGACGCAAGGGATGGACAGCAGTGAGCAGACCGGGGTTGCTAGGTAGGGGAGCTGCCGCGATCAGCGCGCTGGGAATGGCGGTCCTGATGACCACGCCAGCCAACGCGCAGGCAGAATCCGGGTCGGTCTCGGAGCCGATCGTCGAGGGACTGATCGGGCCGTTGGGTCTCGACGTGAGCAACAACGGAACGATCTACGTCGCCGAGAACTTCGCCGGGCAGATCACCAGGGTGCTCCCCGGCGGGGGACGTAGCGTGCTCTTCCAAGCGCAGCCGGGGTCGGTAGCCGGAGTGGCCAGCACCGTACTGGGTAGCGTCGCGATCACGCTGTCCACCTTCCCGGAGGAGGAAGCTCCGCCGCTGGACACCACACTCGAACTGGTTGCGCCGAATGGTGCTGCCTTCACACTTGCTTCACTGCTCGACCATGAGGTGCAGAACAACCCCGATGGTGACCAGACATACGGCTTCCTGAACCTGTCGGCCAGTTGCCTGGCCAAGCTGCCACCCTTCCTTCAGCCCTACACGGGAATCGTCGAATCGAACCCGTACAAGGTCGCGACGCTGAACCCCGTCAGCTACGCCGTCGCGGACGCCGCCGGAAACAGCATCGTGCGTGTGACCGTTGGGCAGCAGCCGAGGACAGTCGCGGTGCTGCCGGGGGTGCCTCAGCGGATCACCTTCGCCGCCGCGCGTGAGTTCGGACTCCCGCTGTGCACGGTCGGCCGGGTCTACACCTCCGAGCCGGTCCCCACCGACGTGGAGGTCGGCCCGGACGGATTCTGGTATGTGAGTTCGCTTCCCGGCTTTCCCGAACTGCCGGGCACCGGATCGGTGTTCCGACTCGATCCGAAGTCGGGCGCGGTGAACCTCGTCGCTCGAGGCTTCTCCGGGGCGGTCGACCTTGCCGTCGCCGACGACGGGACGATCTATGTCGCCGAACTCAACGCCAACCGGATCAGCTCGATCAGCGACGGTGTCGTCTCTCCGGTCGTCGACGTCTTCTCCCCCGGTGCGGTCGAGATCGGTCCTGACGGAACGATCTACGCCACCACGGGCGTATTCGGCCCTGCTGGGAATGTGGTGATCGTGACGCCGTAACGGAGGACGCACCCGGCTCACAGCCAACCGGTGCGTCGCCTGACCCAGTCCAGGGCGGCGTCGTGAAAGCTGCGTTGGAAGGGGCGGATCGTGGGCATGGTCGGTGGTGGGGGTGCCCGGAAACTCTCCGCCCACATGCCGGTCAGGCCAACCAACACGGTTGTGACGTCGGCGGGGTCGACGCCGTCTAGGATCCGGCGCCGGTGGAGCAGTACCTCCGGGTCGACGCCGCCGTGCACCAACGGATCGAGGGCGAACAGCACGCCATCCAGCCAGCGCGGCCCGCGGCAGGCCCAGGGCCAGTCGACGAAGAGCACCCTGCCGCCCGGCTCCACGAGAATGTTGTCCGCCCGGAGGTCCAGGTGGACGAGGGTGTCACCGGTCAGCGGACCCTCGGTCGCGACGGCTGCTGCGCCAGCGGCAGCCAGCCGGTCAAGGTTGCGCCACTCCCAGGGATCGAGGTCAACCGGTGGAGCGGTGGCCAGCCGCTTCCAAGCGGTCAGATCTGTGCGTAGCTGGTCAACTGCCAGCGGCACTTGCACCAATGGACTGGGGGTCAGCGACGCGCTCAGTCCCTCGATCGCATCCAGCACCGAGCCCGCCGCAGTAGCCGACCAGGGCAGTGGTGGCAGCTGGCCCAAGGCCTCGTCGAAGACCAGCGCCACCCAGTCGCCGTCGTCGTAGCTGAAGCGCAGCCGCGGCGTCGGCACGCTCGGCGGTAAGGCAGCGGCCACCCCTACCTCGGCGCGGTGCAGGGCTGGACTGTCTGGATTGAGCTGCCTGCCAACGCACTTCACGAAGGCGCGACGCCCGTCGGCGCAGCGGACCCGCGCTGCCGTCCCGGGCGAGAAACCACCGACCTGGTTCACCGCAGCCACCACAGCGGACCCAAGGTGGTTCTCGATGGCGTCGCGGACTGATGCCGGCAACCGCTCCCAGGGCAGCCGTGGGCTCCCTGTGCTTTCGCCTGCCGGTCCGGTCACCGAACCGATTGTGCACACCGCTGCACCGGACCACCGGCGACCTTGCCCGGTTGGTCCTGCGTTAACCGTCGCGTCGTAACCTCCGGGGGTGGACTCGGAATTCGACGACCTGCTCGCTGCCAACGCAGTATTCGCCGAGTCGTTCGACCTCGCCGGGTTTGACGGTGTGGCGCATCGTGGCGTCGCCCTGGTCACCTGCATGGACTCGCGCATCGACCCGTTGCGCATGCTCGGGCTCAAGCCGGGCGATGCGAAGATTTTTCGCAACCCCGGTGGCACGTCACGAACGCCGCGCTCGATGCCTTGGTGCTGGGCGTGCACCTGCTGGGCGTCGAGCGGATCCTGATCGTGCCGCACACCCGGTGCGCTATGGCGACGCACAGCGAGGCGGAACTGCGTAGTCAGGTCAGCGCCGCCAGCGGCCAGGATGCCGCCTGGACATTCTGGGATGTGGTGACCGACCAAACTGCGGCCCTGCGCGAAGACGTCGCCAGGGTGCGGTCGCATCCGCTCATTCCGGAGCGGGTACCGGTTGGCGGCTTCCTGTACGACGTGGACACCGGCCGCCTGGAGCAGTTGGTCTGAGCAGATCAGCCCCTGTCCCGCAGCGGGAATCCAAGCAGCCCGCGGTGCGCGAATATAGGGGTGACCACATACTGCAGCCCCCGGGAAGGCGACCGTGACCGACATGATCGGCTCCACCCGCGCCACCACGACGTCCGGCACCGTTGCCAACCCACGGTGGCGCCCGGACCGGTTGACCGGAGCGGCACAGCGGCTGGCCGCGATCGTGCGGCCCGCTCTCGGGGGCGAACTCCCGGTCCGGCTGCGCGCCTGGGACGGCAGCGAGGCCGGCCCGACCGATGCGCCGACCCTCGTCGTGTCCTCGTCGACCGCGCTGCGGCGGCTGCTCTACCGGCCCAACGAACTCGGCCTGGCCCAGGCCTACGTCACCGGCGAGATCGATGTCGAGGGCGACTTGCTCGACGGGCTGCGCAAGGTCTGGCGGACCGTCCGTGAGCGCGGTAGCAGGGGCCGGCTGGGGGTGCCTGGGATGGTCAAGGCCGTCCGTACCGGCTTTGACCTGGGCATCGTCGGGAAGCCGCCCGCACCGCCGGATTCCCAAGCCCGACTGCGTGGTCGCCTGCACAGCAAGCGCCGTGACCGGGAGGCGATCTCCCACCACTACGACCTGTCCAACGACTTCTACGCACTGATCCTGGATGACAACAACAAGGCCTACTCCTGTGGCTACTGGACCAGCGACGATCCGTCGTACACCGTTTCAGATGCTCAGCGGGACAAGCTGGACATGATCTGCGAAAAACTCGGGCTCGAGCCCGGCATGCGGCTGCTCGACGTAGGTTGCGGCTGGGGATCGCTGTCCATTCACGCCGCGCAGCACTACGGCGTCAAGGTCGTCGGTGTGACGTTGTCCGAACAGCAGCGCCAGTTCGTGCAGAAGCGGATCGACGACCTGGACCTGGGCGGGCTGGCCGAGGTTCGGCTGCAGGACTATCGCGACGTACCCGACGGGCCCTTCGACGCGGTCTGCTCGATCGAGATGGGCGAGCATGTCGGGAAGGGCAACTACCCTGCGTTCATCGCCGGTCTGCACGACTTGCTCCGTTCCGAGGGCCGCCTGCTCGTCCAACAGATGTCGCGCAGGGACAAGCACGGTGGTGGTCCGTTCATCGAGGCCTTCATCGCCCCGGACATGTACATGTGTCCGATGGGGGAAACCGTTGCCCTGATCGAAGATTCAGGCCTCGAGGTGCGCGACGTGCACGTGCTCCGCGAGCACTACGTACGTACGATCCATGCCTGGTACCGCACGTTCGAGGACAACTGGGACGCCGCCGTCGAGATGGTCGGTGAAGAGGTCGCCCGCGTATGGCGGCTATACATGGTCGGGTCGGCGCTGTCCTTCGAGGAAGGCAGGATGGGCGTGGACCAGATCCTGGCCGTGCGCTCGACTCCGGACGGACGCAGCGGGCTGCCAGCTACCAGGAACGGTGCATGAGCGGCTTTCCCACCCAGGACTTCCTGCTAGCTCTGCCCCTGACGGCGCTGGCCGTCGCGGTCGTCCTCGGGATCACCTTGTTCGTTGCCCTGCGAGTGGGCAAGCATGCAGTCGTCGATGTGGCGTGGGGCCTCGGATTCGTCGTCATAGCTGTTGTGTCCTATGGTGTCTCGGCTGCCTTTGACGAGGGCGATGCCGACCGGCGACTACTGGTCACCGCGCTGACCGCGATCTGGGGCCTGCGGCTGGCCACTCACATCGGGCTCCGCTCCCGCGGTCATGGCGAGGATCCGCGGTATGAAGCGTTGCTGGACAAGGCAACTGGGAACCGTACGGCGTACGCGATCCGCAAGATCTACCTGACCCAGGGCGCGGTCATGTGGTTCGTGTCCCTGCCGGTCCAGGTTGCCGCCTTCCAGCCGGATGGCCTTGGCTTCGAGGGCTTCGGCTTTCTGGTCTGGATCGGCGTCTTCGTCTGGGCGGTCGGGATGTTCTTCGAGACCGTCGGCGACCTGCAGCTGACCCGGTTCCGCAACGACGCGGGCTCCAAGGGAAAGGTGCTGGACACCGGCTTGTGGCGCTATACCCGCCATCCCAACTACTTCGGCGATGCCTGCGTTTGGTGGGGCCTGTCGCTGATCGCCTTCAGCGCCTGGCCGGGCATCCTGACCGTGCTCTCGCCGGTGTTCATGACGTTCCTGCTGGCCAAGGGCACGGGCAAGCCAACGCTCGAGAAGGACATGGACAAGCGCCGGCCCGGCTACACCGACTACATCCGCCGGACCAGCGGTTTCGTGCCGCTACCACCCCGCACGCTCGCCGATTCTGACGGTTCGCCCCAGCCACGTGCGTTCCGGGCTCCGCCGGGCCGCTCCACATCCCCAGATAGAAAGCAGCCATGAAGACCATCAGCGCCGGATCCACCGCCCCCGATTTCACCCTCCCCGACGAGACCGGGACGCAGCGCTTGCTCGGCGACTTTCTGGCCAAGGGTCCAGTCGTCCTGTTCTTCTACCCCGGAGCGATGACCTCTGGATGTACCAAGGAGAGTTGCCATTTCCGAGACCTGGCCGCCGAATTCGGAGCCGTTGGTGCGCAACGGATCGGCATCAGCGCCGATACCGTGGCCAAGCAGAAGGAGTTCTCCGAGACCAACAGCTTTGACTACCCGCTGCTGTCAGACCCCGACGGCATCGTGGCTACGGCGTACGGAGTCAAGCGCCGGTTCCTGACGCCGGTCAAGCGCGCGACTTTCGTGATCGGTACGGACGGGAAGGTCACCGAGGTGATCACCAGCGAGATGAACATGACCGTGCACGCCGACCAGGCGCTCAGGGCACTGCAGGGCAGCTCTGCCTCCTGACCGGCGCTACTCGAGATCGAATGCCGTTCGGATCGCTGCGGCAAGCGAGACCTCCTGCTCCGGGAAGAAGTAGCCGATCTGGCGCCCGAGGGCGGCCTTCGGGACCGTCACGATGTTGTCGCAGCTGACGACGCAGTCTTGATCCAGGCCGTTGACGCGGCCGACCGGCACCTCGGTGGACAGCCCACGGATGCTGCTGAGGAAGGAGGGCACCGCCGCCGCCTGACCTCCGCAGGCACACGCACGCCTGATGCGGGATCAGTGGCCAGTCCCCGCCACGCCACACTGGGGCCATGACCGATCCCGATCTCCGCGACCTGCACGCACGGGCGGTACGAGCCAGCGTCTCGGTGGTGTCACAGGTGTCTACCGGCGACCTCGGTCTGCCGACGCCGTGCGCGGACTGGCACCTGAGCGACCTGCTTACCCACATGACCTTGCAGCACCACGGGTTCGCGGCCGCTGCAGCTGGCAACGGCGGAGACTTGTCGCTGTGGACCGTGCAGCCGCTCGGTCCCGATCCGGTCGGTGAGTACGCAGCTGCGGCCGACCGGGTGCTGACGGCCTTCGCTCAGGACGGGGTGCTCGAGCGCGAGTTCGCGTTGCCGGAGATCAGCCCGCTCACCACGTTCCCGGGCAGCCAGGCGATCAGCTTTCACCTCGTCGACTATGTTCTACACGGCTGGGATGTGGCCAGGACGATCGATGTCCCTTTCTCCCTCGATCCGGAGATTCTCGATGTTGCGCTGCGGATCGCACGATCGGTTCCCGACGGCCCGCAGCGGCTCCAGCCCGGCGCGGCGTTCGCGCCCGGCGTCGCGACGACTGAGGACGCACCGATGCTGGACCGGATCGTGGCCCTCCTCGGCCGATCACCGACGTGGTCGGGCTGAGCGTGCTTCCGGGTCTCCGGCAACCTCGCCGCGCTCGGCCCCGATTGCGTCGGCCGCCGGGCTGAGCGCAGGCGCGCGCCGGCGGTTGAGCATGGTGCCCGCGGCGACCAGTGCGGCCATGGCGAACAGAGCCAGGGCGAAGGTGATCGGCCCGAGGTTCTCCACCCAGCCGGCCAGGGCACTCTGGATGGAGGATGCCGCGGTGATGACCGGGTCATCGGCGTTACCTCCTGCGAACACGCGGAGCTCGTAGAGCCCGTACCAGGCGACGTAGGCACCGACCATGACGAGTAGCAGACCGCCGATGCGGGTGACGTAGGGCAGGAGCCCGCGCAGGATCCGGACGGCGGCGGGTTGGGCCAGGGCCGCGCTGACCGCCAATCCCCCCACGACCAGGCCCATGCCCACGGCGTAGGCCGCGTAGGCCAGGACACCGGTAAGGAGGTCGCCGGCTCGGAAGGTGGTCGAGGTGAGGACCAGGAAGGGGCCGATCGTGCAGCCGAGGGACGCAATCGCGTACGAAACGCCGTAGAGCACCATTGACCTCGGATTTGACACTGGGTTTCGGCCGCGGAGTTTGGGAGTGCACAGAACAAGGTCGCGACCGATGAGTAGGAGCGCGCCGAGCAGGACCAGCCCGGCGCCGATAACGATGGTCACCGCGGGCAGCCAGCGCTGCACGCTGGAGGCGACCGGGGTCAGCAGCAGCCCGAAGATGGCGAAGACCGCGACGAAGCCTCCGGTCATCGCTGCAGTAGCCACCCCGGCTCGGCCAAGCGCAGCCATGCGGTCGGGCGGACCGCCACCGGCCGGGGTGCCCGTGACGAAGAGCGTCAGATAGGCGGGCAGCATTGCGAATCCGCACGGATTGAGCGATGCAAGGGTGCCGACAGTCAGCGCGAACAACAGATCTCGGCTCATGAGACTCGCTGGCTCAGCGTGCGGTTAGCTCGGCGACCCGATCAGCCAAGCCTTGCTCACCGAGCACTCCACGAACCACCTCGACCTCACCGGAGTCGTCGATGAACGCATAGGCGGGCTGGCGACTGATGCCAAAGCGGCTCCAGATCGAGCCGTCGACATCCGCGAGATGCGGGAAGGCAGCCAGCTCATAGTCCTCGACGAAGGCCTGCATCTCCGGGATCTCGCCGAGGCCCGCGACCCCGACGAAGGTGACCTCATCGCCGGCGCCCGCCTGAACTGCAGCCAGTCCCGGGGCCTCGCGGCGGCATTCGGTGCACCAAGGCGCCCAGAACCACAGCACGCTGTCCTTCGCGGTCAGTGAGGAGCCCTACAAGGGTCAGCCTTCGGAAGGGCTGCATGTCGAGACTTCTCCTATCGGACCGCTTCCCAAGCGCGATCAGATGCGCACTGGTCGGTGCCGGGCTAGCTCCGTAAGGTTGACGGTACGCCGGCGGGGAACGGGGTCTGTTGCGAATGAGCGGGCTTGCCGAAGGCTTACATGCTTCGGCATGGTTCCGTAAGAAATGCTGAACCCTTTCGGGCCAACAGCCGAACACAATGTAGAGCGCCCTTGTACTCGTCGCAGTTGAACATCGCTGAGGGTAGGAGACCGGTCATGACCATGGGCAGCGCAACCAGGCAGCTTGCGCCCGATGCAAGCGAAGAGCTGGATCACGGTCGTGGCGCGCGGATCGGGCTCGCGTTCGTACGGATCGCCGTCGGTCTGCTGTGGATCCAGAGCGCGGGCTGGAAGACGCCACCGGACTTCGGGCGGGACAGCGAAACCGGGTTGTTCAAGTTCACCACGTACGCGGTCGACTATCCGGTGTTCCCGCCCTTCAGCTGGCTGATCGAGAATGTGGTACTGCCCAATTTCGCGTTGTTCGGCTACCTGACCTTGCTGGTCGAGGCCAGCGTCGGGGCGTTCCTGCTGGTCGGGCTCGCCACCCGGTTCTGGGCGCTCGTCGGAATAGGACAGACCGTCGCGATCGCCTTGTCGGTGCTGAACGGGCCGAACGAGTTCCCTTGGACCTATTACCTGCTGTTCGCGGCCCACGTTGTCATCCTGGTAACGGCCCCGGGACGGACCGCGGGACTGGACGGCGTGCTACGGCCACGATGGCGGCAATCCTCCGGCCGGCCGGCCCGGCTGTTGATGAGACTGTCATGACCGCGGAGGTGAGCACCCAGTACGCCCGGGTGCAGCGCATCGGCTACGGCCTCAGTGCCGGCGCCGCCGTGTCGATCGTGTTGATACTCGCTCCGAGCAACGACGCAGTGCGCCTGGCCAAGGTCACACCCATAGCTGCGTTGGTCTTGTTGGTGGTGGCCGTACTCGGCGTGCTGGCCGCCCGAACCGGCCAGGCTGCCTTGTACCTGGCAGCTGGAGGGCTTGCCCTGGTCGCGGCCGTTCTACAGCTGGTGCAGTTCGGTCAGGACACGAATGTGATCGGCGGCAACGGGTCCACTGCTGCATTGCTTGCCGGTTTCGGGATCGGTTTTTGCGGGCTGTGGTACGCCGCCCGCCCATCTCGCAACTCCGAATAGATACACCGCCCCGCCGGTAGCGCCGGCCCTGTTGAACAGAAAGGAACCTCCCACGTGGATTTGAGCGTACGAGTTAATCCGGTCCTCGACGTTGCGCGCGAGTCAGCCCATGCGGTTGATGCCACAGCGAGCTTTCCGGCTCAGACTGTTACCACCCTGCGCGAGTCGGGGCTGCTAGGGCTCACCTTGCCGACCGAGGTTGGCGGGCTGGGCGGCGGCCCTCAGGACTTGGTCAATGTCATGAGTTCGCTGGCCGGTGCCTGCGGCTCGACCGCCATGATCTATCTGATGCACATCAGCGCCGCAATGTCAGTGGCTGCCGCGCCACCGCCCGGATTGCCAGATCTGCTGCCGGGGATGGCCAGTGGCGAGAAGCTCGGCTCTTTGGCGTTCTCCGAGGCTGGTTCCCGGTCGCACTTCTGGGCACCGGTGTCCCAGGCCCAGAACAACAACGGTTCCGGCCAGCGGCTCAACGCTCGCAAGAGCTGGGTGACC